>Ga0075021_10000755_pt1 | contig 16626 bp, 13 predicted proteins | sample ColStrG_CSR_2012_FD_72749 | JGI IMG/M metagenome (GOLD analysis project Ga0075021, IMG submission 72749) | Freshwater sediment microbial communities in response to fracking from Pennsylvania, USA - Cold Stream Run_MetaG_CSR_2012 | ecosystem: Environmental > Aquatic > Freshwater > Creek >...
CAGCCAGTTGAAGATGAAGGTTCGGGCACTGCCAATATGCAAATAACCCGTTGGCGACGGGGCAAACCGCACTCTGATCATGAAGTTTTAGTGTACGAAAAGAAACGAATGAGAAATCGATCCTCGCATTTTATTGAGATTTCCTTAGAGTGGCCGCCACTGTCGAGACTAAGGTCCGAAATGAATTCTAAACTCAGAGAAAATCTGACAGAAGAAGAACTGCTGGCTCGGATTAACGCCGAAATCCAAAAAGTCGAGGGATGCAAAGAGTGCTTCTCCGATGGCCCTAGTCTACTTTTGCAAGAACCAGATGAAGAGGGTTGTAATTGGTCTGACCAAATACATGTGAACGCGACGGGTATTCCTGACGAAATTTTCAGGCCGGTGGTCGAGAGGGTACTTGCTCGAGCGCGTGCCCAAATTTAATGTAGGCCCTGCATCAGGGCATTGAATCTCCGGATCGTTATGACTGGAAGAGTCGGGAATCATACTGGTCGATTGCACTGTGACGCCCACTCGTATGCACAATGGGCAGTCCGGTCTCGTTCCAGCGGCCTTTAGACATGTTTTCGTTTCGCAAAAATCGCCGTTTCTTCGCCTTTTCGCTCGCCCATCCGCAACGCCGCCGATTTTTCACATTCACGGCGGATCAATATTTATTTTGACGCCTGACCAGAACGCCAACTTGCTTGGAATCAGCAAGCTACAGCTTTTCGTCTCTCCTCCGAAAGCCCCTCCAAAAACGCTTTTGCGAACGGAACCTTCCCTTCCAGGGATTAAATTCGAAATCGGGAGAGTCTTATTGCAGGCCGACGTATCCAGTGTCCCTACAAGCGCAACCACCCAGCGATGCGCCTCATCCCAGGGAAAGACTTGTCTTCAAATCAGCGGGCGCAATAGAAGAAGATAGAGGGAAATGAGACATACCGAACTAGGCCGTAGAGGAATTGCGGGAATCTGCTTTTTTGCGCTGGTGTCGTTCGCGGCTCCGGGGAGCGAGGATAAACCGTTCCAAGCCGGCAAGGCGGGCGATTACGCGCACCAGAATTCAGAGCAAGTGGTGGTGGGAGCAAAGGCGTTTGACAACCAGGATTTGACAACCGGCGCTTTCGGCAAGAAAGTTGACCTCTTGAAGTACGGCGTGCTGCCGGTTTTGGTGGTAATCGAAAACAAGCGCGAACGGTCAATCGACTTGAAGGATTTGGAAGTGAGCTTGGTGGGATCCGACGGCAGGCACGTGGCTTCGATCAGCCCGGATGACATTCCTTTTATCGGAGCGGATGGCAAGAGGCGGCCGAGTACGCCGGGTACGGGGGTGCAATTGCCGCTGCCGAAGAAGAAGAATCCTCTGGCGGGTCCCGAGATTTTAGTGCGGGCGTTTGCCGCGAAAATGGTGCCGCCCAGCGACTCGGTGAGCGGTTTCTTTTACTTTGAAGCGCAGGCGGAAGTGGGCGACAGCATCTATCTCAACGGCATGCGGGATGCGCGCAGCGGCAAAGAGATTCTGTATTTTGAGTTCCCGCTCAAGAAGGATGACGCGAAGTAACAAGCTATGCGACCAGAACCTCATAGCCTCGTTTGCGCAGGAACTTCGCCGTGCTCCACGAACGAAAGCGCTGAAGCGGCGACCGGTTTGCGCGGCCGACGATGACGATGCAATGCGGCGGGAGAATAGCGCGCCAACCATCGTAGGCGTCGCGCGCATAGGCGAGTAGAACTTTCGATGAAGTTTCGCCACCGATGCCGGCTTGCGAAAGGGAATTCGCGATCTGTCCAAGTAAAACGCAGCGGTTTACGGGCGGGCGATTCAAGGGAAGCGGATAGGGCACAACTTGCGCGGCGGCGATCACGATCTCTCCGCCAAGGCCGGACACGAACGCCGCAGCCGCGTGCAAAAGCGGCAATAGTGGCTTCCTCCCCGTTGAACGGCACGAAAACCTGAAGGCGGCGCGTTACCGGAAGGCGCTCACGGAGCCCAGTTTGCGGGGAAAAGAAGAGTTGCACGTCTCCAGACTAAAGCCGTTTGCGTAAATAATTCATAAGCAAAGGCTATGGAAAAGACAAAGGCGGCGCGCTTTTGGGTCTAGAGTGAGCGCAGGAAGTTGACCAGATCCTGCTTCTGCCGTTCGGAGTAGCGGATCGTATAGCGGCGGTCGTAGAACTCGACTACATCGCGCAGAGTAGCGGCAGAGCCGTTGGAGAAATACGGAGCACGGGCGGCCAAGCCGCGGAGTTGCTGCATCACGACAGCGCCGGCGTCGGCACATTTGCCGGTGATGAGCGCGCGGCCAGGGTCTTGCGTGTAGATCACGCGGCCATCGGGATTGCAGGTCATTCGGAAGACAGGAAGGTCTGCTGCGACGGACGCATTTGGAACGTTCAGAGTGCCGATATCGATAGCGCGAGTGGAGCCGGAGGAATGACAGGTTGCGCAGCGCTCCGCGAAAAGTTCGCCGCCGCGCGCAACCGAGGCGCGAAACGCAAGCTGGACGCCGAGACTGCCCGGTTTCTTCCATAGTTCGAAGGAAGATGGAGAAGAGAATTCGCCGCTGAACCGCGGGGCGCGGCCAGCGGCAAGATTTTCGGGGCCGAGCGCTACGGGACCATCCCGTTCGTTGAGGAGGCCGCCACGGTCATCGGCGCTTTGCGCGGCGAACACCTGCCTTTCAAAATCGACAATCTGGCGAAGTTGAGCGAGCGTGGGATGAGCTTGCGCTTCTTCATGCACCAAGGCGGCGGTGATAGCTTGCGATTCGAGCGTCGGCTCGCGGCCGTCGGCCATCAGGTTCAACGCCCCGGCGTTCTTGAAGTTCGCCACGACCCGCGGGCGGCGAAATACGGAAACCGTCGGGTGCGGGCTGGCAAGACCGTAAACGGAACTGATATTGCAACCCGTGGGATCGCGCACCACTTCGAGTTTGAAATCGGGAGCGTTTTTGGGAGGCCAGGCAAGAAAGATGCGAATGAGTCCGCGGTTCAGGAGAAGAGAGTGGGAAGCCATCTCAGCCTGTGGGAGATCGGGGCAGTTTGAGCCATCGATCGCCGCGAAGACAGGGTCGCGGCCCTGCGTTTGAGTCCAGCGTTCGCGCAAGGCGTCGGTGGAGAGACTCATGGCGCTCGCAGGCTGATGGCATGAGATGCAAGCACGGCCGTTCGCGCCCAGCGCCTCGAAAAAAGCGTGGCCCGTCGGGTTCACGGCGCCGGAGGTGTTGAGGATGCTGACGAGTCCATCGGGATTGTCGTAGTCTTCTTCGAGCGGAAAAACGACACCCCGGCCCGCCTCCCACCAGACGCGCCCGGGACCATACGAGCGGCGGCTTTGCGCGGCCAGCGCGGCGGCAAGACAGAGAGTGAGCAAAAGAGTTTTCATGCCGGGTGAATTCAGTATCGCAAATTCAGGTGTAACGGCGCGCAAGGCGGATTCACTAAGTCAACGTGCGAACGCGTTCAGAAGGCGTGAGTCGCGTAATTCAAATCAAGGAGAAAACTCAATGTCAAAGAAAGATGTAATTCGGGCCTGGAAAGACCCCAACTATCGGAAGAACCTCAGCGCCGCGGAACTGGCTGCGCTGCCGGCAAATCCGGCGGGAGCGACTGAATTGACGGATGAAGAACTGGGTGGCGTTTCGGGTGGTTTTATCAAACCGACGTACTCCATCTACTGTAACGTTACCAGCCGCGGGTCATGCGATTGCTCGACGGCGTGGCCGAAGGGAAAGCCCTGTTAAGACAGGGCAAATAACTCAGCGATTTTGCGGACGGCCAGAACAACGGCCGTCCATTTTTTGCCCTAAGGCGCGTAACGCCCGATGAGCGAACCTCACTAATCTCCAGTCACTCAACTATGCAAGCTATCGCCGAACATGTAATGCCTAAGCCATTGCCGTTACCCGAGTATTTGGCAGGGCGCGGGATGACGCGCTGCCTTGGACTCTTTGCCGCAAAAATTGGGAGGGCGCGGGAGCGGGTTCGCGCAGGCGCAGGCAGTTTAGCGCGCCTCTATGAGAACGCGCCGTTTGATGCGGCCACGATTGAAGAAGCGCTTGCCGCCGATGTCGCGGAACGGTTGTTGGCGATGATGACGCGCACCATGGTCCTGGAACTGAACGTGGCGCGGCTCGAAGGCGCATTGGAAGGCGCAACCGCCGAGGAACGGTTTGAGCATTTTCTCGCGCGGCTGCAAGATTCCGAAATTGCCGGAACGCTCTTGGCTGAATACCCGGTACTGGCGGAGCAAATCGAAAGCAAGCTCGAACGATGGGTCGAATACAGCCTGGAGTTTCTGCGGCATTTGTGCGAGGACTGGGAGGATTTGCGCGAGACGTTCTTCGCGAGCGAACCCGGAATGCTGGCGCGCGCGCGATTCGGCGCGGGAGACACGCATCGCGGCGGACGCTCGGTGATTATCACGGAATTCAGCGGGGGTGCGCGTCTAGTCTATAAGCCGAGAGCGCTAGCCGTAGACGAACACTTTAATGAACTGCTGGGTTGGCTGAATGAGAACGGCGCAGAGCCACGGTTCAGAGCGCTGAAGAGCCTGGATAGGGGCCGTCATGGTTGGACGGAGTTTGTCGCGCGCGCCCAATGCGTGACGCCACAAGAAGTGACGCGCTTTTACCAGCGGCAAGGCGCCTATCTAGCCGTTCTCTATGCATTGGAGGCAGCGGACTTTCATTGCGAGAACCTGATTGCGGCGGGCGAGCATCCGCTGCTCATCGACCTGGAAGCGGTGTTTCACCCGCGGTTTGAAGAGGACGGCCGGGAAGATAACGCTTACGGCGCACTCGGTTACTCGGCATTAAAGGTCGGTTTGCTGCCCTCGCGATTTTGGATTGGCGAGAAGAAGCAGAGTCTGGATATGAGCGGCCTCGGCAGCGCGGCAGGCCAACTGATTCCGCGGGGCGTGGCGGACTGGGAGAACGCCGATACCGACGAGATGCGCCTGGTGAAGAAAGCCATGGAGATGCCCGGCGCGGAAAATCGGCCTGTGTTCGACGGCCATGAAGTAAACGCGCTCGACTACGCCGACGCCATTGCTGACGGGTTCGCGCGGATGTATCGAATCTTCCTGCGGCATCGCGACTCGGCGTTAGACCTGGTCAAGAAATTCGCGCAGGACGAGTTGCGGGTGATCGTGCGCGGCACCCACGTTTACGCCGCGGTGCTCTATGAGAGCTATCACCCAGATGTGTTGCGCAATGCCGCGGACCGGCAAGCGTTGTTTGCGCGGCTCTCCGGTATGGACGCATTTCGCGAGGCGGAGAACGCCGACTTGCAGCGCGGCGATGTTCCGCTATTCACGGCGCGGCCGGAATCGCGCGATGTGTGGACTTGCGGCGGGCAGATTATTCGGAGCTTCTTCGCGGAGTCGGGTCTGGACTTAGTGACCCGGCGCATTGGACAGTTGAGTGAGAGAGACTTGGAGCGGCAATTGTGGATCGTGCGCGCCTCCATTGCGACGCTCTCCTCCGTGATTGAAGGGCCAGACGGACGGAGTGCGTTGCCGGCGGAGGAACGCGAGGCTACCCCAAGTGAATTGCTGACGGCCGCTTGCAAGATTGGCGACCGCTTAGAAGAACTAGCGTTGGGCGGCGAGGAAGTCTGCTGGCTCGGGCTGGGTCCGCACGACGAAAAGACGTGGAAGCTGTCACCGCTTGGGAGCGATTTCTACGATGGATTGCCTGGCGTAATCCTGTTCCTGGCATATCTGGGCGCGGTGTCGGGAACGGCCCGCTACACGAAACTGGCGCAAGCCGCTCTAACGGCGCTACGGCGGCAAATGACAGAGGGGCCGGGTTTGACGTTAGTAGGCGGATTCATCGGCTGGGGCGGTTTGATTTATTGCTTCACGCATTTAGGCGCGCTGTGGAGAGATGAGGAACTGCTGGCGGAAGCGGAGAGCGCGGTGGAAAAGGCCGCCGCCTTAATTCAGAGCGATGAACATCTCGATGTGACGTGCGGCTTGGCTGGATTGGCGCTGGCGTTGCACGGTGCGTACCGCGCCACCGGCTCACAGAAAGCGCTACGATCCGCACGGGATTGTGGCCAACGGTTGTTGGAGACTGTGCAAGCGACCCAACATGGAATCGGCTGGTTTCGCGAAGGGCTGTCGTTGCGCCCACTGACCGGCTTCGCTCACGGGAACGCGGGCGTTGGCTATGCGCTGCTCGTGTTGGCAGGCATGACCGGAGAAAGTCAATTTGCCCGCACTGCGGACCTGGCGTTTGACTATGAACGAGCCTTGTTCTCGAAAGAGTACGCGAACTGGCCCGACTTTCGTGAGAACAAGACGCGGGACTACATGAACGCTTGGTGCCATGGCGCCCCGGGTATCGGGCTGGCTCGTCTAGCCGCATTGGGTTATTCAACTGATCCGCGAATCCACCAGGAGATAGCCACAGCGCTTGAAACGACACTGCGGGACGGTTTCGGCGGCAATCACACGCTGTGCCACGGAGACCTAGGGAATCTGGACGTCCTGCTGTATGCGTCCGAATCTTTGGGAGACAACGCTTGGGCGCACAAGGCAAAGAGAATGGCAGGCGGGATACTCGACCGCGCAGCGCAGACTGGCTGGATTTGCGGCAACCCGCTGGGCGTGGAATCGCCGGGATTGATGACCGGAATTGCGGGAGTTGGCTATGGGCTACTGCGACTGGCCGCCCCGGAGCGCGTTCCTTCGGTGTTGGCGCTGGAGCCGCCTAGTACGAACTTGCAGAAATTGGCGCTACAGAAAAGCGGGGCTGAGATCCCCGCGCAGGCCCAGGGCCCGCCCCACAAAGGTGTGCGCGAACCTGTGCAACTTGGTACTAGAGCAACATGACATCGCGGAAGAGCTTGCCGGCTTACTACAGAGTGAATAAAATGCGCCGCGGGAAACGAGTGCCGGTAGTGCTGCAAATGAACGCAGTGGAATGCGGGGCCGCTTGTCTCGCGATGATCCTCAGTTACTACGGCCGAGAGACGCGCTTGGCGGAGTGCCGGTCCACCTGCGAGGGAGGGCGCGAAGGAGTGACCGCGCAAACGCTGGTGAGAGCAGCTCATGAATATGGCCTGCGCGCACGCGCTTTTGCCATCAAAGCGGAAGGGCTGGCGGAGATGGGAGCACCGGCGATTCTCTATTGGAACGCCAATCACTTCGTGGTGCTTGAGGCGTACTCGGAGGAACGTATTGAGATTGTCGACCCCGCCACCGGCAGGCGCGTGCTGAAGGCTCAGGAGTTCCACGCGGCGTTTTCAGAAGTTGTGCTGACCTTTGAACCGGCTGCGGAATTTGAGGAGCGAGCCAACGCGGCGCCTAGTTTATTACTCACCTATCTGAAACGCGCCTGGCAGATTCCCGGCACCGGCAGGTTGATGGCGCAAATCATAGCCGCTTCGATTGTGATGCAGGCATTCGGCTTCACAATGCCGCTCTTCACCAAAGTCCTGGTGGATGGAATCTTGCCTACGCGTGGCTTGGGCATGCTGAGCTTGCTGGGCGCGGGAGCAATCTGCGTGGCGCTGGCGGGCGCCGCCACGAATTACTGCCGGAGCAGTTTGCTGATCAGACTCGAGGCGCGCACGGATGAGCACTTGATGCTGGGTTTCTTTGAGCACTTGTTGGCGCTGCCATTCCGCTTCTTTCAGCAACGAAACAGCGGAGACTTGTTGATGCGGCTAGCGAGCAACAGCAGTATCCGTGACGCGCTGGCGAGCTACACCACTTCGGCGGTCTTAGATAGCTTGCTGGTGCTGGTGTTCTTGGCCGCGCTGTTGAAAGTCGCTCCAATGTTCGGGTTGGCCGCGCTAGGGCTGGCAGCACTCGAATTGGCGGTTTTGCTGGGTTCGACGAAGCACTTGAACGGACTGTTGGAGTGCGATCTGGTTTGCCAGGCTGAATCGCAGAGCTGCCTGGTGGAATCTCTCATGGGCATCGGGACATTGAAAGCGGCGGGGGCGGAACAGGCCACGCTCACTCGATGGTCGGGGTTGTTAGGAAAGCAAATCAGCGCATCCGCGAAGCGCGGCAGGTTCGGGGCAAAAGTGGAAGCGGCCAGCGGACTAGTGCGGATGTTCGCGCCACTGGGCTTGCTGTGGCTGGGGGGCAGGGAAGTAGCGAGCGGAGCAATGAGTTTAGGCACTATGTTCGCGGTGAACGCGCTGGCTGCCAGTTTCTTGCAGCCCGTAGGATCTCTGGTCATGAGCGCGCAACGAATTCAGTTGGCGAAGGCTTATTTGGAACGGATAGCGGATGTGATGCAGGCTGAGCGGGAACAGACTACGGCTGAAGTTGCGGTGGCGGGACCGTTGAGCGGCGGCATCGAACTGCGCGGAGTCGGGTTCAAATACGACGCCTATGGCACGGAAGTGCTGCGCGGCGTGTCGTTGAAAATCGACGCCGGGCAGAAGGTGGCAATTGTCGGGCGCACTGGATCGGGTAAAAGCACGCTAGCGAAATTGCTATTGGGGCTCTACACGCCCACCGAGGGAGAGATTTTGTACGATGGCCGGGCGCTAGGCGCCTTGAGCTACCCGACTGTGAGACGGCAGTGGGGCGCAGTCATGCAAGATGCATTTGTTTTCAGCGCATCAGTGAGAGAGAACATCGGCTTTCACGATCCCAAGCTTTCGATGAGCGAAGTGGTGCGGGCGGCGCAACTCGCGGGCCTTCACAACGAAATCGTTGAGATGGCAATGGGCTACGAAACGCGGATTGGCGAGGGCGGAAGCAGCTTGTCGGGCGGGCAGAGGCAAAGGCTGGCCATCGCGCGCGCGCTGGCGGGCAGCCCGCGAATGTTGCTGCTGGACGAGGCGACGAGCCAGTTGGACGTTCTGACCGAAAAGCTGGTAGACGCGCATTTGAACGATTTGGGATGCACGCGCGTGGTGGTAGCGCACCGCTTGAGCACTGTCAGGAATGCGGACCTGATCGTGGTAATGCGTGAAGGGCGGGTAATCGAGCGCGGCAGGCACGAAGAATTAATGAATATCGGCGGTGAATATTCGGAACTAGTCAAGAGCCAACTGGCGGCCTCGCCCAGCTAAACAATCGGCCCGAATCTTTACTACCCATTCTACATCTGTTTACTAGGAATTGTGATATCCTGCCCATAATGACAGCCCGGAGTCATCTTCAACAACTGGAAGCCGAAAGCATCCATATTATGCGCGAGGTGGTGGCCGAATGCCCGCACCCGGTGATGCTTTATTCCATCGGCAAGGACTCGTCGGTGCTGCTGCGGCTAGCGCAAAAAGCTTTTTATCCCGGGCCTGTTCCTTTTCCCCTGCTGCACGTGGACACCGGCTATAAGTTTAAGGAAATGATAGAGTTCCGCGAACGCTACACAACGGAACTTGGCCTGAATTTGATTGTCCACACGAATCGTGGCGCGCTAAACGAAGGCGCGAATCCCTTCAATTGGGGCACCCAGCGGTGCTGCGGCGCGCTGAAAACCACCGCCCTGCTGGACGCGCTGCGCGAAGGCGGTTTTGATGCGGCAATAGGCGGGGCGCGCCGCGATGAAGAGCGTTCGCGCGCCAAAGAACGGGTCTTTTCCTTTCGCGACAAGCGCGGCCAATGGGACCCGCGCAACCAGCGCCCGGAGCTTTGGAATATTTTCAATACGCGCATTCACCCCGGCGAGAGCCTGCGCGTTTTTCCGCTTTCCAATTGGACGGAAATGGATGTCTGGCAGTACATTCACACCGAAGGCATTCCCATCGTCCCGCTCTATTTCGCCAAGCCGCGCCTGATGCTGGAACGCGGCGATTCCCTGCTGCCGGTTGAGCAGACCTTCGTGCCGCGCATGCCAGGCGAAGAACCAAAGTTGGTAATGTGCCGCATGCGGTCGCTCGGCTGCAGCCCCTGTACCGGGGCCATTCGGTCCGACGCCGATACGATCCCCCGCATCATCGAGGAACTCGTTACCATGCGCCGATCAGAACGCCAGAATCGCGTCATCGATCACGATCAAGACGGCTCCATGGAGCTTAAGAAACAGGAAGGCTACTTTTGATGGCAGCCACGCTCATCGCCGTCAACGACACTTTCTCAGAGTTCCTGGAACGCGAGAAAGGCAAAGACCTCCTGCGCTTCACGACCGCCGGGAGTGTCGACGACGGCAAATCCACTCTCATTGGCCGCCTCCTTTATGACTCGCGCAGCGTCTACGACGACCAGCTTGAATCCGTGACCAAAGCCTCGGCTGGCCGCAACGCGGGTGCTATCGATTTCTCTCTTCTCACAGACGGCCTTCGCGCGGAACGGGAACAGGGCATCACGATCGACGTTGCCTACCGCTACTTCGCCACCCCGCGCCGGAAGTTCATCATCGCCGATACTCCAGGCCACGAGCAATACACCCGCAACATGGTCACGGGCGCATCCACTGCTGAACTCGCCATCGTATTGGTGGATGCGCGCAAGGGCGTGCTCCCACAGTCGCGCCGCCACTCTTACATCGCGGGCCTGCTGGGCATCGAGCGCGTCGTGATCGCCGTCAATAAAATGGATTTGGTGGGCTATGAGGAAAGCGTCTTCACCGCCATTGAGCAGGATTTTCAGGGAATCCTTGCGAACTTTCCCCATGTTGAACCTTACTTCGTCCCGGTCAGCGCGCTCGCGGGCGACAATATCGTCGTGCGTAGCGCCAACATGCCCTGGTTCAGCGGACCCAGCCTGTTGGAACATCTCGAAACCGTGCCCGTAGGCACGCGCCTCCTAAGCGCCGCCTTTCGTTTTCCGGTGCAGCGCGTGGTACGTCCGAATCAGGAATTCCGAGGTTACGCGGGCACCATCGTTTCCGGTTCAGTGCGCCCCAGCGACCGAGTCACCATTCTTCCTTCCGGCCGCGAAACCACTATTGCCTCCGTCGTCACCTTCGACGGCGATCTTAAGGAAGCTACCGCCGGCCAGGCAGTGACACTGACGCTCTCGCACGAGATCGATCTAAGCCGCGGCGACTTCATTGTCTCCTCCCACCAGCTTCCCCTCAAAGCCCATGGCGCGAAGGCCACGCTCGTCTGGTTTAATGAGAGGCCCGCCGAAATCGGCAAGCGCTATCGCATCAAACATGCGGCGCGTCAGGATTGGGCCACTCTGCGGAACATCGATTTTCGCCTGAACATCAACACTCTGGAGCAGGAGGCCGTTCACACTCTGGAGATGAACGCCATTGGCCAAGTCACGCTTGAGACGGCGCGCCTGCTTTCCTTTGACCGCTATACCGAAAGCCGCGGAACGGGCAGCCTTATACTGATCGATCCGGCGACGAATGCCACAGTGGCGGCGGGCATGATCACCGATGCCGCCGAATCCTCAACGCACGCCCCGCTCGCGGGCATTACGTGGCATGTGAAGGACGGTGCGCTGGTGCTCACGTCCGAGCAGGGCTTTGCAAGCAAGCCCGGCGTGAGTGACGAGCCGTTCGCCATGGAAGACCCGGAAGCGCTCGAGGCACTGCGCCATCTGCTGCGCCGGCTGCGCGTTGGCCCGTTCGCCGGCCCCGGCGAATCCGATTTCGAGATCTAACACCATGGAAGCCACCCTGACCAAAACTGCCGCCGCGCGCGATGCCGTGACACAAGCCCTGGCGGGCCAAACCTCCGTCTGCCTTACTTGTAGCTTTCAAGCCGAGGATATGGTGGCGCTGCATCTGGTGCGCGAGCATCTTTTCAACGTGCCCGTGCTTTTTCTTGAAACGGGCTACCACTTTGACCAAGTCTACAAATATCGCGACGCCATGACCGCCCGCTATGGCTTGAACCTTGTGAACGTAATGCCGGAACACACTGTCGCCGAACAGGAGGCTCAATTCGGCTTGCTGTATCGGACTCAGCCCGATCAGTGCTGTAAATTTCGCAAAGTGGGTCCACTCTTCAACGCGCTCCAGAATTACGATGTCTGGTTTACCGGGCTGCGGCGCGTACAATCTCCCACGCGCGCCGATTTGCAGGTGTTTGATACCTTCCCTCTCCCGTCCGGCAAGAAGCTGTCCAAGGTGAGTCTTCTTGCCGAATGGTCCGACAAAGACGTTTGGGATTTCGCCAAGCAACAAGATATCCCGCTGCTGCCGCTCTATCAAGCCGGCTATACCAGCATTGGGTGCGAGCCCTGTACCGCGTTGCCCGCCGATCCCGGCAACGCCCGCTCCGGCCGCTGGGCCGGTCGCAAGCTCGAATGCGGCATACACATTGCTGAAGGTAAATGATGGAAATCGTACTGGGATTCGTCGTCGCGCTCGCTATTTCGCTGACAGGCGTCGGCGCCGGTAGTATGACGACTCCGCTCCTGGTGCTGCTGCTGGGCGTATCGCCTCCGACGGCCGTGGGAACCGCGCTCGCATTTGGCGCGATCGTCAAGACTGTCTCCGTTCCCTCCTACGCCTTTCGCCGGCAGGTCAATTTTAGAATTCTCGGTTACCTGTTCGCGGGTGGTGTCCCTGGCGTTTTGCTCGGATCGCTGGCGCTCGACCGTCTCAAGCACGGGCCTTACACCAAAATCCTCTACATCGTGCTGGGCAGTCTGATCGTTGGTACAGCCATCCTGCATCTCTACCGGGTTTTTCTCCCATCGCCGCGCCGCACCGATCATGACCGCTCGCGCTGGCTCCCTTGGATCGCCGCGCCCATCGGCGCTGAAGTCGGTTTTTCGTCGGCGGGCGCGGGCGCGCTCGGTTCGCTGGTATTGCTTGGCCTCACGCCACTCAGTGCGGCCGAAGTGGTCGGGACCGATCTCTGTTTCGGGCTGGGGCTTTCCGCCATCGGCAGTTTGATCCAGGTGAGCGCCGGCAATTATGACGCCGCTCTGCTGCTTAAGCTGGTAGTGGGAGGCGTGGCTGGCGCACTTACTGGCGCTACGCTGGCGGGCCATGTCCCGCAGAGGCCTTTGCGTATCAGCCTGTTGTTGGTTTTGATTGTGCTCGGCTGCCAGTTAGCCTTTCACGCCTGAATCTCAGTGCGCGCCGGAGCGCTGCTTTGCGCGCCCATTCGGGTCACCGAAACTGACGCGGCTTTCACGGCAAACTCGCAGGCCGCCACCAAGTCTTTCCCCTCACTCAAGGCCACCGCTAGCGCCGCGTTAAACACATCTCCGGCCGCCGTAGTGTCCAGAGCCTTCACTTTTGGCGCGGGAATCACTTGCTGCCTGTCGCCGTCGGCCAAAAGACACCCCTGCTCTCCTAGCGTGACAATCACCGTCCGAGGTCCCAGGGCTTGCAGAGTTCGTGCGATGCCGCCGGCCTCAGCCGCCGTCAACGGTCTCGGCGCCAAACCCGCTAGCATCGCCGCTTCGCTCTCGTTCGGAGTCAGGATATCCACCGCTTTGAGCAATTCGTGGGGCAGGGAACGATCGGGCGCCGGCGCGGGATCGAGAATCACGCGCGCCCCACGCTCTTGCGCATAGGTTGCAGCGGCTGTCACAGTCTCGATGGGCGATTCCAACTGCAGCAGGGCTACGCGGCAGCCATGGAACAGGTTCCCATCGCTGCCGACATTGCCCGGCGTAAGTCTGTGATTCGCACCCGGCGCGACGACGATTGCGTTGGCCCCGCTCTCCGCCACGAAAATGAGCGCCACGCCGCTCGGCCCCGCCACCGGCCGTACGGCGGATACATCGCAACCGATGTCTGCCAGGTTACCCCGCATCGCGCGGCCGAAATCATCGTCTCCCACCAGCCCCAACATGGCCGTTTCTCCATCCAGCTTTGCCGCCGCGTACGCTTGGTTTGCGCCTTTGCCACCCGGCGCTGTGAAAAAGTTGCTACCAATGATGGTTTCGCCCGCTACTGGTATTCGCGCCGCCACCGCCACCAGATCCATGTTTAAACTGCCGACCACCACGATCTTCGCCATTCCCGAAGCATAGCTTGCACGAGAATTGCGAATATACGATATTCCTTCGTGAACGAATTTGTCGGGCAATGCGCCGTTCAGACGCCGTGAAAGAGGCCAGTATGGATCCCCTCGTGCCGTACGTGCTCAGGCACACTTGCCTCACGCGATAGGCACGTGCCGGAATGGATGTCTTTTCGCTGAAATACCTCTGGCGCGCCCGGAGGGGCTCGAACCCCCGGCCTAATGATTCGAAGTCATTCGCTCTATCCAACTGAGCTACGGGCGCGCGACTTAACCATTATAAGGCGCTGGAACCGCGCCGGCTTCCGTAGCTAGCTTTTCTCTTCGTGATAGTCCAATTCCGTGTTAAGCGCCCAAAGGTTGTCCCTGCTCCGGACATTGGCAATGATATTGTCCACAGCCGTCATGGCGGTGAGCATGGAGTGGTCCTGATTGTTGTATTTGTGCATGCCGTTGCGGCCGATGAGGAAAAGGTTTTCAAACTGATCGAGCCATCCTGTCACTTCGGAAAAGCGCTGGTAAGCACCGAAATAGGCCGGATAGGTTTTCGGCATGCGGATGACGGTGGCGCTGCAAACGTCGGCGCGATCGGCCATGTTCAATGCCGCCAATTCCGTTTTGGCGAGTTCGATGATTTCATCGTCGCTCCGCCGCCAGAGATCATCGGTATCGTTACAGAAGTATTCCAAACCAAGCCAGACTTTACCGGGGTCGGCTACCATGGCGGGGCTCCAGTTGTTGAAAATTTGCAGGCGGCCCAGCATAACGCCGGGATCCTGAATGTAGATCCAGTTGTCTTTGACTAACTCGCCGGAGGGCGCGGTTAGTTTTACCTTGTCGCAAAGCAAGCCGACCGTGATGAAATCGCGATACACCAAGCCGCGAGCCACTTCTGCGACGGGATCGGGAGGGGACGGGTTCATACCGGCGATCAGATCTTTAACGGGCATGGTTGAAAAGAAATAGTCGCCCGTGAAGCGCTGCCGCCGTTGGGTGGTGGCATGGCGCGCTGTCAATGCGGTGATACGCCCCTCGTCCGATCGTTCGATCTCTTCGACGGACCACCCTATCAGGATTTCGCCTCCCGATTCGATGACCTGCCGGCCGACTTCCTCCCACATCTGGCCGGGGCCGAATTTTGGATAAAGAAATTGCTCGATGAGCGATGTCTCAGTATTTTTCTGCGCCAAATCCGTCTTTCGGGCGGGCACGAGCTTGCCGAGCATGTGCGTGATTGTCTTGAAAAGGGAGAGACCCTTAATGCGTTGCGCACCCCACTCCGCGCCGATCTCTTTGCACGGGAGACCCCAGACTTTTTCGGTGTAGGATTTGAAAAATGTCAGATACAGCTCGCGCCCGAAGCGATTGATGAAGAACTGCTCCAGGTTCCGCTCGTTGCGGATGGGGAACAGCAAGGAGTATAGGTAGCTGAGAGCGACGCGAACCGTGCGCGCGAAACCCAGTTTTCGCAGGGTGTCGGCGCTCAAAGTGATTGGATACGCGAAGAACTGGCGCATGAAGTAAATGCGCGATTTGCGGCTGCGGAGGAGCATGACGCGGTCCGCATGAGCGGGATCGGCCGGCTGCTCCCGCACTGGGACGCGGGCGGTTTTGCCTTGATAGGCAATGCTTGGCTGGCTACCGGCGAGGGCTTCGAGCGGAAGAATATTAAGCCACCAGTTCATGACGCGGTCAGATTTCGAAAAGAAGCGGTGGCCGCCGATATCGATGCGATTCCCCTGGTGGTTCACAGTGCGGGAAATGCCGCCTAAATACGCGCTTTGTTCGAGAATCAGGGGGATGATCGCCGTCCGTTTCAGAAGCTCGTAAGCGGTCGTCAATCCGGCCGGCCCGGCACCGATGATGATGGCTCGTTTTTGATTGGGCGTCAAAACAGACAGTCTATGGGGCATGCAAAGTTAGCGGCTGCGGCGGAGCTTCCGCTAAAACGGCTGTTAGTGTATAGAGATCGCATCTTCGTAAAACTATTCTGGCATCCTGCCCCGGCTTGAGAATACAAATGTCCATCGCTCATGGCGTCGAAACCGAAGTAAAAATCCGCCTTTCCGACGCGCCTGCGGCGCAGCGCCTGCTTTCCGAATCCGGTTTCGCCGTCTCTATCCCGCGCGGTTTTGAGTCCAACACCATCTACGATACGGCCGATTTCAAATTGAGGACTACGGAAATGCTGCTGCGCCTGCGCCAGTTCGGCGAGAAATCCATCATCACCTGGAAAGGCCCAGCGATTCAAGGTCCGCACAAAACACGCCCCGAAATCGAAACCAGCGTCGGTTCTTTTGAGGCCCTCGATCAAATTTTGCGCGCGCTTGGCTATCAGCCCATTTTTCGCTACGAAAAATACCGCACCGAATACACGCGGCACGGCGCCGCGTCCGATGGCGTCGTGACCCTGGATGAAACGCCGATCGGAGATTTTCTTGAACTGGAGGGCGCGCCCGATTGGATCGACCGGACCGCCGCTCTGCTTGGCTTCGAACGCGGCGCGTATGTGCTGGCGAGCTATGGCAGGTTATACCTTGACCATTGCGCCGCACTGGGCGTGGAGGCGGGGAATATGGTCTTTCCGTAGCGTGCCTTCGTACACTAAGAAAGAATGGCAGAAACACTGAGCGCCTATATCGCCGATGTCGAACGCGCTACGGCGGAGTTGGCTCGTGTAAAAGAAGAGATCGGCAAAGCGATCGTTGGGCAGACCAGCGTCATCGAAGGCGTGCTGATTTGCCTGGTGGCGGGCGGCCATGTGCTGCTCGAAGGCGTCCCCGGGCTTGG
>Ga0075021_10000758_pt1 | contig 16568 bp, 18 predicted proteins | sample ColStrG_CSR_2012_FD_72749 | JGI IMG/M metagenome (GOLD analysis project Ga0075021, IMG submission 72749) | Freshwater sediment microbial communities in response to fracking from Pennsylvania, USA - Cold Stream Run_MetaG_CSR_2012 | ecosystem: Environmental > Aquatic > Freshwater > Creek >...
GAAATATTGGGTCACGGTGTGGCACAGCAACAAAAACGCCTTGAGCGTGTCTTGCTTGCCGATGTTGAGCTCGTTCAAGAACACCCGGCTGGCGCGCCGCATGATGGGCGAGGAGGACTTCTTGTAGCGCTTGATCATCCTAATCCAACCTTTTCGAGTTAAGCCAAGTATACAGCACAAACGTTCTAGCTTGAGATCGCACAAACGTGCTCAGCCCACCGGGATACGCCCAGTATCTTTGCCGCTTTTGTCAGCCTATGCCGTTTTAACTCAAACAACACCCTAATCCACGGATATATTTGATTTTCAAGGACTCATTTATCATGCTTGAAAAGATTTCACTTCGCACCACGACACGTCAAGAGTTGGTCAACGTGACCGATCAAGTCAAACAGGTTGTCTCCGCGTATGGCATCCAAGAAGGCATGTGCTTCGTCTATTGCCCGCACTCGACCGCCGGGCTGGTGGTCAATTCGTATCTCGATGCGCTCACGCTTAAGGACATCACGCTCGAACTGGATCGTATCGTGCCCACGCGGGTGGATTTCTTTCACACGTTTGATACACCATCAGATGCCGTCGGGCACATCAAAGCGACGTTGGTTGGCATTGACCAATCGTTCATCGTGCATGAGGGCAAGCTGGTGCTCGGTTCTTCGCAGGGCATCTTGTTCGCCGAGTTCGATGGCCCGCGCAACCGCGAGTTGTTTGTCAAGGTCATCACTGGTTAAAACCTGTTGCTAAACCTCACAGGTGGGCGTGCAAAACCTCTGTTATGCAAGGCTTTACCCGCCCACCTGTGAGGTTCTGAGACCCGCCCAAAAATTTATGATCAAGTTTGTCGTCTACGGCAAGATCATCATAGACAACATTCGCTTGTTGGATGGGCGCATCGCGCGGAATGTGCTGGGCGGCGGCGGGCCGCAGGGTGCCTTTGGTGCGCGGCTGTGGGATGCCTCGGTCGGGTTTCTCTCGCGCTCGGGCACAGACATGCCAACCGAGCCGGGCGACATGTTGCATAGCCTCGGCCTCGATCTGAGCGGTTGGATGCAATACCCAGACTTGCCCACCTTGCGTGGCGGGCTGGCGTATGACGAGCGGCAACAACTCGTCCCAGCCCATATCGCCGGGTTGGATTCTGTGACGCGGGTGGAGCTGCTTGAGCATTGGCACACGCTGCTGTCGCGCCCCATCCCACTGCCCAGTGCCTACCGCTCACCGCGCGCTATTCACCTCATCACCGAGTATCACGACGAGCCGATGGTGCACGATGCGTTGGCGCTGCATGCGAAAGGCGCGGTCTTCTCGCTCGAACCGATCATAGATTACAAAGGCTGGACTAACCGCGAAGAAATTTTGAGCTTGCTGCCGCAGGTTGATCTGGTCACACCCGATTGGCCTTCGGCCAGCGGCATTGCAGGCAGCGATGATCCGAAACAGGTGATGCAGCACTGGGCCAAACTGGGTGCGCGCGCTGTGGCCGTGCGCCACTCGCAGCATGGCTCGTATGTGTGGGATGGCGATCACGACGAGTATTGGCATGTCCCGGCTGTGCCCGCCCCAGTGATAGATCCAACTGGCGCAGGTAATAGCTATGGTGGCGGATGGTGCGTAGGTTGGACACACACCCAAAACGCGCGTGTTGCGGGGTGCTACGGCACGACCTCGGCTTCGTTTCTGGTGCGGCAGGTGGGCATGCCACCCATGTCAGCGGCGTTGCAACAAGAGGCACATGCGCTGTTTGAACAAACATTGCCCAAGATCAAGCGATTGCTGTGAACGAATTCATCATCCAAACCCACGACCTCACGAAAGCCTTTGGCGACTTTAAGGCGGTTGACCACGTCAATCTGCAGGTGCGGCCAGGCGAGATAGTTGGCTTTCTGGGGCCAAATGGCGCAGGCAAGACCACGACCCTGTTGATGATCCTGAGTCTGCTTACACCAACGGCGGGCAGTGTGCATCTTTTTGGCCAGCAGTTGCAGGATGACCCGTTTGGCCTCAAACGGCGCATTGGCGTTGTCATCGAAGCGCAAAGTTTTTACGATGAGATGACGGCCTGGGAATACCTGATGTTCTTTGCCCGTTTGTATGGCCTGGCGAAACCGGAAGCGCGCGCACACCATTTGTTGGAGCGGCTGAATTTGTGGCAATGGCGCGATGTGTTGATCGGCGGCTATTCGACCGGGATGCAACGCAAGCTGGCGCTGGTGCGCGCGTTGTTGCACTCCCCTGATCTACTGATCCTGGATGAACCCGTCGCCAGCCTCGACCCCTTCGGTATTGTGCAAGTGCGCGAGCTTCTGCTGGCCGAGCGCGAAGCCGGGCGCACGCTGTTAATCTCCTCGCACATCTTGTCCGAGATTGAGCGCACTGCCGATCGCATCGGCATCATCGTGCATGGCAAGCTGGTGTTTGAAGACACGATGGAAAGTCTGCGTCAGCGCGTGCGTGGCGTGCAACACATCGAGGTGGAGCTGGTATCGCCGGTGAATGGCATCGCCCAAGTGTTGACGGCGTTGCCATTTGTCACCGATGTGAAAGCCGATGGCCAACGCGTGACTCTACTCACCTGTGGCGACGACGACCATCGCGCCGATGTGGCGCGGGCGCTGGCCGGGCACGGTGCATTGGTGCAAGCTATGCGCACGGTTGAGCCGAGTCTTGAAGAGGCGTTTATCACCATCACCGAATCCGAGGTGAAACGCTGGACGGAGGGCGCGCATGGTCGCTAATCTTGATGTGCGCGCGCAGCCGTCACGAGGGCATCTTTGGATGCAGCGTTGGCAGGCCGCACAGGCTATTCAATCGCGCAGCAGTTCATCCATTGCCAATGGGCGCGGCATCTATCTTGTGCTGGCAATCGCGCTGCTTGCGGCGGCAGTTGTTTTGCACAACATGTTGCGCTTTGTCGAGCGCAACGCCGTGCTGGCGACGCGCCAGCCGTTGTTTCTGCCGCTGACGCTGATGGTCGACGTGGTCTCGATCTATCTCGCTATGACCGCGGCCATTGCAGCGGCGCGTGAACGAGAGTGCGGGACCTATCAGGTATTGCTGTTTGGCCCGGTTGATGAAAGCGCGTTTATCGCGGGGCACTTCCTCGCGCAACTAATGGTTTACCTGGGTGTGGGGCTGCTTGTGTTGGTTTGGTCGAATCTTGTTACGTGGCTGTTGCATCTCGCCTTTTCGGTTCAAGTAATCGTCCTGCTAGCGGCTTCGGTCGCCACCGTGGCGGCGGTGATCGCATTTGGCCTTTTCATTGCGGCATGGGGTGGTCGCACACGCCTGGCGCTGGTCTATTTCACTGTCATCGTCCTGCTCTTTGTCGCGTTGCAGGTGGGCAACGATCTGGTGAGCAGCCTCGCTTTGGCGCACAGCCCAGCCGAGAACGACCCGATCTTTCTGATCCGCGACGCGCTGGTGCTGGTGAACAATGTAGTGCAGTGGGTCTCGCCCTATGGTCAGCTCAGCCGCATAGCTGATGATTTGCTAAATGGAAACGCCCTCAGCATCCTGCTTCATCTCGGCGTTACGTTGGCGCAGGGGTTGGCCTTTTTTGTGGCAGCAATTGCCATCTTGAAGCGAAAGGGAGCGCGGGGTTAAATGATGCATAGCACTTCAGCAAAACAGAAATGCGTTCGGGCGGTCTTGCTTACTGCGATTGCCATCGCCATGTCTGCATCATCGAGGGCATCGGCCCAAGGGCCTGAACGCATCCTGGCGTTTGTGTATGGCGTCACCAACTACAACGGCTCGGTCTACGCCAGCGCGCTCGTGCCGCCATCGGTAGGCACGATCTATCTGCTCGCAAACAAGGACAACGTCATCGCGCCACGCCAGACGCAGATCTATTTTTGGCCGATCACCAATCAATTTCTCGCCGATTGGGAAAAGATGAATGAGCTAGTCGTCGGTCAGCTTGAGGTGGTTCAGCAAGGCCGCTTGATCAACACGATGGCACTCAGCCAGTATGTCATCCAATACGATGTGAACGACCCGATGGGCACACTGGGTCTGTTTACAGGCGAACGCGCCAAAGCTAAACACGAAGTGTGGCAAAAAGCGCAAGACCAATATCGCGCTAGCCTGGCTGGTTATTCCGAGATGTTGCGCATGTGGGACGAGCAGATCAACAAGCTGCGCGCAGAATCCTCGACTGGAACTGTGCCGCCCGAAAAACTTCCCAAGCGTCCCGAAGCGCCACCCCGCCCCACATTGCTCAGCACCAACCCGGCGCAAGGCTTTGTGATCTCGCTTGCGGCGGGGACATACGACATTCAAGTGAAACGCCTCGATGGGAGCATCCAACCCAACAGCCACAAACGCTTGATCGTCTTTGAACCGGAGCGCGAGGGCATCGCCTACAGCGCTGTGCCGCAGCAGCGCTGGACTGTGCCCGAACAAGCCGACGAACCTGATGGCGTGGTCTATGCCTTGCCGGGCACCACGTTGTATTTGCAAGCCTTTCGATCCAAACGTTTCAATGCCCATGACTATGTTCACATGCTCGATCCGCAAGATCAGAGCGTTTGGTCGGATCGCGGCAAGTGGGTGTCGTTTGAGCCAGCCACGCAGCCACCCATGCAGGTGGATGATGGCAATGGCTCTGTGAGCGCGCGTGCCAGCCAACCGTATTTTGTGCGCCAGCTACCCGGCGGCGGTCTCGGCTACGAAGTGGTGCCATTCGACCCCAACACGATGGAACAGCCGACCTTTGCGGGTTACACGCTGGATCTGAATGCTGATGCCGATTACGCCGTGAGCTTGACCGGTGTCAATGGCGTGCCCATCCCAGGCAGCCAACGCCGCGTGAGGACGTTGCGCACCGATCGCACGCTCTGGTTGTATGTCGTCAGCGCCATGCCGCTTGCCCTCGGCTTGGTTGTGTTCTTCGCACGCCGCCGTCGCGCACGCGCGATCAAGATCGAGGAATAGAAATTTAATATGCCGAAAGAACGCGCAGTTGCCATTGCCCAAACGCTGACCTTGTTGGTGTTCATGTCGTTGGGCACGGTGCTGATGAAGTTGGCGCTGACGGATGTACCGCCATTCAGCTTCGCCGCGCTCACGCTGCTGATCGGCATGATCGCGCTGAGCGTGTATACGTTTCTCATTCGCGGCGAGCGCATCCCGCACGGGTTGAGCCGCGAGGTGTGGCTCTACATCATCGCCATCGGTCTGTGCAACTTCGTGATCAGCCGCATCGCCCAAACCTTTGCCCTGCAACGCCTGCCTGCCACAACAAATACTTATCTCAGTAACTTTATCGGGTTCATCACCATGGGCATGAGCATCTTTATTCTCAAGGAATCGCCCACCGTGTTTCAAGTGCTCGGTGCCTTCGTCGCATTGATCGGCCTGCGCATCTTCTTTGTCGCGATACCCTCGGCCTACGAATTGACCGGTGTCGGTTTGATCCTGATTGGCATCATCGCCGTTGCCTTCACCAACAATATCGCGCGCAAACTGGCGCTCATCACCCAAAACCAACTGAGCAACAACATCGTCTCCACGTTGGCGCTGTTGATTGGCGGCGGGCTGACCGTGATGATCGGCCTCGGCGCGGGTGGGCTGCCACAAGTGCAGGGTTGGCGTGCTTGGGCGATCATCTTTTATTACGGCATCGTGATAGTCGCGATTGGTTTAACGGTGTGGAATCGCATCCTGCGCACGCTGCGCTCATACGAAGCCAGTATTCTGGGCGCATCCACCGTCATGTGGACGGCGCTGTTGGCGATCCCAATTTTGGGCGAGCGGCTTTCGCTCAATCAGATCGGCGGCATCGTGCTCATGGTGATGGGTCTGGCGCTGGTGCAGATTCGACGCGGGAAGTTCAGCAGCTTGCAGCATCACGCGTCCTGCGCCCTTCGTCTTGCGTTGGGTATGCGCGTTATCAACGCAAGACGCAAGACGCAAGACGAATAACGATATGCGCAAAGACGAAATTGGCCCAGACGAGATTCTGATCCTGGCGTTCAAGCAAAGCATCAGCCGCATCGCGCTGTGGACGCGGGTCAATGTCTGGTTTGTGCTCCTGTCGTTGTTGCTCGTGACGATTCCGCCTGCGATGGCCGGGTTACATTACGCTGTGCGCGCTGGCTTGCGCGACCCGTTTGATCTCAGCACCCAGCCGCGTCAGGAATTTCGCATTGGTGTCGGGCGATATTTCAAACGCAGCTATGCCCTGACAATCATTAACTTGGCGTTGCTCGGCATCATCAGCGGGGCCATTCTGTTTTGGTTCACCCGCCAGGCACAGACGTTGCGCATGGTCACAGCCATCGCCATCAGCTTTCTACTGTTCTGGTGGTTGTGCCAGCCGTTTCTATTTGCGCAGTTGGTCGAGCAACCTCATGCATCGGCGTGGCAGGTGTATCGGTTAGTGATGCGGCTGGTGCTGGCTGCGCCGTTGTATGCACTGGTTATTACGCTGACAAATACCCTCATCACCGCCTTTGGCCTGTTGTTGCTGGGGCCATCGCTGTTGTATGGGCCGACGCTGGTCGCATTGATTTCGATTCAAGCAATGTGGGGCATGACTCAGGAGAGGTAACAAATCAAATGAAAGTGATTCGCAAACAAGAGGCCGAAGTGCGCCAAGGCAAAACATTTACCGGCGAAACCGTGTTGGAGGAGATGCTGTTTCCGCAAATGCCGGGCGGCATCAAGCTCACTGTGGTGCGCTTTGCCGATGGCTCGGTGACGCATTGGCATACGCACCCAGGCGAGCAGGTGTTGTATGTGCTGGAAGGCGAATGCCGCGTGGGCACTGAAACCGAAGAGATGACGCTACGACCCGGTGATGTGGTGCATACACCGCCCGGTGAAAAGCATTGGCACGGTGCCGCACCCGGCACATCTATGATGCACATCAGCATCACCACCGTTGGCTCACCCACTTGGATGGAAGCGCCCAAGTTGGCAAACTGAGGTGACGGGTGAAAATCGTTGTCACAGGCGGGAGCGGATTAGCGGGGGCGTTCATCGTCCAGGACTTGGTTCAGCAGGGCTACGATGTGCTGAGCGTGGATCGCGTTAAACCTACGCAACCGATTTCTGCCTATCGCCTGGTAGACATGGAAGACCTGGGTCAGGTGTATGGCTGCGCGCACGGCGCCGATGCCATCGTGCATTTTGCAGCCATCCCGCGCCCGATCCATGACGCGGACGAAGTGGTCTTTCGCACTAACGTGATGACGACGTTTAATGTATTGGAGGCAGCGGCGCAGCTTGGCATCGCGCGGGTGGTGTTGGCATCCAGTGTATCGGTGTTGGGTTATCCGTTTAACTACCATTACTTTGCGCCCCAGGCCGTGCCCATTGACGAAGACCATGCACTGCAGCCGCAAGACCCGTATGCGTTGTCTAAAGTGGTAGGCGAGACGATGGCTCAGGCCTTCGTCCGTCGCAGTGGCATGACGGCAATCAGCCTACGCTTGGCCTGGATCCACACGCCCGAAACATTCAAGCAGCAGTTGCAACCGATGTGGGCTGATCCTGCTGCTGGCGCATCCAACCTGTGGGCGTATGTGGATGCGCGCGATGCAGCCCAGGCCTGTCGTCTTGCATTGGCGGTGGATGGGCGTGGACACGAGGCATTCTTTATCGCTGCGCCAAACACGTTTATGAAAACGCCAAGCCTTGAACTGGTGCGCCAGTTTTACGCCGAGGCCAAAACGCCGGCGACATGGGCCGGCAACCCATCACTCCTGAGCACGGCCAAAGCCGAGCGCGTGTTGGGGTTCAAGGCTAGCTACACATGGGAGTCGTATTCCGAACAGGTGGAGTCCACCTGTTCGGAATAGGAGGTGATATTGTGGACATTCGTCGCACCATCTTGATGATCGAGGAGACCCAAGAAGAAGGCGGGCGCGCGCTCGACAAGCCGCTGAAGCGCGTCGTTGCCGCCGCTGTTGTGCGCAACCCCTTTGCAGGCACGTATGCCGAAGACTTGACCCCGCTCATTGAGTTGGGTGAGGTGTTGGGCAAACTGCTGGGCGAACGCGCCGTCGTAGCGCTCGGCCCCGATGCGCCGGAGAGCTTTGGCAAGGCTGCGATCGTCGGCATGGCTGGCGAGCGCGAACACGCTGCCGCCTTGCTGCATCCCAAGCTGGGAGCGCCTTTGCGCGAGGCGGTGCATGGGGGCAAGGCCATCATCCCCTCGGCCAAGAAGAAGGGTGGCCCAGGCACAAGCATAGACATCCCGCTGCATTTCAAAGATGCCATGTTTGTGCGCTCGCATTTTGATGCCGTGGAGTTGCGCATCCCCGATGCGCCGGACGCCGACGAAATTGTAGTGGCGATTGCAGTGACCAATGGCGGGCGGCCCCATGCGCGTGTAGGTGGATTGACAAAAGCGGAAGTCAAAGGCGAGGATGGGTTGCGTTAGTCGTGTTGTGCCAATCACTTCGTCTTGCGTCCTTCGTCTTGCGTCCTGCGTCTTTTGTTGGTTTTGCGCGTTATCAACGCAAGACGCAAGACGAAGGGCGTGCAATTTATTTTGTTGGAGAGCCTAAGGAGCGACTATGACAACGATTGCGACTACACCTGATTCATTCTCTGAAAAACGTGTCTATGACAACAAACTTCAGCTTGATCCAAAGCGCACAGCCGTGCTAGTGGTGGACATGCTGAACGAATTTCTGGAGCCAGGTGGCAAGATGGTGCTGGCCGGTGGCGAGGTGTTGTATGCGCCCATCCAACGATTGCTCGACACCGCGCGCAGTGTGCAGGCATCCGTGTTCTGGCTAAACCAGACTTTGCGCCTCAGCGATTCGCTTTTCAAGAAGCGCATCGTGCATTGCATCGCCGGCACATGGGGTGCGCAAATTGTGGATGCGCTCACACAGGCGCCCGACGACATCAGTGTGCCCAAGCGGCGCTACAGCGGCTTCTTTCAAACCGATCTGGATCTACATTTGCGTGAACGCGCTATCGAGACTGTGATCGTGACCGGCGTGGTCACCAACATCTGCGTGCGCTCCACCATTCACGATGCCTTCTTTCTTGGCTACGAGGTGATTGTGCCAGTCGAGTGCGTGGCGGCCACTAGCCCGGCACAGCAGGAATCGAGCTTGTATGACGTCGAGACGCACTATGGGGCAGTGACAAACCTGGACAAGATTTTGCCGCTGCTGAAAGGAGGATAAATGGCAGACCTTGTGATCAAAAATATCGGGCGTATCGTTTCGGGTGATTTGAAGGGGCCGTTGATTGACGGCGACACCCTCGTCATTCGAGGGGGCAAGATCGCGGCGTTTGGCGCGTACGAGAGCATCTCGACCAACGGCATTGAGCATGTCATTGACGCGGGCGGTTGCACAGTGATGCCTGGCTTGGTAGATTCGCATACGCATCCGGTTTTGGGTGATTACAGCCCGCGCCAACAAGTTGTTGGCTTTATAGACAGTTGCTTGCACGGCGGCGTCACGCGCATGGTTTCGGCGGGCGAGGTGCATACGCCTGGGCGACCCAAAGATGCCGCTGGAACAAAGGCGTTGGCTATCCTGGCGGCCAAGGCATGGCGCAACTATCGCCCATCTGGCGTCAAGGTGTGTGGTGGTTCGGTGTTGCTGGAGCCTGGCTTAACCGAAGCTGACTTTGCCGAGATGGCTGCCGCAGGTGTCAAGATCGTCGGCGAGATCGGCATCTCGGGTGTGTATAAACCCGCAGAGGCCGAGCCAATGACGCGCTGGGCCCAACGACACGGTATGAAGGTGATGATGCACATTGGCGGTGCCTCGGTGCCTGGCAGCACCGTGATCGGTGCTGACATCGCGTTGGCGGTGCGCCCGGATGTGGCCGTGCACATCAACGGTGGCCCAACTGCCCCTCCGTTTCGGGATGTCGAGCGCATTGTGACTGAATCCGAGATGGCAATTGAGATCGTGCAATGCGGCAACGTCGCGGTCATCCCAGCCCTGATCAAACTCATCAAACAACACAACGCCTTTCATCGCTTCATGATCGGCACCGACATGCCCTCCGGCACCGGCGTGATCCCGCTGGGCATGTTGCGCACCATTTCCTGGGTCAGCGCGCTGGGTGAGGTGCCACCCGAAATCGCCATTGCCTGCGCGACCGGCAACCCGACGCGCGTGTATGACCTGCCGGCTGCCGTGCTTGCACCAGGCAATGAGGCCGACCTGGTCATTGCCGATGCGCCGCGCGGATCTGATGCGCGCGATGCGCTTGAGGCGCTGTGCATCGGCGATACACCCGCGGTGGTTGCGGTGTTGATTGATGGCGAGGTGCGCGCCTTTGGCAGCCGCAACACACCGCCACCCCAACGCCAAGTCAGCATTCCGTGGATGAAGACGGGCGGACATTGAGGCCATGACAATGACCATGAAACGATTTGAAAACAAGGTGGTGTTGGTCACCGGTGGTGGCAGCGGGATCGGGCACGCGACAGCGTTGCGTTTTGCGCAAGAGGGCGCGGCGGTGATTGTGGTAGATCGCGTTGCCGAACACGCGCAGGCGGTTGTCGCTGAAGTAGCGGCACTCGGTCAAAACACGCTGGCGGTGTGCGCCGATGTATCGCTCGGGGATAACGTAGCGCGCATGATCACCGAAACACTGCAGCGCTTCGGGCGACTAGATGTGATATTTAACAATGCGGGCATTGGCGGCAAAAGCAACACCGTGCAAAACATGCCTGCCGAAGACTGGGACGAGGTGATTGCGGTGAACCTGCGGGGTGTGTTTTTGTGCTGCAAGTATGGCCTGCCCGCGCTCATCCAATCTGGGGGCGGTGCGATTGTGAACATGGGTTCCTCGATGGCGGGTTGGGATACCAGCGCCGAGGGTGCGGCGTATATGGCAAGCAAAGAGGGCGTGACGGGTTTGACCAAGAGCCTGGCGCTTCAAGCAGCAGGCCATGGCATCCGCGTCAATGCCATTTGCCCAGGCATTATTCAAACCCGCTTGAGTTTTCAACAGGACACGGCCGAACATGCGTGGCAGGACTACTTCAATCGCTTCGCCCAGCGCATTCCATTGCGTCGGGTGGGGCAACCCGAGGATGTAGCCGCAGCAGTGGCCTTTCTCGCATCCGACGACGCCCGTTACATCACCGGCTCGATGCTCTTGATTGATGGCGGACAGACGTTGCAGAGTTGGAGTAATGCGCCAGACCGAAGGTAAGTCCTGGGATGTAAACTGCCGAATGCTCAATCCGATCAAACAGACGAATCCTTTGCCTTAGATGCCTCTCCAAGATGATGCCCAGGGCTTTGCCAACGAAGTGCGCGGGCTGCGCGCGGAGATACTGCGCGATGCTTTGCTCAAGCCCGTCCTGATCTTCACTGACAACGCCGTCGTAAAGGACGAAGGCCACCAAAGTGGGAGTAAAGAAACTGGTATTCTCGGACGCCCAGCAAAAGCAAGAAAACCAGATTTCAGCCGTGCGCGCTTGCATTCAACAGGGCGTGGATGTGATTGCGCTGCCGCCGGTCGTTCAGGATGGGTGGGAAGCTGTCTTGACCGAAGCCAAGAATGCCAAGATTCCGGTCATCATTGTGGATCGCAGTGTGAGCGCAGACGCTTCCTTGTATGCTTCGCACATCGGTTCGGATATGGAATTGGAAGGCAAGAAGGCTGGCACAGAAATGAACAAGCTGCTACCCAATGGCGGCGCAATCCTCGAACTGTCCGGCACCACGGGATCGGGCGCTGCTGTCGGGCGGGCCAAGGGTTTCCGTGAGACGCTGAACCCCAACATCAAGATTTTGGACTCGCAGACCGGCAACTTCACCCGCGCTGAGGGTAAGCCCGTCATGGAAGCCTTCTTGAAGAAGTATCAGGGCCAGATCCAAGGTGTGTTCATTCACAACGACGACATGGCAATTGGCGCCATCGAGGCCATCAAAGCGGCTGGCCTCAAGACCGGCGATCTCAAGATCATATCTGTAGATGGCACGCGCGGTGGTTTCCAGGCGATGGTCGATGGCTGGGTCCAGGTGGACGTTGAGTGCAATCCGCTGCTTGGCCCACAAGTCTTCGACATGGCGCTGAAGCTGGTCAACGGTCAGTCGGTGGACAAAAACGTGCTCACCAACGAGACGGTTTACTTCCCCGATAAAGCGAAGGAATTGCTGCCGACACGTCAGTACTAGTCTCATCCTGCACACCATTCAGTAATGATGAGAAGCGACGTTGCACAAAACGTCGCTTCTCTTTTTCTACTGTACAAGTACTATCTGGCAATGAGGGATTCGATTCGTATAAAAAGCGGATGACAGGAATGTCCCAAACCCAGAACGTTCTCAGTATGAAAGGGATTACCCGTTCCTTTCCGGGTGTCATTGCCTTAGAGGGTGTTGACTTTGCCCTGCGCAAGGGAGAGATTCACGCCCTGATGGGAGAGAATGGGGCCGGCAAATCAACCCTGATTAAAGTGCTGACGGGCGTCGAGCAACCCGATTCCGGCACGATTGAGCTGGACGGTCAACTCGTTCAAGTACGCTCTCCTCAGCATTCTCATTCGCTTGGCATTAGTGCGGTGTATCAGGAAGTGAACCTATGCACCAATATCTCTGTCGCCGAAAACATCATGCTGGGTCACGAACCCCGCCGTTTTGGCAGCATTGATTGGCGCAAGATGAATGCCTTGGCCAGGCAGGCACTGACCAAGCTGGACATTGATATTGATGTCACTCAACCGTTGGGAAATTACTCGCTGGCCATCCAACAAATGGTGGCGATTACCCGCTCGCTTGAGATTTCGAACGCCAGGATTCTCATCCTCGATGAACCCACGTCCAGTCTGGATGTGAACGAATCCAAGCAACTCTTCGACGTGATGATGAAACTAAAGGATGCAGGTATCGGCATCGTTTTCATCACTCACTTTCTGGATCAAGTCTATCGGGTGGCTGATCGGATTACTGTTCTGCGAAACGGCAAATTGGTTGGTACTTACGATGTCAGTTCGCTTCCGCGCATTGATTTGGTCGCCAAAATGTTGGGGCGCAGTTTTACCGATCTGGATGCCATGTCCAAAGTCAAATCCCAAGGCCAACAAGCGCAGGGTACAACCCGTGTGGTCGAAGCGAAAGGTCTGGGCCTCAAGGGATCACTGGAGCCGATTGATGTGTCAATTGAAGCCGGCGAAGTGGTTGGTATTGCCGGGCTGTTGGGTTCGGGGCGCACCGAGTTGGCAAACCTGCTCTTTGGCATCGATGCGCCCGACAGCGGTTCGCTCACCATCAAGGGGCAAGCGGTCTCTCGGTTCTCGCCTTCCGAATCCCTCCAACATGGGATCGCATTGTGCCCCGAGGATCGCAAAGCTGAAGGCATTGTGGCCGACCTCACCATCCGCGAAAATATCATCCTGGCGTTGCAAGCGCGCTATGGCTGGTTCAAGTTTTTGGACACGTCGACCCAATACAAAATCGCCCAAGAATATATCGAGCTTCTGGGCATCGTCACACCTTCAGCGGATCAATTGATCAAGAATTTGAGCGGCGGCAATCAGCAAAAGGTCATCTTGGCGCGCTGGCTGGTCACCCATCCACAGCTATTAATTTTGGATGAGCCGACGCGTGGCATTGATGTGGGCGCAAAAGCGGAAATTCAAAAACTCGTGTTGCAGCTTGCTGCGGAGGGCAAGTCCATCGTCTTCATCTCCTCCGAACTTGAAGAGGTCTTGCGCATCAGCCATCGCATCATCGTGATGCGAGATCACAAGAAAGCCGCTGAATATTCGGGGGATGCGAACGATCAAGTCATCATGCACGCTATGGCAGGGGAAGTATGAAAAACTCGCTTTTTAAGCGTATCCGGGAAAGCGCGTTATTTTGGCCGATCACGGCACTGGCGATCATTTTGCTTTATGACGCTATCTTTGTCCCCGGCTTTTTTAAGATTGGGATTTTGGATGGTCATTTGTATGGCAATCTCATTGATGTGATCAACGATGGCGCGCCATTGATGTTGGTGGCAATCGGGATGACCCTCGTCATTGCAACCGGTGGCGTTGATCTCTCGGTAGGCGCAGTGATCGCGATTTCTGCCTCAATCGGCGCGGTGCTGATCAACCCGGCGTTTGGCAACGCGCTGATCTCGAATGACATTTTGACCAAGGATGCCACGAATACGGCGTTGCCAATCATCATCCTGGCAGATCTGGCGGCGGGCACACTGTGTGGCCTGTGGAATGGATTTTTAGTGTCACGCGCCAAAATTCAACCGATGGTGGCGACGCTTATCTTGATGGTGGCCGGGCGCGGCATTGCTCAATTGTTTACAAATGGTCAGATCATGACTATTTACTACACCCCGTATTTCTATTTTGGAAACGGGTTTATTTTGGGGTTGCCCGTCTCCATCTTTATCGTAGCCACCGTGTTCTTGCTGGCGTGGATTGGCGTGCACAAGACCTCGATTGGGTTGTTCATCGCTTCGGTCGGACTCAACTCAAAATCATCGTATTACAGCGGCATTAATGAAAAGAACATCAAGCTATTGGCGTATACCTTTTGTGGTTTTTGCGGCTCCATTGCTGGCTTAATCCTCAGTTCTTACGTGCATAGTGCCGACGCCAACAACATTGGTCTTTACTATGAGTTGGATGCCATATTGTCGGTGGTGATTGGCGGGACCTTGATGTCTGGCGGGCGTTTTTCCTTGTTTGCCAGCGTGATCGGTGCGTTGATCATTTGGACGTTCACGATCACCATGTATACGATTGGCATTCCTGCAAATGCTCTATTGGCCGCCAAAGCGGTATTGGTGCTGTTGGTGATTCTTCTCTACTCGGATTACACGCGCCGCAGCTTGAGTAAATTCTTCAAGTTGAAGGGAACTCGACATGGCGCAACGAATTAGGCTTTTGGTCCGCAACTACGGCCCTTTGCTGACCCGCATCCTTATTTTTATCCTGGCCTATGCTATTGGGGGCTGGATGTATCCGAAGATGCAACGGCCACAGGTTTTTCTCAACCTGTTTATCAATAATGGCAGCCTGCTGCTCGTCTCAATTGGGATGACGTTCGTCATTCTGACCGGCGGAATTGATCTCTCGGTCGGCGGGGTGCTGGCGCTGACGACGACCGCCTCCGCGTACTTGCTTTTGCATGGGATGAGCCCATGGCTGGTGATGCCGTTGATGCTGGTGATGGGGACCTTATTGGGCTTTGTGATGGGTTGCATCATTCAGTTTCTCAAAGTGCAGCCGTTTATTGTCACTTTGATGGGGCTCTTCTTCGCGCGAGGGATGGCTTATCTGATCAGCCTTGTTTCGATCACCATTAAAGACAGCGTCTATAAATCTCTGGCGCTCACCGCTATTCCGGTGCCGTTGGGTGGAGATGAGTATGTCTATCTGCCCACGCTTGTCGCACCGTTGATGCTGGTGGTGGCGATTTACCTGTCTTTCTTCACTCGCTTTGGCCGCACGCTCTATGCGATTGGGAACAACGAGCAGTCGGCCTTGTTGATGGGTTTGGCAGTCACCAGGACGAAGATATTGGCCTACTGCTTCAGCGGATTTTGTTCCGCGCTGGCAGGGATCGTCTTTGGTATTTCGTTGCTCGCCGGTTATGGCCAATTTGCCGCTGGCATGGAGCTGGATGCGATTGCATCGGTGGTGATGGGCGGCACGCTTTTGACGGGCGGTGCTGGCAATGTCATCGGCAGCTTGTTTGGTGTGTTGATCAATGGCACCATCGTCTCCATCCTCCAATTCAATGGCACCTTGAGTTCGTGGTGGACCCGCATCGGCGTGGGTGTGCTCACCCTGCTCTTCATCGGCATTCAAAGCCTGTTCTACGCCCGCCGAAAACAACATTGAGTGCGTGGCTCTCAACCGAGGGTTGGACAAGGGAAAAGTTGATTCCGCTTAGGGTGGCGTGTGAAAGAGCGATGAGGACGAGGCGTCAGCCAGAGGGAGCGTGATCAGCATCAAAGCTCGAACACAATCGCTGCAAGAAACGCAGGTTGATAAGGATGTAGATCAAGGTGTTCTGGTTGGCGATGGCCTGCGAATTGATCCGCTCGACAGCCGTGCACTGGTTGTAGACGGATTTGTAGAGATCACTGTCGCGATCAAGGGTGTAGCGCAAGCGCGTGCCAATAGAGGTGGGCATTCTCACGGGACGTGCCGCATCGCGGTGCAACCACCCTGCTTCCATTGTTTGTGATGGACGGCGCAAGTTTTAGGGGTTTGGGTTGGATGCAGGAGCGGGCACGCATATAAGCCCCCGGCAGCCGGGGGTTGCCGCGCTCATGCTCGATCAGGCACGAGGTGCGGTCGGTAAAGGTGAACTTCAAGGGCATGGGCAAGCCAGCTTTGCAGATGGGCAGGCCTTCGGGCGAGAACTGACGACCGTGCACCGAGTAGCCGCCTTTTTCGGAGAGCGGCACGGCCGCAAAGCCATCGGACAGGGCCGATGTCCTAGAAAAATAGGCATACACGCAAAAGGCGTCAAAGGCCGCATGGCCCCTCAAAGGGCTCCGGCAGCGTATTCAATGCGAAACAGATAATGATGCTCCGGCCACATCGCTGTTGAGTAAGGTGATTGCGTTCGCTGTGTTCAACGGGTGCCATCACGACTACCGATTGGCGG
>Ga0075021_10000759_pt1 | contig 16563 bp, 11 predicted proteins | sample ColStrG_CSR_2012_FD_72749 | JGI IMG/M metagenome (GOLD analysis project Ga0075021, IMG submission 72749) | Freshwater sediment microbial communities in response to fracking from Pennsylvania, USA - Cold Stream Run_MetaG_CSR_2012 | ecosystem: Environmental > Aquatic > Freshwater > Creek >...
GGACATTTCATGAAGATTCACACCCCGTGGCAGCGCACAAACAGAGCGTGACCGCTACAGGGCCCCGCCGCGGATCGTTCCTGCAACGCGCTACCGCCACGGGGGCGGAATGCAGGAACGACGCGACAGGAACGACGCGGCGTCGACACGGGGCTATTGCTGCTGTTGATGTTCCATCTGCGGGTCACGCACGTGGCGCTCGAAGACGGGCGACACGTTGGTCCGCAGTCGGCGAATCTCAACGCGAGGCTCGACCGTGGGGCTCGACGACCCGCAGAACACCCCCCGCAGTGGCTGCACGTCGTCGTAGTCCCGACCGTGGCCGATCTTGACGTGACGCACGCCTACTTCCTTTTGATTGGTGGGATCGAGTGCCAACCACCCGAAGCCGGGGACGGCCGCCTCGAACCAGGCGTGGGTTTGCACCTCGACCACATCGCCGTCAGTCACGTCCGCCCCCACACTGTCATCGCGGGTGAACAGGTACCCCGAGACGTACCGCGCCGGAATGCCCTGGCTGCGACACATGGCGACGGCGAGATGGGCGTAGTCCTGGCAGACCCCCTTGCCCTGGCTGAGCACCTCCTCCACCTCGATGCCCACCTCAGTTGCCCCCCGGGCATAGGTGATGCGGGCTCCCGTGACACGGTGCAGAGCCAGGATGAGGCTGACGACATCGTCGCCCACCAGCTCTCGCTGACGAACAGCTTCGGCCTCGATTCCTCGTCCCCACGAGGCGTGCGGCGAGCGCAAGAGGTACTCATGGTGCGCGGAGATGAACGACGGGTCGCGCAAGCTCTCCAGATGGGGGGCGACGGTCAGCAACGGGCGCTGGAATGTCTCCACCGACGACTCGGCCACCACCTCGAGCGAGACATGAGGAAGCCGGATACCGAAGGCGTCCACTCGCGTCCCCCAGTAGTCGGTGAAGGCAAACACTTTGGACACCGGCCAGGTCTGCAACCGATAAGAGATGAGCTCCTGGTTCTCGTCGCTGCGGGGACAGGCCCGGAGCTCGTTCTGTGACTCCCGAACCAGGTTCTCGTAGGTGAAGGTCGTCCGGTAACGGATGTCGAGCCTCATCGAATGCCCCCCTCCCCCGGCATCAGATGCAGGCTGTGCAAGTCGAACTCCCGTGAGTTGGAGAAGTACTGCGTCGCCACCGAGGCGGCCACCTGACGGATCCCCTCCTCGACGAGATGCAACTCCTCACCCAGATCACCCTGGAGGAGTTCGCGCACGTCGGCAAACTCGAGGCCCGACCGCAGCCGACCGAGTTGGCGCAGCGGCCGGGTCAATTCACCGTCGAGGGCCAGGTGGCCGAGTGCGTTCTCAGCGGTCCGCAAACTGAAGAGCACACTGCGGGGGAAGGTCCGGGACAACAACAGGAACTCGACCACATCGGCCGGGTCCATCGACGCCCGATACGAGCGGCGGTACGCCTCAAGACCCGAAGCCGAACGAAGCGTGTTCATCCACTGGTGGAACGCGGAGGGGGACAACTGGCGATAGCGGACCGACAACAGGCGACACGACATCTCGGCTCGTTCGAGGTTCCAGCCGAGCACGAAGAACCGCCAGCCCTCGTCACGGGCCATCGTCTCCGCGGCCACGCCGGCCACCGTCTGGCACTGGCGACGCACCATCCCGTAGAGCTCGTGGGGTTGGTACTCGAGGTCGGCACGAAGGTTGCGCCCCCGCAACTCGAGACAGAACGAGTTGAGCGACTCCCACAACTCGGTCGACAACTGCTCGCGGACGGTACGGGCGTTTTCCCGGGCCTGCTCGACGGCCGAAAGGATCGATCCCGCGTTCTTGGGGTCGAACACGAGATATTCCGAGACCGTGGCCGCGGTGATCGGCCGTCGTCCATCAGCGAACACTTGACCCAATCGCACCGCCGCCAGCACGTCGCTCCACGCCTGGGCCTCCTCGGCCGGGCTTGTCTCCAGGAGCCCGTGGTAGGTCACGTCGAGCAATCGTGCCGTGTCCTCGGCGCGTTCGAGGTAGCGGCCGGTCCAGAACAAGCTCTCGGCGTCGCGAGCCAGCATCAGCTCAACTCCTCGACATCGATGGCCGAGGACTCGACCTCGGTGGACTCGTCCTCGGCCTCCACCACCAGTTCGACGCCCTTGGCCAAGACCCACGTGTCTTTCGAACCGCCGCCTTGTGAGGAGTTGACCACGAGCGATCCCCGGCGCATGGCGACGCGGGTCAGGCCACCGGGAATGACCTCAATGTCGCCACCGGACAGCACGAAGGGCCGCAAATCGATGTGGCGCCCCTCGAGGTGGTCCTCGACCAACGACGGATGGCGCGACAGCGACACGACCTCCTGGGCGATGTAGTTGCGGGGGTCGGCTTCGATGTTGGCTCGACACTCCTCAAGCTCGGCATCACTCGCGGCTGGACCGATCACGATGCCGTACCCACCCGCCTCGGCCACCGGCTTCACAACTAGTTCGTCCAGGCGATCGAGGACCTCGGCCCGTTGATCCTCGTCCCAGAGCAGGTAGGTCTCCACGTTGGGCAGGATCGGTTCCTCGCCCAGGTAGTAGCGGATCAGTTCGGGGACGTAGGCATAGACGGCCTTGTCGTCGGCGACGCCGTTGCCCACCGCGTTGGCGATGGTGACGTTGCCGGCCCGGGCGGCGGCCATGAGACCAGGGACGCCCAGCGTCGAATCGGAGCGGAACACGACTGGATCCAAGAAGGCGTCGTCGATGCGCCGGTAGATGACATCGACCCGCTTCAGGCCCTGGGTCGTGCGCATGGAGACCACGTGATCGTCGACGACGAGGTCCCGCCCCTCGACCAACTCGACGCCCATCTGCGACGCCAGGAACACGTGCTCGAAGTAGGCCGAGTTGAAGACGCCCGGCGTGAGCACCACCACGGTGGGCTGATCGCCTGATGCCGGTGGAGCCACTCGATTCAACGCGTTGAGCAGCGAGCGCCCGTAGTGATCGACCGACCGGATCTGCTGATTGGCGAACACGGTCGGGAGCACTCGGGTCATGGCTACCCGGTTCTCGATGACGTAGCTGACACCACTGGGGTTGCGGAGGTTGTCCTCGAGGACGCGATAGGTGCCTTCACCATCACGCACGAGATCGACGCCGGCCACCAGGCAACGCGCCCCCAGGGGCACGGGGATCCCGAAGGCCTCCCGGTTGAAGCCGTCCGAGGTCTCTACCAGCCAGGTGGGGATGATGCCGTCGTGGATCGCCGCCCGCTCGCCGACGTAGAGGTCATCGAGGAACGAGTTGAGGGCAGTGACCCGCTGCACCAGGCCGTCCTCGATGTGTTGCCATTCGTCGGCGGGGACGATGCGCGGCAACAGGTCCATCGGGAAGGTCCGCTCGATGCCCTCGCCTTCGTCGTACACCGTGAAGGTGATGCCCTGGCTGCGGAAAGCCGCGTCTCGAATGCGCGCCCGGCGGACGAGATCCTCCGGAGTGAAGCGATCGAGGCCAGCGAGAAGGGCCGCGTAGTGGGGACGCACCTGATCGTCGGCGTCGAACACCTCATCGAAGAACCCGCCCCGGTCGTAGTTGGCGAACAGGCTCGACGGGTCGGCTTCGGTGGCGGAAGGACCATCAGGTGGCACCAGGCCAACCTAGTCACGACACTCCCGGCTGTCAGCGAGGCGGCCCCGCGTTCACAAAGCGTTCACAGGTGGATCAGTTCGCCTTGATGAGCACGAGCTGAGCCCCGAAGGCGATGATCAGCGCGAGTCCGCAAAGCAGGGCAAGGATGATCAGCTTGCGGGTGCTCATGGGTCGGCCAGCGTAGCGGCGACCCCCGCGCGCCTACGATCTCGGCCTGTGACGGACATGTTGGTCGTGATGGGACAGGGGTACGTGGGGTTGCCCTTGGCGATCCGGGCCGCCGAACAGGGCTACCGGGTCGTGGGCTTCGATGTGGACGCGACCAAGATCAAGCGATTGGCCCAGGGTCGGTCTCCCGTCGAAGACGTCACTGATGAGCGGCTTCAAGCAGTGCTGGCCACCGGGCGCTACCTCCCCACCGGCGACCTGGCCGAGATCGCCGGGTTCGACGCCGCCGTGATCTCAGTGCCGACTCCGCTGAACGACGGCGCCCCCGACCTCAGCTTCATCGAGGACGCGGCCCGGGCTCTCGCCCCGGCGATGACGCCGCGATGTTGCGTCGTGCTCGAGTCGACGACCTACCCAGGCACCACCGAGGAACTCGTGCAACCACTGCTCGAGAAAGGGTCAGGCCTGGCGGCCGGGGTCGAGTTCCACCTCGGCTACAGCCCCGAGCGCATCGACCCCGGCAACCCCACCTGGACCTTCGAGAACACCCCGAAAGTGGTCTCGGGCATCGACGCCGACTCACTCGTCGCGGTCACCGCCCTCTACGACCGCCTCGTCGACCAGACGGTCCCCGTGTCGTCCCCGCGTGAGGCGGAGCTGACCAAGCTGCTGGAAAACACGTTCCGTCATGTGAACATCGCCCTGGTCAACGAGTTGGCCATGTTCGCCAGTGACCTCGGCATCGACGTGTGGGAAGCCATCGACGCGGCGTCCACCAAGCCCTTCGGCTACCTGCGCTTCACGCCGGGTCCCGGTGTCGGTGGCCATTGTCTGCCGATCGACCCCTCCTACCTGTCGTGGCGGGTCCGCCAATCATTGGGCGCCACCTTCCGGTTCGTGGAACTGGCCAACGACGTCAACGATCACATGCCCGACTACGTGGTCCGCCGGCTCATCGCCGCCTTGAATCGTCAGCGCTTGGCGGTCAACGGCCAGCGCATTCTGTTGCTGGGCCTGGCCTACAAACGCAACACCGGCGACGCCCGGGAAACACCGTCACGGCCCATCGCCCGTCAGCTCGTCGAGTTGGGCGCGGAGGTGCTGGCCGCCGACCCCCACGTGCGTGACGAGCTCGTGCCCGACGGCGTGACGCGCGTGGAACTCACCGCTGAACTGGTGGCGTCGTGCGCGGCGGTGGTCCTACTCGTGGACCACGACGCCTTCGACCTGGACGTGGTGACCGCCAACGCCCCCTACATCCTCGATACCCGACACTGCATCGACGGCGACGCCGTCGAGTACCTCTAGCGAGCGCTTCAGCCCTTCCTCCGGGCCCTGCCCCGGCTGCCCAGCACGTAGCCGACGCCGAGTGACAACGCGATCGTGATCGCCAGCACCATCCACAGCGGGAAGTTCAGGTCGAACACGAGCAGCGTGACCGAGGTGGAGTCGGTGTTCTGGAGCACGAAAATGACCAGCACCAGCGCGATGATCCCGGCCCCGATCTGTTTCGCGCTCGGTCGGAAGCCGCCGTCGTGGACCTCGGAGTCCCCTGCGTTCCACCGGCGATCGTCGGCCATACACACCTCCCTGTGCAGCTCCTTCGTCGCTGCCGGCTTCGCCGATGCGGGTGGCATCTCGCTTGCTGCTCCGGCTGGCGCCTGCGCAGCGCTTCGTCGCTGGCAACGGTAGTGGAAGGATGAGCCCATGGACATCGCCGTCACCGGATCCACTGGGCTGATCGGCACCGCGCTCTCGTCACGATTGGCGGGCGATGGCCACACCGTGATCCCCGTCGTCCGCCGAGCGGTGGCGCCGGGCGAGTCGGCCCTGCAATGGGACCCCGCCACCGGCAGCATCGACACCGCCGGATTCGAGGGACTCGATGCCGTGGTGCACCTAGCCGGCGCCGGCATCGGCGACAAGCGCTGGACGGTCGAGCGCAAGCGAGAGATTCTCGAGAGCCGAACGAAGAGCACCGGGCTGTTGGCCACCACGCTGGCCGGCCTCGATCGCCCGCCCGCGGTCCTGGTCAGTGGGTCGGCCATCGGCTTCTACGGTGACCGCGGCGACGAGATCCTGAACGAGCAGAGCCCTCCCGGCGACGACTTCTTGGCCGAGATATGCACGGCGTGGGAAGCGGAGACCACGCCCGCCAGTGACGCCGGAATCCGGGTGACGACCATCCGCACCGGCATCGTCTTGAGCGCCTCGGGGGGAGCCCTCACCAAGATGTTGCCGCTGTTCAAGCTCGGCGCCGGCGGCAAGTTCGGCTCGGGCCGTCAGTGGTGGAGTTGGATAGGCCTCGACGACGAGATCGGCGCGATCGACCACCTGCTCCACCACCCGATCAGCGGTCCCGTCAACCTCACCGCCCCCAACCCAGAGACCAACACCGGATTTGCCAAGACGCTCGGTCGCGTCATGGGCCGACCGTCGTTCCTGGCCGTGCCGAAGTTCGGGCCCAAGCTTCTCGTCGGTCGCGAACTGGCCGAGGCATTGCTCTTCACCAGCGCCCGAGTCCTGCCTGGCGTGCTGGAGGCGAGCGGCTTCGCCTTCGCTCAGGGTGACCTGGAATCGGTGTTGCGCCAGGTGTTGAGCACACCCTCGGCGCCATAGCTACGGCAACCAGAACCAAAACCGGTCTGGGCCGCTCCGCGAGGAAGCAGCCCAGACCGGATTCCCGATTCCCCGTGGTGGCTGGGTGAGTCAGCTCGGACCGGGGAACGGTCTCGGTAGGAGTCGGGTCAGACCGTCGCGGTGCGCCGCTTGCGGACGGCGATGACCAGCACAGCCCCAACGAGTATCAGGGCGCCACCGAGGCGGACCTCGGACCAGACATTGGACCCGGTTTTGGGCAGGCTTCCCACGGTTTCCCCGAGAACCGACACGGTTTGGTTGAGGACCAGAGGCGCGCAGTCGGCCGAGACGGTGATCGGCCCCGCCGAAGCATCGCCGGGCACGGTGAAGGTCAAGGTGAACGCGCCCTTGGCGTCAGCGGTCGGGGTGCCGACCACGGTGCCGCCGACCGACACCTTCACTTCGGCGCCGGGGGGGAAGCCGCTGCCCACGATGGTCAGCGTTTCACCGGGCTTCACCTGGGTCTTGTCGACGGTGACGTTGGCGGTTCCCTCATAGTTCGGCACGAGCGCCTGACAGCTGCCTTCGGTCTGGGCTCCCGCGGGCACGCTCGTCACGGCGGCGGCGCCCAAAAACGCCGTCAGGCCAAGCACGACCACTGTCGCCGACAGCAGCGCGCGTCGGATACCGATCATCAAAATACCTCCGTTGTCGATAGGTCCAATTCTGGGTCCGACCACGGCTCCGGTCCACCGCTGATTGCTGAAGATGTGTTCAGCCCCAGACGGGTCATCGAGCCCGAATCGGGAAGCTCAACAGCCGATCCTCGGTGAGCGCGAAGCTCAGATCCTGGTCGGGTTGGGTCCGATCGGGGGCGTGCACCACCACCGCGACATCGTCGTCGTTGACGGTGGCTTGGTGGACTACCTTGACGCGGTAGCCCCCACCCGGATCGACCTGACCATGAAGCTGGAGCCGCAGCTCGCTGGTGGCCCCCGCCGGAACCGTCACCGATGCGCTGTACACATGCGAGCCGGAGTCGAGTTCTGAGCTCATGGCCACGTCGACGCCATCGAGTTGGGCGCCCTGAAGGTCGAGCGGCGAGTACACCATCACGAGACTGGAGTTGGACGCGAATGGTCTCGCTCCCGCCCGCCCCTCCATGAGATCCCGATTGCCGAGCACGTAGGAGGGCAAACCGAGGGGAGCGTCGTTGGTCACCCGCACCGTGACGACCGAATCCACCGTGCCCGCCGTCGGATCCACGGTCGCCTCATAGCGAAGCGAACGGTGCACGAAGGCGTCGGTCTTGTTGGGCGACGTGTTCGACGACCGGAGCGCAATGAGATCGCCGCCGTCAGCCTGAGGGAACGAACCGGTCAGGCCGGCCTGACCGAGCAGGTCGTTTTCGGCTGGATCGAAGGCCACGAACCGCAGCCGACCGGACTGGACCGCCGGGTAGAGCGCTTTGAACGCCTTGTTGGGCTGGGGCAACTTGGCGTTGGTCAGCATGTGGAAGGTGGCGGTCGAGACCTCGGTCAGGTAGTCGAAGCGGTCGGCGCGCTCGGGAAACTTCGTGTACTGCTCCCGTAGCAAGAACTCCGCCGCGTTGTGCTCGGTCAGTGGGTCCTCGAGGCCAGCCACGCTGATCGGTCCCGTGAGCTTGAGCAGTGCGGCCAAGCCGTACGGATCCACATACAGCACTCCATCGAAATGGGTGTCGAGCGCCATCCCGTAGAGCCGGGCGGCCTCGACGGCGACGGCCCCGAAATCCGGGGAGGCGGAGACGTTCCCGAGATGGCTGGTGAGCTGGAACCGGCTGTAACGAGCCTCGAAGCCGGCGGGGTCAGGCCCGGGGACCACCCCGGCGGGCATAGCCAGATCAGCGGTGCGACCGGAGTGGGTCAGTTCCAACTTTCCGGCCGAAGCCGTGAGTTGCCCGTAGGCCCCGACGTAGCCCCCGAGGGCGCGCGCCTCGGAGGGGTTGGCGAAGAGCACGAGGTAGTGCCGGGTACCGTCGCCACCAAGCATGGCCGGCGCCAGCCGGATCGCCTCGGCGGCGCGCCGCGCCTCGGGGACCGTCTTGCGCAGGTCATTGCGCAACGCGTCCAGGCGGCGGGTCAGCGGCGACGCCAGCCAGGTCGTGTCCATCCCCTCGACGGCCCCGGCCGCGTGTTCCAGTTCGGTCGCCGCCGCGTCGACGGGGGCGCTCACGGAGCGGAGCAACGAGAGATCGACCTGCCCGTCGTGGGGAGAGAGCTGGTCGTAGGGCACCTGGCGAGCGGCCGCGGCACCAGCGGCCGCAACATCGTGGCCCGCATCAGCGGCCAGGGATGCAGCCGCCGCGTACTGACCGAGCACCGGCACCACCCGCGCCGGCCATGTCCAGGGCGCAGCGAAGCGCTGGCGGGCCTGGCCGAACCCCGAAGCGGACGTATCAAGCTCGTCGGCCGCCCGAGCCTGGTCGCCCGATTCCGCGGCGTCGAGCCCCCGTTCGGCGTGGAAGATCCCACGCTGCATACCTGAGCGGCCCGAGAGCGCGGCCACGCCCAGCCCAACGACGGCCAGGCCGACGAAGGCGACGCTCGCCACCGCGGCGCGACGGAGCCAACGCCGCTCCCCCCCATCGCTGTGGCGCCAGGCCGAGACCACCAGCGGAAGGACGGCCACCAAGACGACGGCCGCGCTGGCGGCGGTCGGTCGCAGCACCCCGTGAGCGGTGGTGGGCAGGCGCAACAGCACCTGGATCCCGAGGGCGACCGCCAACGCTGCCTGCCACGGGCGGGCTGGGGGGCGAACAACGGCCACGCCGACAACCGCGAAGGCGACCACGGCCACGGCCAGCAGCCAGCCCGTGACCAGCACCAAGCCGGGGGCGATAAGCACGGCCCAAGTCCACGGTCGCGCCCGGGTGGCGGCCAACGTCAAGCCAGCGGCCAGCGCCATCGTGACCACCACGTCAGCGGGGAGCCAACCCGCGGGTTGGCAACCGGCGAAGGCTGCACCCACGGCGGCGCCCGCCGCCAGCGCCAGCACCGAAAGGCCGAACCGGCGAGCCATCGTCTCGTTCATCTGCCGGTTTGCCTTCCCCCGCCGGGCCGCCGATGGACGGCCTCCGATCTCGTACGAACCCCCATCATGGCCAGCCATGGGGTGCGGTCAAGCGCGGCCCGAGAATCTCCAGCGGGGATTCAGCATCAGGGCAGGCGCAGTTCAGGTTGATACCCGCACAATGATTTTGGCCCGGCCCGCCTCTCTGGCGCGCCGCCCGCCCCCCAAACCCACCATGACCAAGTCGAGAATCGCCCTCCTCACCGTCACGCTGCTCATCCTCGCCATGCCCGTGACCAACGGGGTGCCCGGGATCGTCCCCCGGGCCACGGCAGCCACGTCGATCACGCCGCTCTATCCCGACCTCAGGGCGCTGACGCCGACCGACAAGATGTACATCTCACACCCCGCGGGCGGCCCGAAGCTGTTGAGCTACACCCACATCATCTATAACGCCGGGCCTGGCCCCCTCGAGCTGCAGCCCACCTATGACCCGGCGAGTGACACGGCCGACGCCACGCAGAGGCTGTACGGCCTCGACAGCTCGGGCAACCTCGTCCCGGCCCTGGACGTGGCGCTCGCCGGCAAGTTCTTCTGGCACGCGCCCCACAACCACTACCACTTCCCTGCCGCCGACTTCGGGCTCTACGCCGTCGCCAGCGACGGGGCCGTGGGGCCATCGGTAGCCATGAGTCCCAAGCTCGGGTTCTGCGTCGCCGACAGCCACGAGGTCGACCCCACCGTGGCCCGTTTCTCCTCCATCAAGGCCTACAGCGGAGGCAACTGCATGGACCCGACCGCCACCGTTGGGCTCTCGCCCGGCTGGGGCGACGAGTACACCCCGTTGGATGTGGGCCAGTCCATCGACATCTCCACCGTGGCGGACGGCGTCTACTGGTTCGAGAGCCGGGTCGACCCCAACGGCTACTTCACCGAATCCGATCGCTGGAACAACAACAGCCTGGTGAAGCTGCGCATCCAGGGCGACAAGCTGACCGTCGAGTCGCCGCTCCCGCCCTCATCGCCGCTCGGCGTCGAACGGCAGTGGTCGACGAACGGCAAGGGCACGATCACTGCTGGTCCCGTGGCCACGACCACTTCCAACACGCTCCTCGTGGCCCTGGTCACGTCGGACGGACCGCGCAGCCCCACCCAGTCGGTGACCGTGTCGGGCGGAGGGCTGGCCTGGTCCCGCGTTCGACGAGCCAACAGCCAGTACGGCGACGCTGAGGTATGGCAGGCAATCGCTCCGACCCCGACGACCGGAGCGACCATCACCTCCACGCCGGCGATCGGGGGCTACGACCAGTCGCTCGTGATCGAGACCTTCCACGGCGCGGCCGGGGTAGGGGCGTCGGCCGCGGCTTCGGATCCCGGCGGATCGACCTCGGTGAGCGTCACCACCACTGCTCCAGGATCGCTCGTGTTCTCCGCCGGCATGGATTGGGACCATTCCATCTATCGGACTCCCCTGACCGGCGAAATGGTGGTCCATCAGTGGATCGACGAGACCGCTCCCAACTACACAGCCGGGGATTCGTTCTGGGTCCAGGCCACAGCGGCTCCGGTGCCGGCGGCCAACGCCCTGGTGGTCATGGGCGACAGCGCACCGGTCGGCGATCGCTGGAATGCGGTGGCCGTGGAGGTCATCGCCGCCGCTCCCCCGCCGGACACGACCCCGCCCGTGATCTCCGCGCCCGCGGCGTTGGCGATCACTCCGACAGGAGCGACCATTGCCTGGAACACCGACGAAGGGGCAACCGGTCGGGTCGACTACGGCAACACCACGACCTACGGGCAATCCTCGACGCTGGATCAGAACCTGACGACCGCGCATAGCCAAGCGCTCCTCGGCCTCAACCCCGCCACGACGTACCACTTCCGGGTGGCGAGCACCGACGCCTCCGGAAACACCGCCGTGTCCGGGGATGCCACCTTCACGACCCCGGGCTTACCTCCTGGTCCGCTCACCATCACCAGGAAGGTGGTGGTCCAGGGACACGGCTCGGCCACGACCGTCCAGTTCAGCACCAGCTCGCCCGGTGAGTTGCTGGTCGCCTTCGTGGCCAGCGACGGTCCTCAGCCCGGAACGCAGAACGTCACCGTGTCGGGCGGGGGCCTTATCTGGAGCCGAGCGGCCAAGAATACGGCCCAGCCGGGAGACACCGAGATCTGGACAGCCCGCGCTCCCACCGTGGCCTCCAACATCACGGTCACCTCCACCCAAACCCTCTGCTGCTACGACCAACTACTGACGGTCCTTTCCCTCAAGGGCGCCGGCGGTGTGGGCGCGACCGGGCTGGGTTCAGGCGTAAGCGGCCTTCCCTTTGCCACCGTGATCCCCGCTCAGACCGGTTCGTGGGTGTTCGGCGTCGGTCTCGACTGGGATCAGGCCGCGGCCCGGACGCCGGCCTACCTACAGCTCATGCAGCAGCAGTGGGTCGACCCGGCGGCCAGCGACACGTTCTGGGTCCAATACATCTGGCCCAAGACGACAGCCGGGGCCTCCGTCAAGGTGCGCACCTCGGCGCCCAGTGCCGGTCGATGGACCATGGCCGCGGTCGAGGTCACGGCCGCTCCCTGAGTCCACCAGCCCCGTCGGGTTCGAACTGACGCCCACAGCCGCACGTGAGGCCCTCGTCCAACGTCTGAGCACAGACACAGACCCAGCCCACGCGACGGCCGGGCACGCCCACCACTAGGGCGTGGGCCGCCACATCGCCCGCAACCACCGCTCCGGCGGCGATGAAGGCGTACCGGCCGATGGTCGCACCGCACACGACCGTCACGCTCGCTCCCAACGAAGCCCCGTGGCACACCAACGTCGGGAGGTAGGCCTCCGGGGGTACGGGAAAGCCGACCCGGGGCCGGGGATCATTGGTGAAGGTGCACCTCGGTCCGAGGAACACCTCGTCCTCGATCGTGACACCGTCCCACAGCAGACCAGCGTTCTTGACGGTGACACGGTTGCCAACGCGCACCCCTGACTCGATGAAGACGTGGTCACAGATGTTGCAGTCGGCCCCGACCTCGGACCCGGCCATGACGTGAGAAAAGGCCCAGATCCTTGTACCGGCACCGATCTTGTCGGTGGCGCAAATGGCGGTGGGGTGGACGTAGACGGTGGGGTCGAGGCCCATAGCCGGCGACGGTAGCAGGCAGCCCTACTCAGCGTCCCCGGAAGCCCGCTCATTGTGGTTGTCCCGCCGCGTTGCGGGAACTAGCCTGATCATTCCGCACTCAGAAACCACAGCTGATGCGTTCGTACCCGTGCGATCCGACCAGGGGAGGGAGACCCCTCGTGGACCGAATCAGGGAATCGCAGGCGATGGCCTCGCCCGCGCCCGAGAGACGACCCGGTGCCGTCCGATGTGACGGCGACCTCGTGATAACTGATGCAAGTTTGATGCTGTGTCGATTCCTGGCACGACGTCTCGACGAGTTGGTCGGCCAGCCGCTGGTCTCATTCGTCGACGCCGACGACCTCGCCCTCCTGACCGGGGAGGTGTGTCGAAAGCTGATGGGTGAGCGACTCGACGCCACCACCATCGAGCTGCACTTCATCGACCGTCGCGGTGTGGCCCGCCCGGCCCGTCTCACGCTCACCTGGCTGCCCGACCCCGACAGCACGTTCCTGGGAAGCATCGCTCCCCTCGGGGGCGTACAGCCCGGCACCGACGGCGCCACGCCGCCGACCGTGGCACTCGCCGAGAAGGCGCCCGACCTCATCTGGCGACTCCGACTGTGGCCCGAACCCAGCTTCGAATATGTGAGCCCTTCCTCGGAGCACCTCCTCGGCTATCCGCCCAGCGCCTTTTATGGCGATCCCCAACTGCTGGCCAACCTGGCGTCCGATGCGAACGAGGAGGCCAAGCTGCGGGCCCTCTACGACGGGAACTGGAACCCCCACGAGCCGTTGGAGCTCCAGCTGATCCATCGCGATGGTCGGGTGCGAGCCTTCGAGCAGCGCACGACCGGCGTGCTCGATGGCGAGCGGCGAGTGCTAGCCGTCGAGGCCATCAGTCACGATGTCACCGCGCAACGGGCCCGGGAGGGCGACCTGGCCGCTGAGGTGGCGGTACGCCATGTGCTGGATGAGGTGGAACGAGCCGAGCCGGGCTCCGATGAGCCGGCCCGGGTCATCCAACGCGCCGTCGACGCGATCTGCACGGAGTTCGGGTGGGTGGTCGGTCACGGGCTCCTCGCCGACGACGACGATCCCGAGGCGCTCATCTCGACCCATGTGTGGCCCGGTTCCGGTGACGAGCCGGGCCGGTTCGACTCCTTCGGGCTCAGCACCGACCGCCGACGCTGGCCCACCGAGCGGGATCTCGTCGAGTCGTCGATCGTCACCGGCGAGCCCGCCGTCGTGAACCTGGCCGACTTCCCGGATAACGAGCGGGCCCGGGCCGCCATGGCGTGCGGCCTCCATCGCGTCTTCGTCGTATCCGTTCCCGTGGGCGAACGGATCGGGGCAGCCCTCGAGTTCTATACCGACGACAACCCGGCCCGCGACGAGGCCCGCTCGTCGCTCCTTGGACGTATCGCCCCCCAGATCGGGCTGATCATCGAGCGCCGGCGGGAGGTGGAGTCGCTCCGACGGATGGACGAGGTGCGCACCGAATTCGTCACCCGCGCCGCCCACGAGTTGCGCGGCCCGGTTGGGTCGATCGCCGTCATGGCCAGCGCCCTGGCCCTCGAGGCGCGCCGCTCCGGTGCCCTCGATCTGACGGGTTCACTCGACCGCCTCGCTGGCCAGGCCGAGCGAATCCAATTAATGGCGACCCGCCTTCTGGCGTTGTCCCAACTGGAGCAGGGCCGCCTCGAGGTGTCGCTCGACGCCATCGTCTTGCGAGACGCGGCCGAGCAGGCCGTGGGAAACCTCTTCCGCTCCACCCCGCCGGTGACGATCGAGGTGGATCCCGACATCAAGGTGCTCGCCGACCCGCTCATCCTGGAAGAGTTGCTGTCCAACCTTCTGGCCAACGCCGAGCGCCACGGCGGGCCCAACGTGCGCATCGAAGCGGCGATCACCACCAGGTCGGGCAAGACGCAGATCGGGGTCACCGTTTCCGACGACGGTCCGGGCGTGGACGAGAGCCTGGTCCCTCACCTTTTCGAGCCCCTGCGCCACCGGCTCACCAGCCCCACGCACTCCGGCCTGGGTCTGGCCCTCGTCCGCCAGATGGCCATCACTCTGGGTGGCGATGCCGTCTATGCCGCAGGGGTGCCGCAGGGGGCCCGCTTCACCTTCTTCCTCGCTCCCGCCTGAGCTTTCAGGAAGACCTCAGGGCTGGTTCAGCCCACCTTCAGCCACGCACAGCACCATGTCCCAAGAGGCCAGATCGGCCCTCTACCGGGCCGTTCCTGCCCGGATTCGGGTGAAGGCGAGTGCATGGCCGAACACAAGAAGCGGCGACCTCTGACCTGGCTGGTCGTGGTCACACTCGTTATGACTTTGGGCGGAGTGGTCACCGCGCCCCACGCCACGGCCTCGGGTAATCCGTGCGCGCCAGTGATCAGTGTCATCGCCTGCGAGAACAGCAAACCGGGGTCACCGTCGGCTGACTGGGACGTCTCCAACGGGGGCGACACCACCATCCAGGGCTTCGCCACCGACATCAGCCTGAACGTCGGCCAGACCGTGCACTTCAAGATCAATACTCCCGCTCCCGCCTACACCGTGGACATCTTCCGGATCGGCTACTACCAGGGACTCGGCGCTCGCCTGATGGGCGCGGCGACCGTCACCGCCACCCTTCCTCAGACCCAACCCGCCTGTCTGTCCGACCCCATCACGCAGCTCACCGATTGCGGAAACTGGGGCGAGTCGGCGTCGTGGACGGTGCCTGCCAACGCGGTCTCGGGTGTCTACATGGCTCACATGGTGCGCCTGGACACTGGCGGCGAAAGCCAGATCCCCTTCGTCGTGCGCGACGACGCTCGCCATTCCGCCCTCATCTTCCAGACGTCGGACACCACGTGGCAGGCCTACAACGATTGGGGCGGTGCCAGCACCTATTCCTCGACGGCCGGTGGCCGGGCCTACAAGGTCAGCTACAACCGTCCATTCGCCACTCGGGCCGACACCCCCGACGGACGTGACTTCTTCTTCGGAACCGAGTACCCGGCCGTGCGCTTCCTCGAGGCCAACGGCTACGACGTGGCCTACCAGTCCGGGGTCGACACCGACCGCAGTGGCGCGCTGCTTCTCAACCACAGCACCTTCCTCTCCATCGGCCACGACGAATACTGGTCGGGCACCCAACGCACCAACGTCGAAGCGGCCCGCAACGCCGGCGTCAACCTCGCCTTCCTAAGCGGCAACGAGGTGTACTGGAAGACCCGTTGGGAGCCGTCGGTGGACGGCACCGCCACGCCCTACCGCACGTTGGTCACCTACAAGGAGACCAAAGCGAACGCCAAGATCGATCCCGATCCGGCCTGGACCGGCACCTGGCGCGACCCTCGTTTCAGTCCCCCCTCGGACGGGGGGCGGCCCGAGAACGCGCTGACCGGCACCTCCTTCATCGCCCAGAACGCCAACGACAGCATCGACGTGCCCGAGGCCGACGGCAAGATGCGGCTCTGGCGCAACACCGACATCGCCACCCAGGCACCGGGAGGCGTGGTCACGCTCCCGCTGGGCACGCTGGGCTATGAGTGGGACCAGGACCCGGACAACGGCTCCCGGCCCCCCGGTTTGTTCCCCTCGTCGAGCACGACCCGTACCTCCAACGAGCAACTCATCGACTTCGGCTCCAACGTCGGCACCGGTACCGCCACCCACCACATCACCACCTACCGAGCGCCGAGCGGAGCGCTCGTCTTCAGCGCGGGCACGATCCAGTGGAGTTGGGGTCTCGACTCCCATCATGACGGCGTCGGCCAGGCGCCCGACCTCCGCATGCAGCAGGCCACCATCAACATCCTCGCCGACATGGGCGCACAGCCCTCGACGCTGGACGCCACGCTGGTCAGCCCAGTCGGCTCGACCGACACCACCGCGCCGGTCGCGGTGATTGCCACGCCGACGGCGGGCGCCACCATCACCAACGGCAGCGTCTTGAACGTCACCGGCACCGCCTCCGACGTCGGAGGCGGTGCCGGTGACGTTCAAGACGCTGCCGTTGGTGATGGTGGCGCCCGCCGT
>Ga0075021_10000761_pt1 | contig 16528 bp, 15 predicted proteins | sample ColStrG_CSR_2012_FD_72749 | JGI IMG/M metagenome (GOLD analysis project Ga0075021, IMG submission 72749) | Freshwater sediment microbial communities in response to fracking from Pennsylvania, USA - Cold Stream Run_MetaG_CSR_2012 | ecosystem: Environmental > Aquatic > Freshwater > Creek >...
CTCTCTATCAATTGCATTGGAGTTTTGATGATCCGGCAAGAGCCGGAGGGTTCGACGAGGAAAAACTAGCGGCGTTCCGCAGAGTGCGCGATGAAATCAAAGAACGAGTCAGAACGTTCGCCCTCCGCGAGGGCCTGGTTCCTGGCAATTTCATCAGGTCTTGGGCCGCTAATACGGCTGAGACCTGCGACCTGCTCTACTTCAGCGCCGCTGCCCGCTTCTGCGCCACCGACGCCGCTTCAGTCGACGGATTGTCCTTCTGCACCTGCTCGTAAATCTTCTTGGCGTCATCCCGCTTCTGTTGTGTCTCGTACAGCCCCGCCAACTCGAGCTGCGCCGTCACCTTGCTCACTGTGCTGGTCGGCTTGTCGGCCAACTGCTTGAAAAGATCGGCCGCTTGCGGGCCTTTCTTCTCTGCCCGATACACCGAAGCCAGTGCGAACTTGCCCAGCGCGGCCAGTTCGTTGTTCGATAAGCCCGCGGTCTCCTGCAAGTTCCGCTCCGCAGCTGCATTGTCGCTGAGTTGCGCTGAAGCGAGCCCAACGAAATACCGTGCCATATCCGCCGTGTGAGTGTGAGGATACTTGTCGGCGATTGTCTGGAATTTTTTCCGCGCCTCGGTCGCACGCTCCTGCATGGACGCGTAGCTCTCGGAACCGGGCTGCGCAGGCATGCCCGCCGGCCGCACCGGCGCATCAAACGTCCGCACGGCGGTGGACAGCTCGCTGCTCGCCTTCTCGTCTTGCGAGTTCAAGTAGTACCAGCCGCCCAATGCGATGGCCGCTACGGCAACGACTGCAATCGCCGCAGCCAACAGTTTGGACTGGTGTTCGACCGTCCAGTGAACGGTCTTCTCCGCCGCCTGGAAGGTGGCCTTGCTGAAGCGGTCTTGTTTCAGTTGATGCCGGGTTTCTGCGCGCACAGTTTCCTTCTTTGCCCGGAGGCGGGCTGACAAAACTTTAGTTTAACAGGCCCAAATTCCAAGCGTCTACCGCCGCTTCCTGGGTCCTCTGCGGTCCAGCTCTTTGCTGCATCCGCACTTCAGCGGAGCGCCGGAATGGCATTCCTAAGCGCCACGTTCGAGTACCACGCTCCTGAAGCCTTCACTGTCCGCTTCTGGGTCGCGTAGTCGACGTACGCCAGCCCGAAGCGCTGGGTGAAACCCTCCGCCCACTCGAAATTGTCCATGAGGCTCCAGGCGTGATATCCGCGGACATCGGCGCCATCGCGAATGGCGCGGGCCAACTCTGACAGGTATTGCTGGTGATATTCGATTCGGCGCGCGTCGTTCACCCGCCTATCCGCTCCCGGAGTATCGTTGTAGGCACACCCATTCTCAGTAATCTCGATCACAGGCCGCTGGTAGTCGCGCGTGATGCGCATCACCATGTTGTACAGCGATCGCGGCCAGACCTCCCAGCCAATATCTGTCTTGGATCCTCTCTCTCCACCCGTCATGCGGGCTGCCAGCAGCATGTAGCGGGCATGGGACAGCCGTTCCGCCAGCGTCCGGGCCGAAACCATCGTGCGGTAATAGAGGTTGATGCCGATGAAGTCGAGCGGCGCGCGCACCAGGTCCATGTCATCCTGGTGAATTTTCATCAGCGCCGCCTGGGAAAATGAGAATGCACTCGGATATCGCCCGCGTAAGGCCGGATCCAGAAACCATACGTTAGTAATCGCATGGGCGTGCTCGGCGGCAACGCGGTCGTCTTCGGAATCTGTCGCTGGCTCGCAGGGCGACATGCTAAAAACGCTCCCCACCCTGGATTGCGGCCGAACCGCTTTCAACGCGCGGAAGCCGGCGCCCTGCGCGAGGTTTGCTACATGCGTGCCTCGCAGGAAGTCCACGATGCTGTGCCGTCCCGGCGCGTGCGTGCCATCGAGATATCCAAGACCGAGAAATGCCGCGGGCTCGTTGAGCAGCGACCAGTACTCGACGCGATCGCATAGGGCGCGCGCCATGATCTCCGCGTAATCGGCGAAGCGGCCGGCCAGATCGCGATTCGTCCAGCCCCCCGCGCCTTCCAATTTCTGCGGAAGGTCCCAATGGTAGAGCGTCAGCATCGGACGGATTTTCGCTTCCAGCAGGGCGTCCACGAGCCGACTGTAGAAATCGAGCCCCTTCGCATTAGGCTTCCCCGTGCCGTCGGCCTGAATCTGCGGCCACGCCACTGAGAAGCGATAGCTGCTCAGGTTCAGCGCTCGCATGAGCGCGATGTCTTCGCGGTAGCGATGGTAGTGATCGCAGGCCACGTCGCCGTTCCTGTTATCCTTCACCTTGCCCGCAGTGTGCGCGAAGCGGTCCCAGATGGATTCGCCCTTGCCGCCCTCATTCCACGCGCCTTCGATCTGATAGGCTGCGGTCGCCGCGCCCCAGTAAAAGCCTTTAGGGAAAGAGATGGCGGGCGCGCTCGCGTCCGAGGAGCGCCCCAACAACGGCGAGGCAGCGGCGGCAGCCAGTGAGCTCAGAAATCGGCGACGATTCATCAGAAGCGTTTCGTGTGTGGGGCAGGCATTCCTGCCCGCCCAAAGCGCGGGTCGAAGCCCTCTCGCTTAAGGCTAATTGTGCTTAATAAACTTCCCGTTCTTCTGCCCGGTGAGCGAGTTGTACAGCGTCTCCAGATAGGCATCCTCCGAGATAAAAGCCCCCGAATATTTCTTCCACGGATCGAGAGTCTTCGCCGCCTTCATCTGATCCAGCGTCATCTTCTTGTCCAGCGCATCCTGCACTGCGGCGCGAGTTTCCTTCAGCATCTTCACGTACGCGCGCACATCGTCCAGGTTTGAAACTGGCCCGTGGCCGGGAATAATCTTCACGTCAGCCGGAAGCTGCGCGACCGCGTTCTCGACGCCGCTGATCATGCCGTCGATACTGCCTCCGCTGTCGACGTCGATAAACGGGAACCCATAAGTCACAAAGTCATCGCCCATGTGCACAACGTTCGACTTCGGAAAGTAGATCACCGAGTCGCCGTCGGTGTGTCCCGCCGGGAAGTGCAAGGCACGGATGTCTTCGCCGTTCAAATGCACGGTCACGTCGTGATCGAAGGTGATGATGGGCAACGCTCCCTTGGGCTGCGGCTTGGAATCGAAATGCACCGATCCGCCGTTGCCAGCGCCACCGCCCTGTTCCAAACGTTTGCGCACGTTGTCGTGCGCGATGATGGGCGCCTGCTTCTGAAAGAACTCGTTTCCACCTGTATGGTCGAAGTGGTAGTGCGTATTGATGATGAATCGGACTGGCTTGTCCGTGATCCCCTTCAGTGCCGCCTGAATCTTGTCAGCCAGAGGAGCAAACTGATCGTCCACCACGACGATGCCGTCCTCACCAACCGAAGCGCCAATGTTTCCGCCCGCTCCTTCCAGCATGTAGACGTTGCCCGCAACTTTAGACACTTTGATCTGGACTTTGCTGAAGTCCTGGTCCTGGCCAGACAGCAAGCTGCCGACGAATAGCACAAGTACCGCAACTCGAAATGCGAAGCGCATGGATCTCACCCCTGAGAGAAAGAATTGTAAATCAGGCGCTGGGCTTTCGGGGTTAGGCTTTCGGTGCTTGACTGCCATGCCTATGCGACACTGAATGCCTGGAGGGGTTATGCGTGACTTGGTTTTCCTATTGGGTACGGTGATGGCATTTGCCTTCTTCAGCTATGGCCAGGACATTCGGGATTCCGCTTCGCCGTCGATTCGAAAAGTCATCGAGGAGCAGCAGACAGCCTGGAACCGGAAGGATCTGGAAGGATTCATGGCGGGGTATTGGAATTCGCCTGAGCTGACGTTCTTCTCGGGCGCGCATGAGGCAAAGGGATGGCAGACGGCGCTCGATCGGTATAAGAAGAACTATCAGAGCGCCGGGCACGAGATGGGGAAACTGGAATTTGCGAATCTACGCATCGAGATGCTGGGCCCGGAAGCGGCGTTTGTGCGCGGCGAGTTTCATCTCACAATGTCGGACGGAAAGACACCGCGTGGATTGTTCACCCTGATCTTCCGCAAAGTTCCGGCGGGGTGGAAGATTGTGCATGATCACTCGGTGGGCGAGTGAGGGAGATCGGAGGTCTGATGCAGAAGTCAGATTGCGGAAGCAAAGGCAACCGACTTCAAGTTCTGTTTTGGGTCAAGGTTTTTCACTTCTGCAATCTGACTTCTTACTTCTGCAATCCTTCACCTTGGCCAGACTGCCAGGATTGCTCCCATAACGAGGTAGCAGACGAGCTGATATCCCGTGTTGATCAGGTAAAGCTTGCTTGGCTGTTTGCCGAAGAGGGCGCCGGTCAACTGGACCGTGGCTACAAATCCGAGCCACACAGCAAAACCGACTTTCATACCGTAAGGAATTGTGTTCACGCTGGTGAGCACGATGATCTTGGCGAGAACCAGGGCTGATGCGATGCTCGCCACGAACGAGAGACCGTAGAGCATGCCGGCGCTTTTCTGCATCTCAGCGAGTTTGGCTTTGTCGTTGGGATCAATGCCCATCAGGCGCATCCAAGGATTCGCGAAAAGAATTGGCGAATACCAGAGAAACCCGAGGATCATGGTGGCGACGGCCGCCACCAGCACCGACCAGAAATTTATTCCGATGAACACGGTGTTCCGCCTCCCGCGGTGGCAATGCGGGCGCAATGGTAATCCGGGAAAGGCGCGGTGGGAAGGGAAAAATTGGGGGGCTGGCCCGTTAGTTGGGCGGCTTTGGTTCCGCGGGAGGTTGTTTGCTGACCAGGGAGCGGACGTAGTTGACCAAATTCCAGAGTTGCTGGGACGGGACGCGATCGCCTTCCCGAGGCATGTTGCCGTGACCATTCTTGAGGATATAAAAGAGTTCGCCATCGGTGCGGGCCTTGAGAAACGCGGGTTCGGTGAGGTCGGGGATCTTCAGATCTTTGGCAACGTCGGTCTTGCCGTCGCCGCCTGCGCCATGGCACTGAGCGCAATCGTAACCGAAGATCTTCTTGCCAGCTTCGATCGATTCGGGAGTAGCCTTCACCGGATTGGGTTCGCGAGCGGCCTTCACGGGAACCGGGTGGTAGGCGGTCCTGGGAGCGGGCTTGGTTTCTTGCGCCGAGGCGAAGAACGAAATCACGAGGAACACGGTGAGAGCTAGGGCGGGCTTGCACATGGGAACCTCCCGAGCGAGACCTGAGCCATCTGCGATCTATCTTACGCTGAGAGGCTACAGCCCACCCGGACCGACGGTGGGCGTGGCGGGCACGAATGCCCGCCCTGCACACGGGTTACTTCAGAGACGACTGGTAGCGCTTATTGATTTCGTCCCAGTTGACTACGTTCCACCAGGACTGGAGATATTCGGGGCGGCGGTTGTTGTACTTGAGGTAGTAGGCGTGCTCCCAAACGTCATTGCCGAAGATGGGATACAGGCCTTGCGAAAGGGGGCTGTCTTGGTTGGGAGTGGAAAGGATCTTTACTTCGCCCTTTGAATCGCCTGCGAGCCACACCCATCCGCTGCCGAACTGGCCTACACCGGCGGCATTGAATTTTTCCTGAAGAGTCTTGAAGTCGCCGAAGGTCTTCTTGATGACGTCGGCGATGGGGCCAGTGAGATCGCCGCCGCCCTTGGGCTTCATGATTTGCCAGAACATGGTGTGGTTGACGTGGCCGCCACCGTTGTTGCGGACCGCGCCGCGGATGTCTTCGGGGATGGCATTCAGATCGCGAATGAGATCTTCCGCACTTTTGCTTTGTAGGTCGGGATGCTTGTCGAGCGCCGCGTTGAGGTTCTTCACGTAAGCGGCGTGATGCATGTCGTGGTGCAGATGCATCGTCTTCTCGTCGATGGTGGGTTCGAGGGCCGTGTAATCGTACGGCAGGGGGGGCAGTTCATGCGCCATTTCATTTCCTCCAAAACGTTAAAGATGACGGGGTGCGGTTGAAAGATTCAGAGTGGGCGGGTTCGGCTACCCGGCGGCCCCCTATATTTGTAACATTTTGGCGGTCTTCAGTCCTGATCCCCCACGAGCTTCGCGAGTCGCCTGGGCGCGATGAGTTGGTAGCTGCCGCGGACCGGTTCGGATACTTCGTCCCAATCGATTTCACCCACGTCGAGGCGGAGTCCGACCCATCCTTTCGAAGCCACGTAGGCGGGCAGATAGAATCGTCGGGGCTGAGCATCGGCGAGAGCTTTGTTGTCTCCTGGCAAAACCTTGCAGTTGATGGCAATGATACCGTCTCCGTGATGGTTGTTGAGGAAATAGGCGAAAGTCTTTCTTCCAATCAGGAAACCAGCGTGCTGGCCCTTGTACCAGCGTGTGACCTCGGGAAGAGCTAGGCAGACTGATAAGCGGATCAGGCGACGGTCTTCTGCCTTCCTCATACGGCACCGATTCGGTTCGTTCACACGCGCAGCGGCAGGAGGATATCACTCCTGGGGACGTATCGGAAGAGCACGCCTTTATAATTCTCGCTTGCTCATCTTGGCATTGGGTTCGAGGAGGGTTTTTGAAAGTTCTGTTGCTGGAAAACATCAGCGGCGTGGCGGCCTCACAGTTTGAAGAGGCGGGATTCTATGTGGAGTCGCTGAAGGGCGCGCTGGAGGAACGCGAACTGGTGGAGAAGGTACACGGAACTTCAATTCTAGGGGTACGTTCGAAGACTCACGTCACGGCGGCCGTGCTGGACGCGGCGCCGGAACTGGTATCAGTCGGGGCCTTCTGCATTGGCGTGGACAAGATCGACCGGGCGGCATGCAGCGACCGCGGGATTGGTGTGTTTAACGATCCGCATTCGAACAGCCGGTCGGTGGCCGAGCTGGCGATGGGAGAAATCATCCTGTTGATGCGGCGGACGTTTGAGGCCAGCACGCAGCTGCATCGCGGAGTGTGGAACAAATCGTCGGCGGGATCGCATGAAGTGCGCGGGCTGACGCTAGGAATTGTGGGCTACGGGAAGATCGGGTCACAGGTATCGGACCTGGCTGAAGCGATGGGCATGCGCGTGGTGTTCCACGATGTGACCCATGTATTGGCCCGCGGGAATGCGCGCCCGGTCAGTTTCCGCGAACTCCTGGAGACGTCTGATGTCATTACGCTCCACGTGGACGGGAAGGCGCAGAATCAGAATCTGTTTGGGGACGAAGAATTCCAGGCCATGAAAGCGGGCGCGTGCCTGATCAATTTGAGCCGCGGCTTTGTGGTCGATCACGAGGCGCTGGCACGACATTTGAAGAGCGGGAAACTGTCTGGGACGGCAGTGGATGTGTTTCCGCAAGAGCCGGAGACTGGAGGCACGTTTGCCAGTGCACTCCAGGGACTGACGAACGTGATTCTGACACCTCATATCGGCGGCAGCACGGAAGAAGCGCAACAGAATATTGGGCAATTTGTTTCGGCGCGCATGGTCGACTATTTCAAGAGCGGGAATTCGCTGCTGAGCGTCAACCTGCCCCATTGCCATTTGGACTATGAGCGTGGATCGCATCGGCTTATGCATATCCATCACAACGTGCCAGGAATTTTGCGGGCGATTAACGACATCCTGGCGGATCGCGGGATCAACATCGAGCGGCAAGTGCTCGATACGTGGGGGGCGCTGGGATATGCGATTTACGACATCAACCAGGCCTGCGATGAGGAGTTGCTGGCGAGGCTACGCAGCGTGCCGCATACGATTCGGGTGCGGGTACCGGGAGAGTGCGGTTAGATCGTAGAAGCTGGGAAGATCTGGCTCCAGTGCCGGCCTGGGCGACGGTGTCAGGAATTTGACGCAGCGCGGCGAAGCCGGTCGTGGACCGCTTCCCAGTCAGCGGTGTTGGGTGGGAGCTCGACGGCGATCCAATCGTAGTTGCCTGCGTCCGCCTCGTGCAGTTGGTGATAGAGGGCGGCGGCGTAGTCTGCGGCGGAATGCGGCATCGGGCGAGTAGTCACATCGGCGCGGTTTGGGGGATGTTGGTGCTGCAGGTAGATTCCTTGGCCCCGTTCGGGCAGCTTTCCGTGTTTAACCAAGAATAGGGACGTGCGAGGGCAGTAGTGCCGCGGATGCATGCCTGGGGCGGGATGCGCGCCCACTCCCGGGTCGGTAGCGTTGGCGATCACTCCGATCACGGCTTCAATCTGCAAGCGCGAGATGCCACCGGGACGCAGCAGGATCGGCTGCGGCTCGGTAAGCGAAAGAACGGTGGATTCGATCCCAACGTGGCAGGGGCCGCCATCGAGGATGTAATCCACATCAGAACCCAGGCTGCGGCGGACGTGGTCGGCAGTCGTCGGAGAGAGTTGCGCGAAGCGGTTCGCACTTGGGGCGGCGAGAGGAACGCCCGCGGCCCGGATCAGCGCGAGCGCAATGGGGTGAGCCGGCATCCGCAGGCCCACGGTAGGGAGACCTCCGGTGACGATCAACGGAATGGCGAGTTGGGACGTGGGTAGGACCAGAGTCAGCGGGCCAGGCCAGAACTTTTCGACTAAATGGCTGGCGGAGACGGGCCAGACTGCGACCAGGGACCTCGCCATTTGTATCGAGTCTACGTGGACAATGACCGGACTGGTTGCTGGACGACCCTTCACAGCGTAGATGCGAGCTACTGCTGCGGCGTCCAAAGCGTTGGCGCCCAGACCGTACACGGTCTCGGTGGGGAACGCGACCAGACGCCCAGCGCGGAGGAGGCGGGCGGCCTGGTCGATCTTACGGGGATCCACTTGCGGACGCACTTGAGGCACGCATCATTTTAGATTGCAGGCGCAGATTGCACGCCACAGAAGTGAAAGTCCGTCATCGCAATCGAATGGCACTACTTCTTCTTGTCCTTACTCTTTTCTTGCTCTTCGGCTTGCAGGTTGTTCGTCACGGAGAAGGCTCCCTGGACTTGGTTGGCCTGCATGCCTGCAATCTGTTTTTCCATCTGGCGAGCGACCACCCCTTCCAGGGTGATGTGCCCCTTGTTGACGACAATGTGAATAGGCGGTACCGCACGCAACTGGTACTGGCTGAGCGTGCTGTTGCCGTAGATCGCGCGATAGGCTGCGCGGCGGATACGGTCGTCGTTGGGCGAGGCAGGCAGAATCTCAATACTGTTGGCGACCTTCTGGACGCCTTCAATTCTCTTAACAACGTTTTCGGCATCGGACTTGAGAGCCGGCCGGGAAACTTGGCCGAGTAAAGTGACGGCGCCGTCCGGTTCCACCTTGTAGGCGAGATTGTCGAACACCCCGTAAAAAGGGAGCATGACGAGTTCGTGACGCACTTCCTTAACGATGCGATCAATGCCTTTCTGACTGAGAACCCCGCCCTGACGGTTGTCCTGGGCTTGAGCGGTGGAGCGAGCAGCGATGAAAAGCAGAGTGAAAGCAAGAACCGAGAACAGGAGAGCTTTTTTCATTTGTGACTCACCCCACAGACATCCTTGATATTGAACGGCAAGTACCCCACCACTCTCTACACTCTTTCAGACTCCGTAACGGGCTAAAGGATGCCCTTTGTAGTGATCGCGGACTCCGCGCGCGAGCCTTGGCGCAACAACAAAATCGCGGATGACAATTCTGAAAGGCCCTCCAGTTCAATTTGAGCGGTTGGCAGCAAAGCACTGGTGGACAAAGTCCGCCGAGAAGCGGGTGGTCACGTCGGCGGGAACATCTCTTTCCGCGGTTTCATGGAACTTGAAGTCGATAGTGTGGTCAGGATTTGCGGTCGCCAGCAGGTAGCCGTAAACATTCGTTTTGGCGGCTTTGGCGTCGGCGGCGTTAGGTGGTAGGGCGTAGCGAACCGCGCCGCCCGTGCCAATGATCCAGCCGGGCAGGACGCCACCGTTAGTACGCCAATAGTCCGTGTTGTAAACGCCATCCATGAAAAAGTGGGAGTGGCTTGCGGGGACATATACGTTCTTATGAGTCGTTTGTTGCAGGTTGAGAAGATCGGCATAGGCGCGCCGCCCGCTCGCCTCACTCTGCGGGCCATCACTCATGCTGTGGCTTTTGGCGATGCTATCGGGCAGGGCTTGGTGCATGCCGACAACGACGGTGGCAACAGAAAGATCAGAGGCGTCGGCACGCAGAACACGCTCCAACCACGCGAGCTGGTCTTGATCGAACTGGTCGGGAGAAGCGTTATCGAGATTGATGAAGTCGATGCCCGCACGCTGCCAATGATAGTAGCTGCGGAGGCGATGATCTTTTGGGTTGTCCTTCAGGCGCTGCTGCTTCAGTTCGGGCGTGTCGAGCCAGTCGGCAAATTGAATGAGAAAGTCAGGCCGTGTTCTGGGCGGAATGAGTTCGTGGTTGCCAATCCCGAGAAAAACACGCGTGTCGCCGAAGGCCGTGAGCTGGTTCTGGATGAAGTCGTCCCAGGCGCCATTCTCGTAATCGATGATGAGCGGCGAGCCGGTGGCGATGAGCTGCTTGTAGTCCTGGTCGAAGTCGTAGATCGCGCGGAAGTCGCCGAGGTGCCAGTAGAAGGCGGCCTGGTCGTGGAACGCGGCGGCGGCAATGGCGGGCATGACCACATCTCCGCAATTGCGCGAGTCGCCGGAGACGGCGAATGTCCAGGGCTGCTGGGCGGACGCGGCAGTGGTCAAGAGTGCGAAGACGGGGAGCACGGCAAGGCGCAAGATGAAGAACATGCGACAGATGAGCAACATGCGACAAATGATACAGCTCTATGGTCCACGTCCCGCGCATACGGGCGAAAAAGCCTGTAGCCGCAAGAGGTCGTAGAAAAACGCACAGGAGATGGCCAACCATTCTTAGTCTCGATCCGCTGCTCGCGTGCGCGGACCGGAGTGTCCGCGCTACACTACGCGGTTTTGAGCTTGCGGCGGCGCTCGCGGAAGCCTTCGATCAGCAGGTAGAGCACGGGGATGAAAAACAGATTCAGGACGGTGCTCATGATCATACCGCCGAATACGGTGGTGCCCACGGAGTGGCGTCCGTTTTCTCCGGCGCCGCTGGCGGTGACCAGCGGCACGACGCCAAGGATAAAGGCGAAGGACGTCATGAGAATCGGGCGCAGGCGGATGCGGGCGGCTTCGACGGCCGCGTCGACGATGGTCAGACCGCGCTCGCGCAGTTGCTCGGCGAATTCAACGATCAAGATGGCGTTCTTCGAGGCCAGGCCTACAAGCATGACGAGTCCGACCTGGCAGTAGACGTCGTTCTGCTGTCCGCGAAGCCATTGGGCAGAGAGCGCGCCGAGCAGCGCCATGGGCACGGCGAGCAAGATGATGAACGGGAGCACAAAGCTTTCGTACTGCGCCGAGAGCGTCAGGTAGACCACGAGAGTGCCGAGTCCGAAGAGAATCAACGTGGTGGTTCCGGATTGCAGCTCTTCGAGCGAGATTCCGGACCACTCATAGGTGTATCCCTGCGGCAGCACCTTGGCGGCCAGACGCTGCATGGAATCGATGCCCTGACCGGAACTGAAGCCGGGCGCGGGAGAGCCGTCAATTTCCGTGGAGCGGAAAAGATTGTAGTGGCTGATGACCTGCGGCGCGGTGGTCTCGCTGATGCTGAGCAGATTTTCGAGCGGCACCATCGCGCCGGAATCCGAGCGCACGTAGAACTGCTTGATGTCCTGGGGATGGGAGCGGAACTGCTTGTCGGCCTGGATGTAGACGCGATAGGAGCGGTTATTGAAATCGAAGTCGTTGATGTAGGCCGAGCCCATGTAGACGCCGAGCGTGTCGGTAATCTGGCTGAGCGGGACGTGTAGGCTCTTGGCCTTTTCGCGATCGATGGTGACCACGAACTGAGGATCGCCGGCAGTGTAGGAGGTAAACAAACCGACCAGGTCCTTGCCGGCAGCTCCCTCTCGGATCATGTCGTGCGTGACTTTGTCGAGATCTTGAAGAGTGTGGCTGGCCTGATCCTGCACCTGGAACTGGAATCCGCCGAATGCGCCCAGACCTTGAACGGCAGGCGGCTCAACGGGGATCACGATGGCTCCGGGAATACTCACCATTGGGCCGAACAGACGGTGCAGAATGGCGGATGCCGTGTGTTCCTTTCCCGGCCGCTGTGAGTATGGTTTTAGTGGCAAGAACACCAAACCACGGTTGGCGGCGGCACCACTGAAGCTGAAACCGGAGACGGCGAACGTGCCTTCGATCTCAGGGAAGTTCTTGGTGATGGCCGTGACCTGCTCGCCGATCTTCTTGGTGTATTCGAGCGAAGCGCCGGAGGGAGCCTGGACGATGGCGATGAGATAACCCTGATCTTCGTTGGGCACGAATCCCTTGGGGACGCGCTGATAAACGAGGTAGGCAAGACCCAATCCGGCGACGAACAAAATGAGTGCTATCGCCTCATAGCGCAGGAACGCGCGCAAAGCGCGGACGTAGCCGTTAGTGACGGCGGCGATGACACGATCCACGCGCTTGAAGAACCAGTTTTTCTCGCCGTGCGCGCGTCCGAGCAAAAGCGCGGAGAGTGACGGCGTCAGGGTCAGCGCGTTGAAAGCCGAGATCGTGATCGAGAAGGCGATGGTCAGCGCGAACTGCCGGAAAAGAATCCCGGTTGTGCCGGGGAAGAAAGCGACCGGCACGAAGACGGCAACGAGCACCAGCGAAGTAGCGATGACGGCGCCGGTGACTTCCTTCATGGCGTCGGAGGCAGCCTTGGTCGGGTTCGGCTCGCCTTCCTGGAGGTGGCGCTCGATGTTTTCAATGACCACGATAGCGTCATCAACGACCAACCCGGTCGCGAGCGTAATGCCGAACAATGTCAGCGTGTTGATGGAGAAACCGAGCAGTTTGACGAAGGCGAAGGTTCCGATGAGCGAGACCGGGATGGTGACCGAGGGAATGACGGTGGAGCGCCAGTCCTCGAGGAAAAGAAAAATGACGAGGATTACGAGAAAAATGGCTTGGCCGAGCGTGGAGACAACGTCGCGGATGGATTCTCCAACAGCATCGGTGGTGTCGAAGGCGAGTTCATACTTCATGCCCGGCGGGAAGCGCCTGGAGAGCCGATCGAGTTCGGCGATGCAACGGCGGTCGACGTCGAGGGCATTGGCGGTCGAGAGCTGGGTGATACCGAGGCCGACCGATTCGTGCCCGTTGTAGTCGAGGTTGGAGCCGTAACCTTCCGCTCCAAGTTCCGCGCGGCCCACGTCGCGCAAGCGGACGAGCGTGCCGTCTGCATTGCTCTTGAGAATGATGTTGCCGAACTGCGTGGCTTCGGAGAGTCGGCCCACAGCGCGAACGCTGATCTGGAATTGCTGGCCGGGGATGGCGGGCTGGGAACCGACCTGTCCGGCGGCGACTTCGACGTTCTGCTCCTGCAGAGCATTGACTACATCGTCGGCGGTGAGGGCGCGGGCGGCCATGCGGGCGGGATCGAGCCAGAGGCGCATGGAATATCGACGCTCGCCGAAGATGAGAACGTCGGCTACGCCAGGCACGCGCTTGAGGCTGTCGCGCACGTAGACGTCGAGGTAGTTGCTCATGAAGAGCGTGGAGTAGCGGCCGTCGGGCGAATAGACGGCGGCGCCGAAGACGAAGTTCTGCGAACTCTTGGCGACCGTTACACCGATTTGCTTCACCGCGTTGGGGAGACGTCCCTGGGCGGTGTTGACACGATTCTGGATGTCAACGGAAGCGAGGTCAGGATCGCGGGTGAGGTCGAACGTGGCGGTGATCGAACTGATGCCGTCGTTGGTGCTGGAAGAGGTGATGTACTTCATCCCCTCCGCGCCGTTGATCTGCTGCTCGAGCGGCGTGGTCACGGCAGACTCTACGGTCTGGGCGCTGGCGCCCGTGTAGAAGGCCGTGACACCAACCCGGGGGGGCGCGAGGTTGGGGAACTGGGCGATCGGCAAAGTGGGAATGACGGTGGCGCCTGCAAGGATGATGAGCAGGGCGCAGACGGTCGAGAACACGGGGCGATGGATGAAGAAATCAACCATAAGAACTGTTTCTAGTTGCTGGTTTCTAGTTGCTAGTTTTCGAGGCAGTCCCTAGCTTCTGATTTCTAGTCCCTGGTCTTCGCGGATCGCTTGCGAGAGACCAGAAACTAGAAACCACCAACTAGCTACCACTAGTTTCCTGCGGAACTACGGGAATGCCATCGATTAGAAACTGGGTGCCGGAGACAACCACTTTGTCTCCGGACTTTATGCCGTCAAGGACTACGTAGTCGTTGCCCATAATCTGGCCGACCTGAAGCGGCTTCTGGTGGACCACGTATCCGTTTTTCTGATCGGACTCCGCTACAAAAATGAAATAAAGACCGCCGATTCTGGACACAGCCACCACCGGAACCACGGGCCGGTCTTGGCTGCCCCAAATGACGCGGGCCCGGATGATCTGGGCGGTGCGCAGAGTGTCCTTCGGATTGGCGATTTGGGCTTTGGCAAGCACTGTCTGCGTCGTGTTGTCCACCTGCGGCGAGATGAAACTGATGCGACTGGCAGCCAGCGGGGCGCCCGAGGCGTCGACGATCTGGATTGGCAGATTCAGCTTCAGCTGCGCGGACTTTTCAACCGGGACATAGACGTAGGCCTCGAGGCCGCCGGGGCGATCCACTGTGGTGAGAGTCGTGGAAGTCATGACCCGGTCGCCGACACGGACCGGGACATCGCCGACGATTCCGGCCCGGGGGGCAACGACTTTGTAGTAGTGCAGCTGCACCTGTTGCTCGCTAACTTGGGCATCGAGCGAGTGGAGTTGCGACTGAGCGGCATCAAGTGCCGCGCGCGCTTGGTCGAGTTCCTGCTTGCTCACGACTCCAGCATTCGCAAGACCGCTGATGCGGTCGTAGTTCTGCTGCGCCAATTTGACTTGGGCGACTTGGGCTGCGCGTGCATCTTCCTGGCCCTTAACGGTGGCCTGCTGTTTGGCAGGATCAATCTGCATGAGCGGTGCGCCGGCCCCAACCCGCTCGCCGGAATGAACGAAAATCTGAGTAATGATGCCCTCGACCTGCGGCATGACAACGGCGGAGTCGCGTGACTTTAGAGTGGCGACGTATTCGGTGGTGTCGTCGACTTTGGCAGCATGGGCCGTCTTGACCTGGACGGGCATCGCCTGTAGGCCCGGGGCACCGGCGTTGGCAGTCTTGCCATCCCCACAAGCGAGCGTGCCCGTCAGGAGAGTGGCGAGTACTACGCCCGAGAAACGTTGCGGCAAAATTCTACCGAAGAATTGAGGCATATGCGTTGGCGACCATGGTCGACCACTTGCGGCGACTCTCGTTTAGGCTGTCATATCCAATACTAGACCATTTATAGATTCGACAGAAGGGGCCGAGGCTCCGAAGAATTTTCCTGTCTGCTAAATTTGTCCTGTTATGAAACCGAGCCGCAGTTTCGCGAGCGACAACAATGCCGTGATACATGCGGAGGCGCTGGAGGCGATCCGGCGCTCAAATGAGGGGCATGTCGTGGGGTATGGGGACGATCCGTACACGGAATCGGCGGTGGCGAAGTTTCGGGAACACTTTGGCGAGGATGTGTCGGTGTTTTTCGTGTTCAACGGGACCGCCGCCAATGTGCTCAGCTTGCAGGCCCTGACGCGGCCCTATCACGCGGTTCTTTGCCCCGAGCTTTCTCATATTTACACGGATGAATGCGGAGCGCCGGAAAAATTCACGGGGTGCAAACTGGTCCCCCTGCAAGCGCCGATGGGGAAGCTCACCATGGAAACCGTGGCCCAGGCGTATCACGGGATCGGGGATCAGCACCACGTGCAGCCGCGTGTGATTTCGATTACGCAGTCAACCGAGATGGGTACGGTGTATGAGACTCCGGAACTCGAGGCGTTGGCGAAATTCGCCCACGAGCATAAGATGTTCCTGCACATGGATGGCGCGCGGATTTCAAACGCTGTGGCGGCACAGGGGCTGACTCTTAGGCAGGCAACGCGGGATCTAGGAGTCGACGTGCTTTCGTTTGGCGGGACGAAGAACGGGTTGATGGGCGTGGAAGCGGTGGTGTTCTTTCGTCCCGAGCTGGCACACGAGTTCTTATACGTACGCAAGCAGGGCATGCAACTTGCATCGAAGATGCGCTTCATGGCGGTGCAGATGGAGACACTGCTGACGAACGACCTATGGCGGCGGAACGCGGAGCAGGCCAACCGCATGGCTCGGCTGCTGGAGCAGGAAATAAAGAAGATCCGGCGGGTGAAGATTGTCTATCCGGTGGAGGCCAACGGAGTGTTCGCGCAGATTCCGCGCGAGGCGATCCGAACAATTCAGGAGCGCTACTTCTTTTATGTGTGGAGCGAGGAGGAGTCGGTGGTGCGCTGGATGTGCTCGTTCGACACGACGGAACAGGACGTCCGCACGTTTGCGGGATTTGTTGGGGAAGTAGTTGAAGGATTATCGCGCTGAAGAATTTCGATTCACCGCGGAAACGCAGTATTCAGGGATACTTGTTCTCATTTTTCCGCCCATGGTATCTGTATTGGGTTGATGGTGATGTCGTACAAGAAGCGAAACCAGTTCGGCCAACCAGACGACCAGAGCCGACAGCAAGGTCGGGGCGCTGTCAGACGCCGCGCTTTGGCGTCAGTGTTTTTTTGATCCACCAGAAATTTTTGCGTGCCGGCCTTCCATTGTTGCAGCGCCGGCAATGTCGCGGC
>Ga0075021_10000762_pt1 | contig 16515 bp, 15 predicted proteins | sample ColStrG_CSR_2012_FD_72749 | JGI IMG/M metagenome (GOLD analysis project Ga0075021, IMG submission 72749) | Freshwater sediment microbial communities in response to fracking from Pennsylvania, USA - Cold Stream Run_MetaG_CSR_2012 | ecosystem: Environmental > Aquatic > Freshwater > Creek >...
ATCAGGTTGTGCTGTGGAAACAAGAGTGTTTCCTGGTACTGCGTCCGCTTCCAATCGAGTTTTTCCGCAACCTGCTAGGTAGCCCATGCCGACAACTTGCCGGTGATTTGCCCGGAAATCAAATCATCACGAGCACCGACAGGCTACGGACGTGGGGGTTCATCTTACCAAGCGAACGTCTGCCGCCACGCGATCGGACACAGAGTCGCTCAACCCAGCGTCTTTAGCGAATTCCGGCCAGCTCTCCAAAGCAGTGCGGACATCCTTTAAGAGATCGCCAGGGCGGCTCACTCCGAAACGATCCGCTTCCAGCATGAGGTCTTCGCGTCCAATTTCCTTGAACTTGCCGTTAACGCTCATCAGGTGCTGGTAAGTCCATTCGCCTTTTGGGTTATAAGCATGAGTCACGTCATATGCCGGTGCGAGTTCCCAGTTGCCTTCTTGTTTAAGACGAAAAGCAAAGTTCTTCGTGTGATCGTCACAGTTCCGCGCCATCACATTGAATGCCATACGCCGGAACACCTGTTCCAACGCTCCATCGCCCAGATGGAAGCGTGAAACAACCATGAAGAGTTGCGCGTAGGAGTGCGTGCCACGTTGCTTGAAATCAAGATGGTCCATCGCGCACAGTGTCTGGATATGGTGCTTAATTGTTTTTCCGTTGATCACTTCGCGATCAAACCTGCGCGTCATGAAGTGTGCCCTTGCATTCTCTTCGAGCAAGCGACATTCAGACATGTCGATACCAGCGGCTTTCGCCATTAAGTGATATGCGTATTCGATTCGCCCATAGTCGGCTCCAGCACCCAATTCGGGGTACTTGCCAACGCCATCAAACTTCAGAAGCCAGTGTTCGAAGCCCTCGGCTGCATCAAACTGCCCGCTGCGGATCGTGTTTGTCTTAGGATTCCAAGCGATTACTGCCTTGGCGCGCGCGCCACCAGCCGAAGTGCCTACCTGAATGATGTTTGCTATTGCCGCCTTCGCGTGCGCATCAATCGATAGATCTCCCTCTACTAGTTTGCGCGCATTCTCCACAAGGGATTTCATCTCAAGGGGAGCAGCGCTCTCACTATGGGAGCCACGCGCGGGTTTGAACTCGAATGCGCCCACTCCTCGTTTTCCCATATACGCTAGGCGGTCCAGCGGAGTCACTTCGCTCTTTGCGAAACCGCGCTCAGCCATCCAAGCATCGATGAGTGCGTTGCCAAAATCGTCCGGCAATGCATCAGCAAGCATTCCTGGTAGGCGATGAAACGTTGCGTCGGGAAGATTCGGGAAGACAAAAGCGGTTCTTCTGCCGTCAAGCGGCAGAGTTAACGGCGCTAACTCAATCCCAGTACGTCGCCACTCCGGTTCATATGCGAACGCGTAATAGCCAAGTCGGTCATCAAGAGCCACAGCGCCAACCCGTTTCCCCCAAACTCGAACTTCAATGACACGGACATGTTTCATTGGCTACTTCTTTCGCTGCGTCCTTGATCTGCGTACACGCTGCGGGTCCTTAGCCGAATGTAGCAGTGCGAGTGGATTGACAGTCACGTCGGGCGCGAGCATCTCGATTCCTTGCAGTGAGTCCAGCGCCTTTAGAGTTCTGAGGAGAGTTTCTACATTAGAACCTCGTCCTGCCTCCAAGTTTCGGAGTGCCTTCTCGGAGATTCCTGCTTTGTCCGCCGTCGTGAGCTGATCCATATTGCGCGACAACCGCAGCTTGCGTATGCGTTCGCCTAGGGCGGCCTGCAATTCTTCTGGAGTTCTGAAACCTCTGTCTATCATAACGGTATATTATTACCGATTAAACATGGAATCAAGAATTAAACGGTATAAATATGCCTTTTAATCTATGTTAATATAATAGGTATAAATATACCGATTATATTCAATAACGGCCTATAAGAGGCATTTTTATACCTGTTGAATGCATAATTGACACCCAATCTCTCTGGAGACTGTCAGTCCCGCGATCCCTGCTACCAGGACGGACGTATCGACACGCCTCTAGGCCGTTTTCTTTTTTGTGCGGGCAACGACTGTGATCTCCGGCAGCTTCTTTCGTCCCGAGCGGTATTCACGAACGGTTTTTAGAATCATTTCTTCTGAAATGTCGCCCAGATCAGCGGCGGCCTTTGGGACACTCCGCAAGAAATCCCTCTTCCAGCCAGCTCTCTTGCGGCCCTTGGGAAGGTCCTTGTAAGCCGAGGCTAGAGGAATCTGGTCTTCTAGTTCCCGAGCCAAAGAGCGAACCGGAATCTTGATTTCCACCGCATCGGTGCCGTTAAGCGGACGAGAGCGAAGGCAGATGTCCCCCAAATCGCCCATTTTGGCTTTGCCAAGATTCTTCGAAAGCGCCTCTGTGAATCTAGCTAAGAGATCACTCGAACTGCCAAGCGATTCCTTGAGATAAAACGCCACTTTGGCTTTTAGAAGAAGACTAGTATCAAACCAGCACACACGATTGCGGCGTGCAGGACGGATGACCCCCAGCTGTACCAGGTTTTGCAGGTCCTTTGCTGGCACTCCGAGTACAGCGCTGGCCTGTTTGAGTTTGAGTGTAATACATTGCATTTGATTAACCATCTAAATGTTAGATGGTTATTTAATAGAAAAGCAAGGATTATTTCACGAACCTGGACTCCTCTGAAAATGAGCGCAAAATTTTGTGACGTAATTGTGACGTTAAGATCTTGGATCAGTAGGTCTAAACCTTATTTCACTGGCCTGGACCGGCTGAAAATGGGCGCAGAATTTTGTGACGTAATTGTGACGTGGCCCATCACCCGCGATCAGCTAAGTCCAACGTAATCAACGCGGGTAATTTTTCCTTCCGTGCGGGCTGAATTTAACTTAAGTCTTTGTTTTCTGATGCTTTACTCGCTATTTCACAAGGCCGCAGGCCATGACTCTTAATAAGTAGGTTGAAGGTTCGATTCCTACCGCGCTCACCATCTTTTCCAGCGGAACTCTTTGTTAACGGCAAGAACTGGAAATTGAGTTGACGGCCCCGTTTTGTAGGCGTAGTGTCCCCAACGGCGGAACGCGTTTCGCGATGTGCGGGCGCCGTTAGCCACGAGAATTTACGGCATCCGGGTTTCGCTCAAATTGTCTCGTCAAACCGTCAAACCTCAAGGAGAATATGAACAGACGAGGATTCCTCACTACACTCTCTGTGGCCCCTTTCGTTGCGACGAACATGAGCTGGGCTGTTGATGCCAAACAGAAAATCGACAGAGTCGGCATGCAACTCTATACGGTCCGGGAGTTGTTGAAGCGCGATTTTGAAGGCACCCTCGCCAAAGTCGCTCAGATTGGCTACAGCGAAGTGGAATTTGCCGGTTACTTCGACCACTCGCCCAAAGACTTACGAGCCATGCTCGATCGCCACGGGCTGTCCGCCCCTTCCGCCCATATTCCCTATGGCGTCCTGGGGGACAAGTGGCCTGGCGTGCTGGAGGACGCGCATCTCCTCGGACACGGCTACCTGGTCTGCCCCTGGATTGACGACGATGTTCGCCAACAGCCCGGCGGCTGGATGCGCGCAGCGGAGAAATTCAATCGGGCTGGCGAAGCATCGAAGAAGGCTGGCATTCAGTTTGCCTATCACAACCATCATTTCGAGTTTGTCCCGGTCGGCGCCAGGATAGCATACGATGTGCTGCTCGATGAGACCGACCCAAATCTCGTGAAAATGGAAATGGACCTGTGCTGGATCACAGTCGCCGGACAGGATCCGCATAAGTACTTTGAGCGTTACCCGGGACGCTTTCCGCTGGTGCATGTGAAGGATGTGAAAAGGGTTCCTCCGCGCGAGGGCACCACACCCGTTGCTTTCGAAAAGGTCTTCCCTGAACTCACCACCGTTGGTGCAGGCTCGATTGACTGGAAAAGGATTTTCGGGGATGCCAGGAAGGCCGGGATCGAATACTACTTCGTGGAAAACGACGAACCACAGGACCCCTTTGATTTTCTACAAGGCAGTTACAAGTACCTGCGCGACCTGCGCTTTTAGAAGCGCAGATGCACCGAGTCGCGCTCGCACGAGTCACAGCAAGCCTGACGACTGACCGTGCCTCCCGCACGGAGCAGCCCTGCGTGCAATTCTGGCCCCCGATCCGCTTCGCTCAGGCAGGTGTGAAGACCGTCTTGACAACTCTTTGAGTCCATCGTACAAACGACTCGGCCCCAGTTAAGCGTTTACGTGCTCATTTGCGAGACACTCATGGCCACCCCGAGCGTACCCCCGAGGCACTGGCGGACGACTTCGCGCGCCGGTTTGGCAACTCGCCCACCATCTATCAGGCCCCCGGCCGGGTCAATTTGATCGGCGAACACACCGATTACAACGATGGCTTCGTGATGCCGGCCGCGATCGGGATGTACACGCGGGTTGCCCTTGCGCCCCGTGCCGACCGCAGACTCGCGATTTGGTCCGAGAATTTCTCCGAAGAGGCCACGTTTGGGCTGGATGCACTTCCCAACCGCGGAACGGGACACTGGAGCGATTACGTCGTCGGCGTCGCCAAAGTTCTAGCTGACTCCGGCATTGCATTAACGGGCGTGAACCTGTTCATTTGCGGAGGTGTCCCAGTCGGGGCCGGACTCAGTTCTTCCGCCTCGGTCGAGGTTGCTGTCTGCTGTGCGCTGATGGATCTGGCTGGCGAGCAGACCAGCCGCATCAAGTTGGCACAGCTGTGCCAGCAGGCTGAAAACGAGTTTGTGGGCGCCCGCTGCGGGATCATGGACCAGTTCGCGGTGAGTCACGGCAAGCGCGATCAGGCTTTGCTTTTGGATTGCCGGTCGCTGGAATACCGCTTGCTGCCACTGCGCGAAGACGCCCGGCTGGTGATCTGCAACACGATGGTGCGGCACGCGCTCGCTGGCGGGGAATACAACCAGAGGCGAGCGGAGTGCGAAGCGGGTGTGGAGCATTTTTCAAAGCATTTCCAGGGTGTACGGGCCTTGCGCGATGTGACCCTGGGAGAACTGGACGCGCTGAAGAGCGAGTTGCCGGACAAAGTTCTTCGCCGCTGCCGGCATGTGATCGGTGAAAACGCGCGTGTGGTGAAAGCCGCGGGAGCCTTGACGAGGAATGAACTAGGGACGTTCGGCGAACTAATGCGCGAGTCGCACCGGAGTCTGCGTGAAGACTTTGAGGTGAGTTGTGCGGAACTCGATTTGATGGTGCAGCTTGCCGAAGAGGCCAAAGGCGTCTACGGAGCGCGAATGACGGGCGGAGGTTTTGGCGGCTGCACGGTCAATCTGGTCGATTCCGACTGCGTCGAGGCCTTCCAAGAAAGCGTCAGTGAAGGGTATCAGCGGTTGACGGGCCGCAAGCCGGAGATTTACGTCTGCTCGCCCGCGGACGGGGTGGGGCTCGCTTGACCAGGTAAATGGCGCCATCAAACGGATCCCAATGAATACAATCGACTTCGCATCGAATCCGCATCGCCGGTTCAATCCACTCAGCCGGCAATGGGTACTGGTTTCGCCGCAGCGCACGGAGCGGCCATGGCAAGGGCAGGTGGAGGGCGCGGCCGGCGAACCACAGCCGAGCTACGATCCGCACTGCTATCTTTGCCCCGGAAACGCGCGGGCAGGAGGTCCGCGGAATCCTGCCTATGCCACAACGTTTGTTTTTGACAACGATTTTGCGGCGCTGAAACCGGAGACTCCAGCCGGGGAAGTGCGGGATGGGGAACTGCTGGTTGCTCACAGCGAAGCGGGGCAGTGCCGCGTGGTGTGCTTTTCGCCCCGGCACGATCTGACCATGGCGCGCATGAGTGTTCGCGAATTGCGTTCGGTCGTGGACGTGTGGGCCCAGGAGTTTACGGCACTAGGCAAGCAGCCCCGTGTGCAATCGGTGCAGATCTTCGAAAACCGCGGCGCGATGATGGGCTGTAGTAACCCGCATCCGCACGGCCAGATCTGGGCAAACGAAGTCCTGCCCAATGAACTCGCAAAGGAACTGGAAGCCTTCCAGGACTATCACCAGCGGCACGCCCGTAGTTTGCTGGGCGACTATCTGGCGGTGGAACTGGAGAAACAAGAACGGCTGGTTTGTTGGAACGATCATTTTGTGGCGCTGGTGCCGTACTGGGCGATATGGCCATTTGAGACGCTGCTGCTGAGCCGAAGGCGAGTTGCAGCGCTGGATGAGTTGACGGTCGAAGAGCGCACCGCGCTGGCAGACCTGCTCCGGCAGATCACGGTCCGTTACGATAACCTATTCCAGACCTCGTTTCCCTACACGATGGGCTTTCACCAGAGGCCGACCGATGGCAAAGAGCATGCTGAGTTTCATCTGCACGCGCATTTTTATCCACCCCTGCTTCGATCGGCCACGGTAAAGAAGTTTATGGTGGGATACGAAATGCTGGCCATGCCGCAGCGCGATATCACTGCTGAAGCAGCCGCCGCGCGGTTGCGGAGCGTGCCGGCAGCGCACTACCTGGACAAGTCGTGAGGCGCGATTGTCAGGATGACGAGACCTGTGGGCCACGAACCATGCACAGCGCAAGGATTAAAGACGTCGCCGAGCTGGCGGGAGTTTCGACAGCGACGGTGTCGCACGTCATCAACAAGACGCGATTTGTTGGAGAAGAAACCAAGCGCAAGGTTCTGGCGGCCATTGAAAGCGTCGGGTATACACGAAACGTCCACGCGAGGAACCTGGCATCGGGAAGCAGCCGGACGCTAGGATTGATCATTTCCGACATTGCCAACCCATTCTTCCCCGAGCTGATCAAATCCATCCAGGAAAGGGCTCTCGAGCCTGGATACGAAGTGATCATCACCAATACGGACTACCAGTCCGAGCACGATGTTTCCTGCGTGCAGCGCCTTCTCGAACTCCGAGTGAGCGGCGTTATGGTGATGACGACCGAGCGCGACGATGCCGCCAACAAGCGTCTGGAGCGGAGCGGTGTCGCCACCGTTTTCCTGGATATCGGAACCGTCGGTCCCCACGTCAGCAACATACGAGTCGACTACGCGAGAGGAATCCGCCAGGCGGTTGAGCATCTTCTGGAACTTGGCCACCGGAGTATCGCATTCATTGGCGGCCCCGGGCATCTCATGTCGGCCGAACTCCGGCGCGCTGCGTTTTCCGAGGTCATGGATAAGCACAAATCCTCTCTGCGGACCGAAGCCATTTTCCTGGAAGGCGATTTTAAGTTGGAAAGCGGGCAGCGCGCTGTGCAAATGCTGCTGGCTGCCGAACACCGCCCCACCGCGATCATGGCGGCCAACGACATGATGGCGGTCGGAGCCTTACGAGAACTGAAGCGAGCAGGACTGCGCGTGCCGGCCGACGTTTCCCTGATTGGCTGCGACGACATCTGGCTGGCGTCGCTCACCGACCCGCCGCTCACCACCATCGCAATTCCGCGAGTGGAGATTGGCCGGGCAGCCGTGGAGTCGGTCCTGGAGACCACTTCTTCGGAGCAAACAGGCGGGCGGGAAACAAAAATCCCGACCCATCTCGTGACGCGGGAGTCGACAGGCAAGGCAAAGTAGGACAGCCATCTCTCCACCACTCACCAGCGGAGCGCGTACCCCCGCGATACCGTCTGTCCGGCCGCGCTCGCCCCTCGGCGCCATTTAGCATGGATGGGTGAGAACCCAGAAACGATTTGGCCTGGCACGTGCCCTTTCCAAGCTGGGTTACTGCTCGCGGTCCCGGGCCGTGGCGCTCATACGTGATGGACGTGTGACCCTCAACGGGCGAACCATCCGGGACCCGGAAAGCCCCGTTCTGGTCGGACGAGACCGCATTGCCGTCGACGGCGTAGAAATTGCCGAACCGCCTAAGATCTACCTGATGATGAACAAGTCTCGCGGCGTGGTGACGTCCGCCTCCGATGAACAGGGACGGAAGACGGTCTACGACTTACTTGCGCCGGGGCTGCCTTGGGTCGGACCAGTGGGCCGTTTGGACAAGGCAAGCCAGGGGCTGCTGTTGTTAACCAACGATTCGGAGTGGGCGGCGAAGATTACCGACCCCGCCAGTCATCTGGACAAGAGGTACCACGTGCAGATCGACCGAGTCGCAGACGACAGTCTGCTGACCGCGATCAAAAAAGGCGCCAGGGCGGGGGGCGATCCTCTGCGAGCGAAGTCCGCGCGCGTGCTCCGCCGGGGAGGGAAAAACAGCTGGCTTGAGATCACTCTCGATGAAGGAAAGAATCGGCACATTCGGCGCCTGCTGACAGCGTTCGACGTTGAGGTCCTGCGGCTGGTGCGGGTAGCGGTTGGGCCCCTTGAGCTTGGCGATCTGAACAAGGGAGCGGTACGGGAGTTGGCGGTCGGCGAAAAAGAGGCTGTGGATCGGGCGCTCCGGGACGCCTAGGGCGGAACGTGCGTCTGTTCGCCCCTAAGCCCTAAGAAAACCACCCCAAAAAAAAGAACGGGCGCATGCCGAAAGATGTGGGGTGAGGATGGCAACGGCATGCGCCCTATTAAGTTGAATTGAGAGTAGCCTTTTTGGGTCGCGCGTGTCAAGTTAAATCTTTTGTCTACAATAACTTAGATGGATATTGAGATCAGAATTTGAATCATCCCGCAAGTGCGTAGATCACATATCCGTGTGACTTGGTTCGCGGTTGAATCGCCCATGGTCACAGCGCTTTTTCAGGCGCGATTCCGTGATCCTCCAGATAGCCCTGCGCCTGGCGAAGGGCCCCGCGCTCCCCGCTGTAGGCCAGCTGCCGCATGGCAACGTCGAGCGGCACCCAGAGCGCCCGCTTCACCTCGATCCGCATGTCGCGAGTTAAGTCGTCGATCTCGCCGGAGACATAGCGCAGCAGGTAGAAGCTCACGACTTTGAAGACGCGTTCGCCATCGCCCCAGGTACGGACATAGACGTACTTGATATCGGCCAGTTTTGTGACGGGTTCTGCCGAAATGCCGGTCTCTTCTTTCACCTCGCGAAGAGCGGTCTCGAGCGGTTTTTCGCCGGGATCGACCAAGCCTTTGGGAAGAGCGAATACGGTGCGAGTGCGCGTGCGAGGCGACTTGGCTGGCGTCGGATCCTCCTTCTGCGGCTCGATCAGGGCTACGTTCCAAATTCCGTCCATTCGCCGAAGGACGACTCCACCCGCCGAGATCTCCCGCGCCATAGCGCACAAGGTATCAGGAATTTTCGAGAAGCGCAGTCTCTTGCTGGATGCGGTGCCATGCCCGCTCGACGTGCCGAGCCTCGGTGTTGGTCTGGCCGACGCACAGGCGCAAGGTGAACTTGCCATCAAGCTTGGTATGCGTCAGATAGAGGTCTCCACTGGCATTGAGGCGGTCCATCAGCGTCTGATTGGCTTGGTCCCCCGAGCGCAGGCGAAAGCAGACCAGGTTGAGCTTGGCGGGAGCGGCCAACTCGAAACGCGGATCGGAGCGTACCCATTCGACGAAATGCTGGGCCAGCCGTACGTGCTCGCGGATGTGGTGCTGGAGGCCTTCAATCCCGTAGTGGCGGATCACAAACCACAACTTCAGCGAGCGGAACCGTCGGCCGAGTTGAACGTGCCAGTCGCGATAGTCGATGACTGCGCCCGATTCGGTGGCCTTGTTGCGCAAGTATTCCGGCAGCACCGAAAACGTCTGGATGAGATGTGCACGGTCGGCTACGTAGAAACAGTTGCAGTCGAAGTTGGTGAACATCCATTTATGCGGGTTGAACGTGTAGCTGTCGGCGAACTCGACGCCGTCGTGGATGAAGCGGAACTCGGGACAAAGCGCGGCGCTCCCGCTCATGGCGGAGTCAACATGCAGCCAGAGATTGTGCTCCCGGCAGATGCGCGCAATCTCACGGACGGGGTCGATTGCGTACGAAGAAGTCGTCCCGATGCTGGCACAGACAAAGCACGGAATCAGACCCGCCTTCTGGTCTGCTGCGATCTGGCGCGCGAGCGCCTCCGAGCGCATGGCGAAACTCTGGTCCACGTCGATCAGGCGCAGGTTGTCGGAACCCATGCCGGCAATCTTCATTGCTTTCTCGACGGAGGAGTGCGTTTGTGTGGAGCAATACGCCACGAGTTTCCCGTCGCAACCTCGGCGGTTGCTAGCGAAGACAGTGGTGCGCTCGCGGGCAGCCAATACCGCGCAAAGATTGGCGCTGGACGCCGTGTCCTGGATCACGCCTCCTCCCGTGCTCGAAGAGAGGAACTTTTCTGGCAGGCCCAGAGCCGGGACCAGCCAGTCGAGGACGTGCGCTTCCAGTTCGGTGCAGGCCGGACTGGTCGACCAGAGCATCCCCTGGACTCCGAATCCGGACGAGAGTAGATCACCCAGGATTGCCGGCCCCGAGGCATTCGCGGGAAAGTAGGCATAGAAATTGGGCGACTGCCAGTGCGTGATGCCGGGCAATATGACGCGCTCCACGTCAGCAAGGATCTGGCCGAACGCTGCGCCCTGCTGCGGGGCGTCCGGGGGTAACTGCGAACGGATTTCTCCGGGGTGTATGCGCGATAGAACTGGGAAATTTTCGACGCGGGACATGTAGTCGGCGATCCAGTCGACCACGGCGTGGCCCTGGCGGCGGAACTCCTCGGGAGGCATATGAAAGGATTTGGCGTCAGGCATAAGGATTTGTAATCGGTAATTTGTGATTTGCAATTGGCGATCGAACAACGCCGGTCGGGTTTCAAATTACCAATTGCAAATCACAAATCAGAAATTGCTTCCGTCCAGCCGTCCGTAGTACACCCTCGTGTTGTACTCGAATTCGACGAAGCCCTGCTGCGCGTGGGCGTGAACCATCCGTTGTAATTCGCGCATCATCGGGGCATGTTGGGGATCGTTTTCGAGCGGTGCATAGGAAGAAGACAGCAGTCGCCCAGCAGCACCGGCGTAGTCGAACTGCTGGCGCAGGTCAAAGATGCGCTCCCGATAAGGCGACGGAGCAAAGAATTCGTGGATCACGGCGGTGGTGCGCTCGTGACGAACCTCCTTGTAGTCGGTGCCGAAGGTCAGCAGGAGTTCCTCGTAGTCGCGCAGGAAAGGCGTGGTTGCCGTGCGGCGCTCATTCCAGATCAGCACGCACCAGCCGCCCGGCCGCAGGATGCGTGCAAACTCTCGCCGTGTCCGACCGCGGTCGAACCAGTGAGCGGCCTGAGCGGCGGTGACGAAGTCCACGGATGCGGCGGGCAGCGTGGTCTCCTCTGCGGTTCCTGCGACAGAGTTCAGCTTGTCGTAGTTAGCGAGCAGGCTACGGCCTGCCTCGCGCATCTCGGGGTTAGGTTCGACGGCGAAGACTGCATTGCCGTTGTCGAGAGGCAGCTTAGTAAAAATTCCTGTTCCCGAAGCGATGTCGGCGATGATGTGATCGGGTTTCAGTCCGCACTCCACGCGGAGCAAGCCGAGGACCTCGGAAGGATATCCTGGGCGGTAGCGAACGTAGTTCTCCACCCGATCGGAAAAGCGTGCCGTTGGCGCCTGGCTCATTACTCATCAGTGTAACGCGACGTCGGGCGGCACTGAATGCACGGTACAATCGTTTTTTTATGCCGGACGATAGCGTTCGCGGAACGATCGACCACGAGTTGGCCAGTGTCGGGACCGACGCACCGGACTTCGAACTGCCGGCGCTGATTGCCGGCATCAAGAAGCCGTTGCGTCTGAGTGCGTATCGTGGCGAGAGGAATGTAGTGCTGGCGGTTTACCCCTTCAACTGGCAGGACGCGAGCGCGAAACAGTTGATTGGATATCAAGTGGAACGTCCGCGCTTGCTGGCGGGCAACGCGGAAACGGTGGCGGTTACCGTTGATTCGATCATGAACACGACCAGCTGGGAGCGGGAGATCGGGCCGCTCGAGTTTCCGATTTGCGCCGATTTCTGGCCTCACGGGCAGGTCTGCGCCCGCTACGGCGTCTTGCGTAAATCCGCTCCGGAAGCGGGGGCTAGCGAGCGCGCCGTCTTTGTCATTGACCGCGACGGGCGAATCGCATTCCGCAAGATCTACGGTTTGGAAGAAGTACCACCGATGGAAGAAATCTTTCCGACGCTGGGGAAACTCTAAGTCAATCTGGTGACCAGGGGAGCTTCATGAAACTCTTGTCCGGTGCCGTTCTGTTTCTCGCCCTGCTGGGTTCGAACCTGCGAGCCGTCGATCAGCCCAACAAGGAAAATTCGGGCAGTGTGGTGATCAGCGGTTTCCGCGATGTCGCTGCGGAGCAGGAGATCGAGAAGCGTTTTCTAGCCGTGCCCGATCCCAAGTTGGCCGAAGAGCACCTGCGTACCCTGACGCAAGCGCCGCACATTGCCGGTTCGCCGGAGGACAAGGCAACGGCTGACTATGTGGCGAAAAAGTTTCGCGAGGCAGGTCTGGAAACCGAAATCGTCGAATATAAGGTGTGGATCAACTATCCCTCCGAAATCAGCGTGGACATGACCGCGCCTGCCGGCGTGGAAATGCATGGCCCGCGCCGCGAGCACGTAGACGACGATCCGTTTCAGGACGACCCGCGAGTGGTCATAGCCTACAACAGCATGTCGCCCTCCGGCGATGCGGAGGAGGAAGTTGTCTACGCCAACTACGGATCCCCGCAGGATTTCGACAAGCTGAAGCAGTTGGGCGTGGATGTGCGGGGTAAGATCGTGATCGTTCGCTACGGAGAAAACTTCCGCGGCGTGAAGGCGTTTGTGGCTCAGGAGCACGGCGCGGCCGCGGTCATTATTTACTCTGACCCGAAAGACGATGGATACTACCGCGGCGATGCCTACCCCAAGGGGCCCTGGCGTCCTGCGAGCGGAGTGCAGCGCGGATCGATTGGATTCATGTTCCAGTTTCCTGGAGATCCAACGACGCCCGGCATGGCTTCCGTGCCGGGATTGCCCGATTCGAAGCGCGTGTCGCCGGCCCAATCCGACCAGTTGTCGAAGATTCCGGTAACTCCGATTTCGTACGCCGACGCCTCGCCGATCCTCGAACATCTGGGCGGGCCGCCATCGCCGCGTGAATGGCAGGGTGCGCTGCCCTTCACTTATCACGTAGGCCCAGGACCTGCAAAAGTAAGGATGCACCTTAAGCAGGACTACCAACTGCGCACGATTTGGGATGTAATCGGCAAAGTGCCAGGAACTTCGTCGCCGGACGAGTGGGTAGTGGCGGGCAATCATCGCGATGCGTGGGTGTACGGAGCCGTTGATCCGAACAGCGGCACCGCAGCCATGCTCGAGGCGGTTCACGGCCTGGGTGAGTTGCTCAAATCGGGGTGGAAGCCCAGGCGGACGATCGTCATCGGAAGTTGGGATGCGGAAGAACAGGGTCTGATTGGGTCCACTGAGTGGGGCGAGGACCACGCGCAGGAACTGGGGAAAGCCGCCGCCTATTTCAATATGGATGTGGCGGTGTCGGGAACGAAGTTCGGGGCGTCGGGCGTGCCCAGCCTGAAACAGTTCATCCGAGAGATTGCGAAAGCCGTTCCTTCGCCGCAGGGAGGCACGGTTTACGACGCGTGGAAGAAAACGAGCCAACCGAATCCGGAGAGTTTTCGTCCGCAGGAGACCAGCACGAGCACCTATCGACCGCCAGCGGCGCAGCTGAGTGGCGACGTTCCAGTCGGTGACCTGGGCAGCGGCTCCGACTACACGGTGTTTCTGCAACATTTGGGCGTGCCTAGTACCGATGTTGGTTCGACTGGAGACTACGGCGTTTATCACTCGGTGTTTGATAATTTCGCGTGGTTCAAGAAGTTCGGCGATCCCGATTTTCGCTACGAGCAGCAGATGGCCCGCGTGTTCGGGCTCGAAGTGGTGCGCATGGCCGGTGCCGACGTGCTTCCCTACGACTACGAAGACTACGGCAAAGAGATTGTCGTCTATCTGGACGCAGCCAGGAACAGGGCCAAAGACCGGTTTGGAGAAAAAGCGCCGGATTTCTCCGCAGCCGTAGAGGGAGCACGCCGCTTGCAGGAAGCAGGGGCGAAGATATTACAAAAACAGAGGAAGAAGGCTGGAGCCGCCGACGGTTTGAATGCTACACTGCAGGAAGCAGAGCGGGCCCTGCTGATTCCAGAGGGGCTACCCAACCGTCCGTGGTATCGCCATGCGATTTACGCACCTGGCCAATATACCGGGTACGCGGCCGTGGTGATACCTGGTGTAAGTGAGGCGATTGATCGGGGTGATCGCCGCCGCACTGAGCAACAGATTGCGGCGTTAGCGGCTGCGTTGAACCGGTCGGCGATGGTTCTGGCCCAATCTCGCTGAGCGGCGGAGATTCCTTGACGCCAGCGCGCTACTGAAAGACCGAAAGCGGTAAAGACTATGGCACTCGCACGGATTATTTCGCGCTCCCATCAGTGCTCGCGGGAACTAGCGTTGGATTTGATCGCCCGCGGATACGCCGTTGAAATTGTTTCCCCGGACGCTATCCCCGACAACCTGGCCGATCTGGAATTGCGCGTCGAGGCCGACGCGGGAAACGAGCTAACCGCGACCGTGGAGACTCACGTCAGCGGCCATGCGGCTTCGCTTGACTTTGTTCACCACCTGAAAGCGCCGATGGGGAACTTCGTTCGGAGGCCGCTGGAAACCAGCGAGCCCGTGTATTTTCCGGCTCCGGTCAGCTTCAACGCCGAGCAGGACGTGGCCGAGGATGTGGAACTCCCGTCGGAGCACTGGCGTGTACCAAAACCAGCGCTTCCCAAACTCGAAGTTGTGCCCTATCCGGAAGAAAGCGCGCGTCTGATCACGCCGCTCCAGCAGGTGCCGCCGATTGTGCCAGAGCCGCCGCCGCTGGTTGTCGAGGAACCAGTCAAGCATGTCAGGCGCGGGATCCTGCACGGGGTGACCGTCAGGATTCGCCACTCGCAGACCCGCCCGGGTGGATGGTTCTGGCGCGCGGCCATGACTTTTTCTATTGTGGTGGCCGTGGCGCTTGTTCTTGGGTGGGGTGTACGCAGGGGCGACGCTTCTTTCGACCGGGAATCGCAAAGTCAGCCGGGAAAAACCACGGTCACGTCCGCCTCAAATTTGCCTGCCAATGCGGAGTCTGTAGCAGCCTCTGCGCCAGCCTCGGCGGCCAAACTCGCGGAAAATCCCGCGCCTATGAAGAAGGTACGGACGCCGAGGATCTCCGCCAGGTCCAGGAAGTCCCGGGGTCCGAGATCGCACAAAAAAGGGGACGACCTGGTCGCGCGTGACACGGTGATTTATGTGGACAGGCCGGCATCGTCCGCTCCCACAAAGGAGTCCCCCCGCCGCCGGGCAACGTCGCGCAAGCAGAGCGGGAGCGCGGTCACTGCGGATACATCACCGCTCTGAGGCAAAGCTTCCAGATCTTTGGCGAAGCCACTGATTCCTGCCTGGTTTACTCTTGGTGTATTAACCAGTTGGTCGAATAGGTACCCCCCTCCCCCCGGTCTTTTGGAATCATAGAGTTAGATGGTCAAAACACTCCAAAATCTAGATTCGAGAGGACTTATATGGAAAATATTCCGGAATAGGGACTTAGCTGGCAAAAATTGCCCCCAATCGGAGGGTGGCAGAAGGGGGAACTTGGTGTCCTTAGCCATATTTTGATGTCAAAGAGCTTCCAGTTTGCTTCCTTGCAAAACTGTCCGATGGCGGTGGTCCTTCCGCGCAAGTGAGCTATTGCTCGATTACGATGATTTATCCAAATGATATTGGTTGTCAAGGATCTGCGTCACAGGTATGACGGACACACCCACACATTCGCAAAGAACGCGAATGTGTGGGGCACCCGGCCTCAGTGGAATGGAAAGTAATCGAGGCAATTGCAAACACAAAGGCCGTTGACCTGTGGATTCTGTTTCCTTACAGCGCGATAAGCAGAATGTTGGTGAATAACGGCATGCCGCCGACGTCTTGGGCGGAGAGGTTGACGCGCATCTTCGGCACTGCGGAATGGGAAAGGAGTTCTACTCTACCTCCTCGTGGAAGTCCCTCATTACCGATGAGCCTGTGAAACGTGTGTATCGCACTGCAGATCACGCGCAGATAACCGAATTTTTCGTCAAGCGGCTCAAGGAAAAATTCGCCGCAGTCGCCAATCCTGGATTTCTTTACAATTCCAGGGGCTCGTTACTGTTTGTGCTGCTGTTCGCCGCAGGAAACGAAAAGGGTGCGTATGCGGGAGACTCAAGATAGCAAACGATCTTTTGCGAGACCTCAATGAATCATCATTCTGATCATCGCTAACTTCATGCCGAGTCGTCTGCCGCGGGTTATTTAATCGTGACCAGCTTGTCGACTAACTCCGAGTAGTCTTTCTTCTCCAGCCCGTGGACTTCTTTGTTGTACTCGTCCACCTTACTCGAATAATTCATGGAGCAGAACTTCGGTCCACACATGGAGCAAAAAGCGGCGGTCTTGTATCCCTCCTCGGGCAGGGTTTCGTCGTGCATGGACCGGGCGGTCTCGGGGTCGAGCGAGAGTTCAAACTGTTTTTCCCAGTCGAATTTGTAGCGGGCATAGCTGAGGGCGTCGTCGCGGTCGCGAGCGCCCGGACGCTGGCGGGCGACGTCGGCGGCGTGGGCGGCGATCTTGTAGGCGATGATTCCGTC
>Ga0075021_10000763_pt1 | contig 16504 bp, 10 predicted proteins | sample ColStrG_CSR_2012_FD_72749 | JGI IMG/M metagenome (GOLD analysis project Ga0075021, IMG submission 72749) | Freshwater sediment microbial communities in response to fracking from Pennsylvania, USA - Cold Stream Run_MetaG_CSR_2012 | ecosystem: Environmental > Aquatic > Freshwater > Creek >...
TTCGCCGAGGAGGGAGGCGAGGATGCGACCCCCTACGAAGTGCTGTTGCACGCCGCGCTGGTCGGAGACGGTTCATCGTTCACGCGTCAGGACAACATCGAGGAGTGCTGGAGAGTGGTGCAGCCGCTGCTGGACTCTCCCGGGCCAGTCCTGCCCTACGAACCGGGCTCCTGGGGGCCGGCCGAGGCGCAGCGGCTGGTCAGCGGCTTTGGGAACTGGCAGGCGCCCTGGCTGCCCGACCAATGAGCAGACTCCCACCCGACAATCCTCGCGCCGAGCGACAGTCCTCGGGCCAAGCGACCCCGGGCCAAGCGACAGTCACCGGCCAGGTAGCCGGCCCCGGCCATGCGAGGGCTGGTCAGGCGACGGCCGCGCTCGGCCGATCCGTCGCGACGGCGGCGGGTAGGATCGCTCCTCCGAGGAGCGCCGTCAGCTCGGCGTGGAGGCCCGGGCCGCGCGCGACTCTGAACGCCGGCCCGAGCTGCAATCGCCGGGCGCCCGCGCTCGTGCGCAGTTCGATCACCACGTCGGATTCGCCGGGAAATTCGGCGAGCAGGTCCTTCAGGTCGCTGAGCGCTGTGACCGGGAGCGCCGCGGCATCGAGCCGCATGTGCAGTGGGCCGTTGGCGAGCAGGTCCACCGCGGCTGCCTGCTCCTGCGCCGCGTTCACCTCCTCGCTCGTCGGCTCGAAGCGCTCCACCGTCTGCACCACCACGCAGGTCCGCAGCTGGTCCTTGTGGTCGACGCGGCCCCGCACGAGCACGATCGTGTCCACCACGAGCGCTTCGGCGCTCTCCTCGAGTGTCTTGGAGAAGACGACCAGCTCGACCGACCCATCGAGGTCCTCCAACGTGGCGAACATCATCATGTCGCCCTTCTTGGTGCGCAGACGTTTGGCCTGGCTGAGGATCCCGCCGACCGTCACCCAGTCACCGTCGCGGCGTTCGCGGATCGTGCCGAGGTTACAATCGGTGGCGCCGGCCATCGCCGGGCCGATTGCCTTCAGCGGGTGCGCCGAGACGAACAGCCCGATCGACTCCTTCTCGGCGGCGAGCATCTCGCTGCGGTCGAACTCGACCGACGGGATCGGCGCGTGGCGTGCCGGCGCCACCGCCGGCCCATCGGCTCCCTCGCCGTCGCCGAACAGATCGTAGATCGAAGCCTGGCCGATCTCTGCGTCCTGCTGCGCCTTCTGGCCCGCGGCCTGCGCCTGCTCGAGCGCGAGCAGCATCCCCTTTCGGCTGTCGCCGGTGGAACCGAACGCACCGCATTTGATCAGCGCTTCGATCGCCTTCTTGTTCACTGACCGGTTGTCCACGCGCGCGCAGAAGTCGAACAGATCGGCGAACGGCCCCCCCTCCTCGCGCGCAAGCTTGATCGCCTCGACGGCCTGATAGCCGACCCCCTTGACTGCATCCAGGCCGAACCGGATGTCGCCGTCGACGACGACGAACCGGTGGTCGGAGAGATTCACGTCCGGCGGCAGGATCCCGATCCCCATCTGCTCGGCCTGCGCGACGAAGAACGGAACCTTGTCCTTGGTGTCCATCACCGAGGAGATCAGGGCGGCCATGTATTCCGCCGGGAAGTTCGCCCGCAGCCACGCCGTCCGATAGGAGATCAGCCCGTAACAGGCGGCGTGGGACTTGTTGAAGCTGTAGTCCGCGGACCGCTCGTTGGTCGACCACAGGAACTCGATCACCGACTCGCTCGTCCCGGACGCGCGGCAACCCTCGACGAACTCCGGCTTGAGCTTGGCCATCGCGTCGCGCTTCTTCTTGCCGATCGCCTTGCGCAGATCGTCCGCCCGCGCGCCGCTGAATCCCGCGAGCTCCTTGGCGATCTGCATCGCCTGCTCCTGGTAGAGGATCACGCCCTTGGTGGCGTGCACGATCGGCCGCAGGCGCTCGTCGGCATAGCGGATCGAGTCTGGGTCGTGCTTGCCGCGGGCATACACCGAGATCTGCTCCAACGCCCCGGGGCGGTACAGCGCGTTCAGCGCCACCAGGTCGTCGAACTCGGTCGGCCGAACCTTCTTCAGCGCCTCCCGCATCCCTTCGGACTCGAACTGGAACACCCCGATCGACTCGCCGCGGGAGAGCATCTCGTAGGTGCGAGGGTCGTCGAGCGGAAGTGTCGACATGTCCGGGCGGGACCCCGTCGAGCGCTCGATGATGTCCAGCGCATCCTCGATCACGTCGAGGTTGCGCAGCCCCAGGAAGTCCATCTTCAGAAGGCCGATGTCCTCGATCGGTTTCATCGAGAACTGCGTCACGGTCCGGTAGACCCGCTCGCCGCTCTCATCGGTCTTGTTGGAGTCCGCCAGTTGCAGCGGCACGATCTCGGTCAGCGGCCGGTCCGCGATCACGACCGCGGCCGCGTGGATCGAGGAGTTTCGAACGATCCCCTCCAGACCCCGCGCCACTTCGACCACGGACGCGGCGTCCGGGTCGCGCTGGACCTCGGCGGCGAGCGGCTGGCCGGGAGCCAGGCAGTCGGCGAAGCTCGGCGACCGACCCTGCTCCGGGTCCGGAATCAACTTGGCGAGCCGGTCTCCGAGCGCGTACGGATGTCCGAGCACGCGCGCGGCGTCGCGCGTCGCCGCGCGCGGGAACATCTTGCCGAACGTGACGATCTGAGCGACCGACTCCTTGCCGTATTTGTCGGTCACGTAGCGGATCACCTGGTCACGGCCGCGGACTGAGAAGTCGATGTCGATGTCCGGCATCGAGACCCGCTCGGGGTTCAGAAACCGCTCGAACAGCAGCTCGTAACGGATCGGGTCCACGTCGGTGATCGCCAGCGCGTAGGACACGATCGAGCCGGCAGCCGAGCCGCGGCCGGGCCCTACGGGAATCCCAGAGTCCTTCGCGTAGCGGACGAAGTCCCACACGATCAGGAAGTACGCGCTGAAACCCATCTTGTCGATCACATCGAGCTCGTAGTCGGCCCGCTCGAGCGCCTCTCCGGAGACCGGATCGCCGTAACGCCGCGCGAGGCCTGCGAGCACCAGCTCCCGCAGGTAGTCGCGCTCGCTTCGGCCCTCGGGACACTGGAACCGGGGAATCAATTGCCTGCCCAGCTCGAGCTCGACGTCGCATCGCTCGGCGATCTCGAGCGAGGTCTCGAGCGCGCCCGGCCAGCGTGCGAACGCCGCCGCCATCTCTTCGTTCGAGCGCAGAAAGAACTCGTTCGTGTCGAACGTCAGCTTCGGCGCGGCCAGCGTCGATTTCGTCTGCACGCACAGCAGCGCCCGGTGGTGGTCGTAGTCCTCCCGGCGCAGATAGTGCACGTCCCCGGTGCCGACCAGGGGTCGCCCGAACTCCCCCGCGATCTGAACGATTCCCTCGTTCGCCTTCTCCTGCTCGGCGAGCCCGTTGTGCTGGAGCTCGAAGTAGACGCTGTCCCGGCCGTAGATCGACAGCAGCTCGTCGGCGGCCGCGCGCGCGTCACGCGGCCGGTCACCGACCAGCGCCTGGCAGAAACGTGACTGCAGGCAGCCGGTCAGCGCCACCACGCCGTCCGAGTGCCGCGCCAGCAGCTCCGAGTCGACCATCGGCCTGCCGCGCTGTAGGCCCTCGAGGAACCCGGCCGACGACAGCTTGACGAGGTTGCGATAGCCCGCCGCCGTGGCCGCCAGCAGCGTCAGGTGGTAGTAGCGCAGCCGGCCGCTGGCGCGCTTGCGACGATCGTCGACGACATACACCTCGCACCCCTGGATCGGCTTGATTCCGTGGCGGCGACATGCCTGGAACAGCTCGACCGCCCCGTTCATCACGCCGTGGTCGGTGAGCGCCAGCGCCGGTTGGCCGAACGCAGCTGCCCGCTCGGCCAGCCCCTCCACCTTCGCCGCTCCGTCCAGCATCGAGTATTCGGAGTGGACGTGGAGGTGCGCGCAGGAACCGCTCATCGGGGCAACGGAGATTAGGCGCCGGCGCGGACGACGCAGCACCCTCTCGGACACCCGCGCGCACGTTTCATCCGCACATTGCGGACCCGGCGACGACGCGGCGTCGCTCAGATCCCGTCAGGGTGGCGGACCCGCCAGGCCATCCGCGACTGCAGCGTCCACAGGTCGATGAAGCCCGGCGAGGCGGTCTGCGAGAACAGCCCACCCGACTCAGAGAAGCTCGCGAGCTGTGCGTCGTAGATGGCGTTGGGGGAACTGCGTGACACGACTCGAGCGTTTCCCTTGAACAACCACACGCCGATCTCGCCGGTCACCTGCTCGTTGGCAGCCCGCATGTAGGCGTCGAGGTCCTCGCGCAGCGGCTCCCACCACAGACCCGCATACACCAGATACGCCCACTTCTGATCCAGCGCCGCCTTGAATTGGTTCTGATGGATCGTGCCGACCAGGTGCTCGAGCTCGGAGTGCGCGGGCAGCAGGATCGCCGCCGCCGGCACCTCGTAGATGTCGCGCACCTTCAGCCCGACGATCCGGTCCTCGATGTGATCGACGATCCCGACCCCGTGCCGGCACCCGATCGCAGCCGTCCGCTCGAGCAGCTCCACCAGCCCGAGCGGCTCACCGTCGAGCGCCACGGGCAACCCCCGCTCGAAGCTGACCGTTACCGTCTGCGGCTCGTCGGGCGCCAGCTCGGGGCGCGTCACCAGCTGGAACACGTCGTTCATGGGGGCCGCCGACAGGTCCTCGATCCAGCGCCCCTCGCTTGAGCGCCCCCAGAGGTTGTCGTCGATCGAATACGGCGCCACCTCGGTCCCGCCCTTGACGGGGATCCCGTTCGCCCGTGCGTAGGCGACCTCCTCATCGCGACCCATCTGCCAGGTGCGCACCGGGGCGATCACCTTCAGCTCCGGGGCGAGCGTGGCGATCGTCGCCTCTATCCTCACCTGGTCGTTGCCCTTGCCCGTGCAGCCGTGGGCGATCGTGTCACAGCCGGTCGCCCGCGCATGCTGGACCGCGAGCTTGGCGATCAGCGGCCTCCCGAGCGCCGTGAACAGCGGGTAGCCGAGTCCGTAGATCGCGTTGGCGCAAATCGCCGGCGCGATGTACTCGTGCGCGAACTCCTCGCGCGCATCGACCACGTGACACTCGACCGCGCCGATCGCGAGCGCCTTGGCGCGGACCATCTCGTAGTCCTCCCCGGGCTGCCCGAGGTTGATCGTCAGCGCCACCACTTCGGCATCGAACTGGTCCTGGATCCACTTGAGCATCACGCTCGTGTCGAGGCCACCGCTGTACAGGAGCAGCACGCGCGAGACGTCCTCTGGGTCGGCCTGGTAGGAGGCGGTGCGGACCTCGCGTACCTCGGTCGATGCCATCGCGCAAGGGTATTCGGCGGGCTCGCGCGATGCGCGACGGCGCTCAACGCGAGACAGCGCCGCGGGACAGCCCCGCGGGACGGCGCCGCGGGTCAGCGCCGGCGCATCCCGAGCCGGCGCTGTATGTCCCACCACAGCGCCTGGTAGGAGATCGAAGCGGGGCTACCGGGCGCGAATGCCGCCACCGGATTGCGTTCCTCCCCCATTCGCTCGACCTCGTCCGCCTGCGGGATCGCCGCCCCGAGCAGTTTCAGCCGCCGGATCTCGCGCATCCGCGCCATCACCGTCCGGTGCAGCGACCTGCGCACGTCGACCATCGAGAAGAACGCCAGCAGCTGCGGGCCGCCGTTCGCGCCCCAGCCGCTTTCGTCCGCGAGCTCCGCGAGCTGATCGAATGTCCTCGAGGACAGCGTCGCCGGGATCACCGGCACCAGCAGCGCGTCCGCGGTCCGGAACACGCTCTCGGACACGAGTGAGATGCTTGGCGGGCAGTCAAGGAAGATGTACTCGTATTCGTGGCGTAACGGTGCCAGCACCCGCGAGAGCCGCTCGGTCGGCCGCCTGAAGCGGTGAAGCGCCAGGTCGAGGTGGCGGTAGGAGAAGTCCGCCGGCAGCAGGTCGAGGCGCTCGTAATCGGTGCCCTTGATCAGCTGCTGCACGGGCGTGCGCAGCCGCAGCAGCTTGCGCCCGCCACCCTTGACCTTCGGAACCACCCTGAACAGGTAGGTCGCGGCTCCCTGCGGGTCGAGGTCCCAGACGAGTGTCCGGTGTCCGTCTCGAGCCGCCAGATACGCGAGGTTCACGGCCGCCGACGTCTTTCCGACCCCGCCTTTGATGTTGTAGGTGGCGAGCACGACGCTCAACTGAACGTCTCCTTCACGAGTTCGCGCTGCTCGCAGCTGGAGAACGCGGCGAAGCTCTCGGCGAACTCGCTGCGCGCCGCGGCCGCATCCTGCTGCAGGCGCCCCACCAGCACGCCCATCGCCATCAACGCCGCGCTGCCGTCGCGCATCACGGCGACCTCGTCGGCCAACGAGCGGAGCTTGACCACCTGCACCTCGCGGTCCTGGTGGTGACCGAGCACGTCCTGCAGGCCCTTCAGCGCCTTGATCATCGGACGCACCACCGCCTCGTCGTGCAGCGGCACGCCGAACAGCTCGAGCAGGTAGCGCAGCTCCTTGCCCTTCTTGCGCAGCTCGTGAAAGTCGGCGGGCGGGCTGGACTGGTCGATCGCGCCGCCCATCTTGAGCATGCGACCGTACACCTTGCGAATCCGGCGCGAGGCAACCTCGCCGATCGGCCTTGCGGCATCCGGCCGATCGGCGATCGGGCGCTGGTCCAACGCCACCAGCAGCGCCTCCCAGTCGGAGCGCAGCCGCTGCGCGCGCTCGCCGCGTAACGTGCGGGCCATCTCGCGACGAGCTGTCAGCCGCCTTCCCTTCAGCACCTCCCGCAACGGATCCAGGTCCCCCCTGATCTGCTCGGGCAGCAGCCCACGCATCGAATCGAATCCGAGCAGGTAGACGTCGAGGTCGCGCGAGTCGCCAGTCGCGACCTGCAGCCAACGAAACTCAGCGCGCATCGCGGCCAGGTCCGCCGGCGGAAAGACTCCTGCCAGCTCGCGCTGGACCGACCGGGTGCGCCGGATCGCGACCCGGTAGTCATGCAGGAACTCCGGATCGGTGTCGGCGAGCGCCCCGGGAAGGTTCGCGTCGATCACGGCGAGCAGCGCTCTCAGCACCCGCACCGCGGCTTCTTCCGCGCGCTCCTCTCCGCCCATCCCCACGTCGATCCGGGAGCTTGCGCCCGCCGGCGGAGTCCCGGACGCGAGCAGCGCCTCGTCGAGCAGCGACACCTCCGACTCGGCCATCGGCATCGTCTTGGCGAGCAGCGCCCGCGAGCGTTCCAGCTCGGCTTCATAACCGCGCACCGAGTGAAGTCGCACCCGGCTGCGCAGCGGCGTGCGAAGGCCGGCGTTCGACACGACCTCCGGCACGATCACGCCCACCCGCGCGACCGTCTTCTGCAGCGAGTCGAGCACCCGCAGCTCGTCGCTGCGCTCGTGCACGCGCACAAGCGGCAACAGCGCCCTGGCCTCGATCACGCGGCTCAAAGCGTCGCGCAGTGCCCCGGGCGCCAGCTCAGCGGCCAGCAGCGGCTCGGTCGGCAGGTGCGGCCAGCGCAGCGAGTGAAGCTCGTCCCCCGTGAGCCGGTTCTGAAGCGACAGGCTGCTGTCGGCGTGGACGAGCACCCAATCGCGGGCGCGCAGCAGCGCGTCGAACGTGTCCATGTAGACGCGATCCCTGACGTGGCTCTCGGCGCGCTGTATCTCAAACCGCTCGCCCAGCGCCTCCGCGAGCCGCTCGACGCTCGGCTCCTGATCGCCGATCAGCTCGACCGTGGTCACAGCCCGAGCCTCGTCAGGCGCGCGAGCGCCTCCTCGACCTGCGCCGCGGTAACGATCAGCGGGGGCTCGAGCCGAATCGTGACGGGGCCGGTGGCGTTGACGACCAGGCGCTGCTCCAGCAGTGCGCGCTGGGCGAGCTCCGGCGCGCTGCGGCCGCCCGCGAGGTCGAAGGCGATCAACAAGCCCCGCCCGCGCACCTCACTGACGCCGGCAAGCTCCGCGAGCGAAGCCCTCATCCACTCGCCGAGCTTCCTGACGCGCGCGAGCAGCGCCGGATCGGAGCAGATCTCGAGCGCGACCAGCGCGGCAGCGCAGACGACCGGCCCGCCGGCGAACGTCGAGCCGTGGTCGCCCGCACGCAGCGCGTCCGCGAGCTTGCTGCCGGTCACGAGTGCGCCGATCGGCAGGCCGCCGCCGAGCGCCTTGGCGCTCGTCAGCGCGTCCGGCACGACGGGCGTCTGCTGGTAAGCCCACAGCGTCCCGGTCCTTCCCATCCCGGTCTGCACCTCGTCGAAGATAAGCGCGGCACCGGCGCGGTCGCACGCCTCGCGCGCCGCGAGGAGCAGCTCATCGGACAGCACGTGCACGCCGCTCTCGCCCTGGATCGGCTCGATCAGCACAGCCGCGGTGCGCTCGCCGACCGCCGACGCGATCGCCTCCGGCGTCTTGGCTGCGATCACGAAGCCGGGGACCAGCGGCGCGAACGGGGCCTGCTTGGACTCCTGGGGCGTCGCCGACAGGGCGCCGTAGGTGCGGCCGTGGAATGCGTCGTGCACCACGACGACCTCACCGCCCGGCCGGGCGCGACGCGCGAGCTTGATCGCGGCCTCGTTCGCCTCGGCGCCGGAGTTGCACAGGAACACCTTGCCGCCCAGCGAGCTGTCGGCCAGCGCTTTGCCGAGCCGCATCGCCGGCTCTGTGTAGTACAGGTTGCTCACGTGGGTGAGGCGCCCGAGCTGCTCGACGGCGGCCGCGACGACGCGCGGGTGGCAGTGGCCGACGTTCAGCACCGAGATCCCGGCGAGAAAGTCCAGGTATTCGTCGTCGTCCTCGTCCCACAGCAGCGCCCCCTCGCCGCGCACGAACTGGACCGGGTTTCGGACGTAGGTCCCGACCGCGTAGCGCTGCTCGAGTTCCTGGAGCTCCGCCAGCGTCACGTCGGCTCCCGATCGGAGGAGATCTTCGTGCCCTGCCCCGCGTCGGTGAACAGCTCGAGAAGTAGCGAGTGCGCGACCCGGCCGTCGACGATGTGCGCCGCGCCGACGCCGCCCTTGACCGCGTTCAGGCATGCCTCGAGTTTGGGCCGCATCCCGCCCGAGACGTCGTCGAGCGCCCGCGCAAGCTCGCTCGCGGTCGCCTGGGACACGAGGCTGTCCGGGTCGGCCGAGTCCGCCAGCCAGCCGGGCACGTCGGTCAGGAACATCACCTTGTGAGCGTTCAGCGCCAACGCGACGGCGCCGGCTGCCGCGTCGGCGTTGATGTTGTAGGAGTGGCCCTCGCGGTCGGCGCCCACGCTCGCGACCACGGGAATGTAGTCCTGGGCGATGTGGTTGAGCACATCCACATCGACGTGCTCGATCCGCCCCACGAAGCCGATGTCGGCGCCGCTCGGCGCGGTCTGCCGAGCGGCGCGGAACAACAGCCCGTCGTCGCCGCAGAGGCCCACCGCCGGCGCGCCGTGGCGGTTGATCAGCAGCACGATGTCCTTGTTGACCTTGCCCACGAGCACCATCTTGGCGACCTCGACGGTCGCTTCGTCGGAAACCCTCAGTCCGTCCACGAATCGCACCGGCAGTTCGAGCCGCTCCATGTAGCCGCTGATCTCCGGTCCGCCGCCGTGCACGATCACCGGGTTGATCCCGACGTACTTCAGCAGCACGACATCCCGCGCGAACTCCTCCTGGAGCGCCGGATCTCTCATCGCAGCGCCGCCGTACTTGATCACCACGGTCTTGCCGTAGAACTCGCGGATGTAAGGCAGCGCCTCCAGCAGCGTGCCGACGTCACGCATCGCCGCCGCCGTTCGCCCCGCCGGTTGAAGTCGTGCTGCCGGGCCGCTGTATGAGTGCCACGCTATGTCGTGTAGTCGGCATTGATGCTCACGTATTCGTGACCGAGGTCGGAGAAGAACAGCTCGGTCTCGCCGCCGCTGCCCGGGATGTCGATCTCGTATTGCACCTCTTCGCGCTGCACCGCTTCGCGGAGGGCACGTCCGTCGTGGGGAGCCAGGGCTCCAGCCGTGCAGACCGGTATCCCCTCGATCCTTATGTCGACGGCCAGCGGCGCGGCGCCGGCCAGCGCCGCGCCGACCGCCTGGATGATCCGCCCCCAGTTGGGATCCCCGCCGTACAGCGCGGTCTTCACCAGGGGCGAGTCGGCGACCGCCCGCGCGACCGGGACGACCGAGTGCTCATCGCCGCGGACGAGCACGCGCCCGACACGGCGCGCGCCCTCGCCGTCACGCACGACCGTCAGCGCCAGCTGCCGCATGGTCGCGTCGAGTGCCAGCCCGAAGCGACGCTCGTCGTTGGTGTCGGGGGCCACCTCGATCCCCGAGCCGCCGGACGCCATCAACAGCACGGTGTCGCTCGTCGACAGCTGTCCGTCGACGCTGACGCGCTCGAACGAGCGCCGGACGGTCACGCCGAGCAGCAGATCGCAATCCTGCGCGGCCAGGACCGCATCGGTCTGGACGAACACCAGCAGCGTCGCGAACCGCGGCGAGATCATTCCTGCGCCCTTTGCCTGGGCGCTGAGCCTGACCGTGCCGGCCGACAGCTCGACATCGAGCGTCACCCGTTTGTCGAGCGCGTCGGTCGTACGGATCGCCTGAGCGAAGTCACGGTCTCCGTCGGCGCGCAGCGCTCGCGAGGCCGCCAGTGTCCCTACGATGATCTGCTCGGTCGGCAGCGGCACGCCGATCACGCCTGTGGAGGCGACCGCGACCCGGTCCTCGCCGACCCCGCACGCGAGCGCCGCGGCACCCTGCGTCTTGGCCGCGTCGTCGACCCCGCGATTGCCGGTCGCGGCGTTCGCGTTGCCCGAGTTGACCACCGCGGCGCGCAGGGCGTCGAGGCGGGCGCGGCGCTTGGTCAGCAGAATCGGGGCCGACAGCGCCGCCGAGCTGCTGAAGCGCGCGGCGCTGGTGGTGTCGGGCAGATCGCTCACCAAAAGCCCAAGATCCTTGGCGCCGCCGGCTTTGATCCCACATGCGACGCCTGCCGCGCGGAACCCCTTCGGCAGCCCGCCGCCCGGCACCTCGACGACACCCTCCGGATGCTCGACCCAGCGCGAGCGGAAGAAGCTCAAGCGATCCCCTCCCGCTCGTCGAGCCCGAACATCAGGTTCAGATTCTGGATCGCCTCGGAGGCGGCGCCCTTCCACAGGTTGTCGATCGCCGCGAACACGATCGCCCGGCCCGCGCGGGCGTCGTGGTGCACCGAGATCCGGCAGATGTTGGTGTCGCGCACGTCGCGCACACCGGGCGGGGCGGACACCAGCTCGACGAACGGCTCCGTCGCGTAGGCATCGCGATAGAGCGCCTCGAGGTCGAGCTCCAGGGCGTCCGGGCGGAGAGTCACGTAACAGGAGACGAGCTCGCCCTGGTCAAGCGGCACCAGGTGAGGCGTGAACGTCACGGTCACCGGCGCCCCGAGCGTTGCGAGCTCCTGCTCGATCTCGGGCGTGTGCCGGTGCCGGGGCACTCCGTACGCGCTGACGTTCTCGTCGACGGTCACGAAATGCGTCTTGCCGGTCGCCTCGCGGCCGGCGCCCGACACGCCGGACTTGGCGTCGATCACCACGTCTGCGATCGCGCCGGCCCTGGCGAGGGGCGCCAGCGCCAGCAGCGTCGCGGTCGGGTAGCAGCCAGGGTTGGCGACCAGGTCGGCGTCGCGCAGGGATTCGCGGTACAGCTCGGGCAGGCCGTAGACCGCCTGTTCGATCAGCTCCGGCACCGGATGCTCGCGATACCACTCCCGGTACACCTCGGGGTCGCGCAACCTGAAGTCGGCGCTCAGATCGACGACCCTGACGCCGCGGTCGCGAAGCTGCGCCACCAGCGGCGCGGCGGCGCTGTGCGGATAGGCCACCACCGCCGCCTGCACCCTCGCGTGGCGGTCGAGGTCCAGTTCCTCGAGCTCCAGCGGTACGCGGTGATGGGGGTAGAGCTCGTCGATCCTGACGCCGACATCGCCGCGTGCGGTCACGTGCTGCAGCTCGAAGGACGGATGGCGGTACAGAAGCCGCGCGGCGAGCGCGCCGGCGTACCCGGCCGCGCCGAACACGGCGACGCTATGCGGCACGGATCCTCCCCCCCAGCTCGCTTTGCAGTGCGGCCGTGATCGCCCCCCGCCGCTGCGCGACCTCGGCATCGGTCAGCGTCCGGTCCGCGGCCCGGTAGCTGAGCGCGAGGGCCAGCGACACGTTGCCCTTCCCCAGGCGCTGCTCGTCCCGGTAGACGTCGAATATGCGCGCGTCGGCGAGCAGATCCCTCCCCGCCGCCCTGACGACTCGCAGCACCTCGGCGGCGCTGACGGTTTCGGCGACGATCACCGCCAGATCCTCGCCCACCTCTGGGAAGCTCGTCAGATCCGTGTACCGCGCGGCCGGCGGCTCGCCGACCGCGCCGAGGTCGAACTCGAACGCCGCCACCGTCTCGGACAGGTCCCAGGCAGCCGCGACAGCAGGATGTATCTCGCCGAACCAGCCGACCTCGGCGTCGCCCACTAGGATGCTCGCTGCACGTCCCGGATGAAGGAACGGCCGCTCGGTATCGCGGAGATCCCACGTCAGGTGCAGCGTTGTCATCAGTGCTTCGAGCACTCCCTTGACGGCGAAGAAGTCCGCCGGCGGCGGCTGTTTGGAGCGCCAACTCGCCGGCCGCACCGGACCGCTCAGCAGCGCGGCGATGTGGTGCGGCTCGCGTGGGAGGGTCTCGGCAGCGCCGTCCTGTGGCAGCGTCTCGGGAGCGCCCGCCGCCGGCAGGTACACCGCGCCAGATTCGAACAGTCGTAGCTCGGATGCGCCGTGGGCTCGGTTGCTCTGGGCCGTCTGAAGCAGCGACCCAACCAGCGTCGTGCGCAGCTGTGAATGCTCCTCGGACATCGGGTTGGCGAGCCCTACGACCGCCGTATCCGTGATCCGCAGCCGCGCGGCAACCGTCGGGCTCTCGAAGCTCCAGCCGACGACTTCGTCCAGCCCGAGCGCCGCCAGCGCGTCGGCCGCGCGCCGGTGGCGCGCCTGCTGGGGTGTCAGCCGGCCCAGCGCGCCATGTCGCGACGGGAGCGTCGCCGGGAGTCGCTGCAGCGCCTCGAGCCGCGCCACCTCCTCGATCAGGTCGACCTCCGCTCTGATGTCCGCCCGGCGGAACCCGGGAACGGTCACCTCGAGCCCATCCTGCGCCCAGGAGATCGAGAACCCGAGCGCGCCCAGGATCTCGCTCGAGCGCTCGGCGGTCACCTCCACGCCGAGCAGCGATGCCACGCGGGCCGTGCGCAGCGGCAGCGTCAGCGACTCGGGTCCGGGGCCGCCGATGTCGACCTCGCCCGAGCGAACCGTCGCGCCGCACAGCTCGACCAACAGCCGCGTCGCCACGACCTGCGCCTCCAGCGCCTGCTCAGGCTGGATCTGCTTCTCGAACCTGGTCGAGGCTTCGGTCCGCAGGCCCAGCGCCTGGGAGGTCCTCTGGATGTTCGGCCCGACCCAGTTTGCGGCCTCCAGCAGCACCCGCGTGGTCGTGTCTCTCACCTCCGATCGAGCGCCGCCCATCACGCCGGCGATCGAATCGGGGCCGCTGGCGTCGTCGATCACGACCATCTGCTGGTCGAGCGTTCGCGTCTGTCCGTCGAGCGTCCGGAGCGTCTCGCCGGCGCTGGCACGGCGAACGGTCAGCCGGGCCCCGGTGATGTGGTCAAGGTCATAGGAGTGCAGCGGCTGGCCCGTCAGCAGCATCACATAGTTGGTGATGTCGACGACGTTCGAGATCGGCCGCTGGCCTGCCGCCATCAGCCTGGACTTCATCCACGGTGGGCTCGGTCCGAGCTTCACGTGGTCGAAGATCCTCGCGGTGAACCGCGGGCACAACTCGTTGTCCTGCACCGTTATCTCGATGCCCTCCAAGGTCCCCTGGCTGCCGCGATCCTCGGTCCACGGCGGCGGCGCCAGGGGCGCGCCGGTGGCCGCGTGCACCTCGCGGGCGACGCCGTAGATCCCAAGGCAATCCGGACGGTTGGGCGTGATCTCCAGCACGAGCACCTCGGTCGAGATCGGCAGCACCGACTCGAGCCGCGTGCCAGGTGGGATCCCGTCCCCGAGCACCATGATTCCGTCGTGGTCGGTCCCGATCGCGACCTCGTCCTCGGCGAGGATCATCCCGTTTGAGGCGATGCCGCGGAGCTTTGCGACCTTCAGCCTGGTGCCGTCGGGCATGATCGCGCCGGGGCGCGCGACGCCCACCGTCTGACCGGCGGCGACATTCGGGGCACCGCAGACGATCTGCTGCGGCTCGTCCTCCCCGACGTCGACCATGCAGACGCTGAGGCGGTCGGCGTCCGGGTGCGGGCGGCAGTCGAGGACGCCGCCGACGATGAAGTGCTCGAGCGCCCCCACTCCGTGGTGCTCGACCCGCTCGACCTCGGTGCCTGTCATGGCCAACCTTTGCGCCAACTGCTGTGCGTCGAGGTCGGGCGCACAGTATTCGTGCAGCCATGTGAGCGGGACTCGCATCTCAGAACTGCTCCAGGAACCGGATGTCGTTGTCGTAGAACAACCGCAGATCGGTGACGCCGTGCTTGAGCATCGCGATCCGCTCGATCCCCATCCCGAACGCGAACCCCTGGACCTTGTCCGGGTCGTAGCCGTAGTCCGCTACATAGCCGAGCACGTTCGGGTGCACCATCCCGGCACCGAGGATTTCGATCCATGCCGTGCCCTTGCATAGATTGCAGCGCTCGCCGGTGTCGGTCACACCCCCAATGCAGTTGAAGCAGGACACATCGACCTCGACGCTCGGCTCGGTGAATGGGAAGAAGTGGGGGCGCAGCCTCACCTCTCGGTCTTCACCGAAGATCGCCCGGGCGAACGTCAGCAGCGTCCCCTTGAGGTCCGACAGCGTGACGTCCTCGTCGACCGCTAGCCCCTCGACCTGGTGGAACTGCGGCGTGTGGGTCACGTCGGAGTCGCGCCGGTAAACGCGTCCGGGGACGACGATGTAGATCGGGGGCGGCTGGAGCATCATCGCGCGGATCTGGACCGGGCTCGTGTGCGTCCGCAGCAGCACGTCGTCGGACACGTAGAACGTGTCGGTCCACGCGCGTGCCGGGTGGGTCGGGTCGTGATTGAGCGCGTCGAAGTTGTAATAGACATGCTCGACCTCGGGTCCCTCGGTCACGGAGAACCCGAGCGACAGGAACACGTCCTCGATCTCGCGCCACGTCTGCGTGATCAGGTGAAGCCGTCCCACGGCGGGGAGCGGATCGGCCGGAAGCGTGACGTCGATCCGGTCCCGCCGCAGGCGCTGTTCGAGCTCCGCGGCGGCCAGCTCGGCCTGCCTGCGCTCGATCGCGGCTTCGATCTCACGGCGCGCGTCGTTGGCTGCCTTGCCGACCGGCCCCCGCTCGGCAGCGGGCAGCTCCGACACGCTGCGCAACAGGTTCGGCAATTCCGCCCGGCGGCCGAGAAACGCGATCCGCACCTGCTCCAGCGCTTCGGTCCCACCCGCGGCCTCGATCGCCTGCTGCGCGGAACTGCGCAGCTGCTCGATCCGGTCGGCCTGCACGATCCGCTCGCTCATGGAGGGGCCATCCTAGTCGTCGGCCCAGGGGGCTTCCTCGCAGGCACGACGGGCGGTCTCGTCACCTCATAGAGCGCGACGGCCGTCGCCATCGCGGCGTTCAGCGAGTCGCTCGCGATCGGGATCCTTGCCACGTGGTCGGCAGCTCGGAGGATTCCCGACGGAAGCCCGGTCCGCTCGGCACCGACGAGCAACGTCAGCTCAGCCGCTGGGCGCTCGCCGCGCACGGCCGCGAGCGTGTCCGCCAGAGGAACCGCGTCGCCGCGCGGATCGAGCGCCACCTTGACGCCGGGCAGCTCCGCGACCGCGAGCCCGCGAACCACGGGGACGGCGAAGACCGCTCCCATGCTGGCCCTCACGGCTTTCGGGCTGAACGGATCGGCGGTCTGCGGCCCGAGCGCGACGCACGCCGCGCCGAATGCATGGGCACAGCGCAGGATCGCCCCGACGTTCCCCGGGTCGGCGACGCCGTGCAGGTACACGGCGAGCGGTCCGCTCGGAGCGTCAGCCCACCGCTGCGCGTAGACCGCGATCGCGCGGGTCCCGGATGCGAGCCCGGCGGCGGCCGACAGCAGCTCCGGCTCGACCTCGGTCCCCTCCAGGCCGCTGCCCCGCGCGCAGAACCGCTCGATCGCGGGCCAGCCGGCCGCGTCGGCCGCGGCGAGCAGATCCTCGCCCTCGGCGACGAATCTCGCGCTGCGGTCCCGCTCCCGCCGGCGCTGGCTGAGCTTGCGGATCTCCTTCAGCTTCTGGTTGTGGGGGCTCGTGATCGGAATCTGCGTCTGGCGGTTGTGGTCTGGTCGGCCGCGGTTCGGGGGTTGTGTGTCCTGGTCGGTCGCGGTTCGGGGTTGTGTGCTCTGGTCGGCCGCGGTTCGGGGGCTATGTGTTCTGGTCTGTTGTGGTACGGGGATTGTGTGTTCTGGTCCGTCGCGGTTCGGGGGTTGTGTGCTCTGGTCCGTCGGGGTCTGGTTTGTTGTGGTGTGGTCTGTTGTGGTGTGGTCTGTTGTGGTGTGGTCTGT
>Ga0075021_10000764_pt1 | contig 16500 bp, 12 predicted proteins | sample ColStrG_CSR_2012_FD_72749 | JGI IMG/M metagenome (GOLD analysis project Ga0075021, IMG submission 72749) | Freshwater sediment microbial communities in response to fracking from Pennsylvania, USA - Cold Stream Run_MetaG_CSR_2012 | ecosystem: Environmental > Aquatic > Freshwater > Creek >...
GTACTGGCGTACCAACCGGGCTCGGCAGCGGACCGAGCACGGATGCCGATCTCTAGCAACTTCGACCTGAAGAATCCTCCGTTGGGATGAGGGGCCGTTTCGTGCTCGTGCGGCGGGGCGGCGCGTGCGATTCCGCGAAATCGTCGGTCGGATTGGTGGCTGGTTGGCGGGTGGTCATTGGAAGAGCCCGGCGATCTTGACGAGGTTGTGGTTGAAGATGCCGTGCCCGCACCAGGTTCGGGCGCCGTGGAGTCCGTCGATGCGGGTGCGGGCGAGACCGAAGTCGCGTTTGGCGCAGCTGATCCGTCCTTCGCAGCCGGTGCGCCATCGCACCATGTTCTTGAACGCTCGTCGGTTCTCGATCTCGCGTCGGCTTGCGTTCGGTCTGCCCTTGCGTGGGAGGACGACGTGGCGCACGCCGATCACGTGTAAGGCGTTTTCGATGGCGGCTTCGCCGTAACCGCGATCGGCGGTCACGGCTCGGGGCACACGTCCGGCACGTCGGGCCACGCGTTCGATCGCGGGTGCGAGCATCGGCGCGTCGGGCGGGTTGCCAGTCTCGATGTTGTGGTCGATGATCACGCCGTCTTCGTTGTCGACGAGTTGGGCTTTGTAACCGAACTCGACTGGCTTACCGAGTCTGCCTTTGGCGATCGGCCGAGCATCAGGATCATGGAGCGACACGACGCGGGTCGCGCCAGCCGGTGTGGTCCCACTGATGCGTTGGATGGTCTGGGCCGCGATGCGTTCCACTCGCTCGGCAGTCCGGGCGAGGTCGGCAACGTCGGCGCGTTGACGGCCGGTCGCGCGATCGCCGAGCTGTGCGATCCCCCGACGCGCGTTGCGTATGACGGCTTCGGCTTCACGGATCGACCGTCGTGCGATCCTTACGAGTTCACGATTGATCCGGTGCACCTCGACAAGTTTCTCGTCGGTGCGGCGACGCAGATTTGCGCCGATCGACCGGGCCCTCGACCGCACCGAACGCGTCCGATCGGTCACCGTCGTGCGGGTCGCCAACCCTTGACCCTGGACCTTGCGGGCCACCTTGACGATCTTCGCGACACCCTTGGCCAACAGACTCGAGTCCGACGGATACGCGACATTCGCTTCGATCACCGTCGTGTCGGCCCGCACCCGATCCGTCTTCAACACCCGAGCCTCGACCGCCTTGGCGATCAACGCCTCGTTCAGCTCGCTGATCGCCCGCTCGCCGCAACGGGTCGTGATCTTCATCAACGTGGTCGGATGCGGCGTGGAGCCTCCGAGCGGGATCCGACAGAACCGGCCCCAGCTGGACACAACGGCTCGAACCCCAGCTTGAAGCGGTACTTCAAGAACATCAGCCGCAAATACGTCTCGATCGGGACTGACGGCCGCCCGATCGTCGCGTGGAAGAACTGCCGATACGGCTCGAAGAACCGTTCGTCGTCCAACAGCCGATCAACTGCCGCGAGCTCGGCCGGCATCCGCAACAACGGCTCCGGCAGGATCGACTCCCACAACGTGGGCTGTTCGCTTACCGTTCTCAACATTGATGGCCTCGATCCGTACTAGTCCTACGGGTCGAGGCCATCATCCACCCTTCGCGACCACATCGCGAGCACCCAAACCGCCGACTATTTCAGGTCGAAGTAACTAGCGCCTTGGACGTCGGCTTGCCACGGGTCCTCCTTTCTCCCACTCGCCAGAAAGAGTGACCACGCTCCTAGTCGAAGAGTCGCATCGCCGAGTCGTAGTCGTCGGCTGTCGCCATGGCCCGTTCAGTGAAGTGTCTCTTCGGATCTAAGCGGGTGTGGGCGTCGTCGGTGTCTGGTGCCGACCTGGGGCCCGCGTTGGGAGCGGCGTGGAGTTGGCGAGACGAGCTTCGCCCGGCAATATTCGTTCATGAGCCATGAACTGCCTGCGCTCGTGATCGTTACCGGCGCCCCGGGCAGTGGGAAGACGACGCTGTCGAGGCAACTCGCGGCGCGGCTGCGAGTCCCGTGCCTAGCGCGCGACGACTTCCGCACCGGCTTGTTCTTTACGGCTGGCGGCTGGACGAACACCCCGGGCCGCCTGCCATCCGTTCAAGAGTCGATCGACACGTTCCTCAAAGCGATGCACCACCTGCTCTCGCTGGACGTGAGTTGCGTCGTTGACTACGTCCTCCGAGGTGATCGTCCCGATGAGCTAGCTGAACTCTCGTCCAAGGCGCGTTGCATCGTTATCCGGACGGCGTGCCCGGCGGCGATGGACCGGTACTTGTTTCGCGTCCGAAACGACACGCTCGTGAACCGGCCAGCCGTCCTGCGGGCGTTGGGTTTCCCCACGATTGACGACGCGGTGGCCTCGTACCGGGCGGGCGCAGAGAAGCTGATGCCGCTTCTCGAAGATCTACTGATCGTCGCACCGGCGATCGACGTGGACACGTCCGATGGGTACGACCCGAACCTCGACTCGATCGTCGGATTCGTCATCTCGCAATCGCGCTGAAGCACGACCAGTAGCGGGCGCGCCGTTCACGCCAGTTGCTGTGGTCGGGCTCAGTTGTCAGATCTCTGTTGTGTTCGACGCCCACCGAATCCGCGGGGATACTCAGGAAGCACCGGCTTGCCTGGCCTCGGATCGCCGTTTGAGCCCGTCGGCCTCCATCTGGACATTGCGCTTTGCAAACCGCAAGAACGGCGGGCCGGCTATGAGCCGACCGATCGGCCCGCCCTGTTCCACGTCCAACGCGACCCTGACCGGACCCCCGGCGGGGCCCGACAGACGATGCCCCGCCGTCAGCGTCACTCCTGTGCGCTTCGCCTGCCACTCGAAGCTCCGACCGGGATCGAGCTCGGTCACCGTCCACATCATCGCGGCAAGCCTTGGCTGCTTGATCTCAACGCGACTGTCGATACGGAATTCGCCGCCGTCGTGTAAACAAACCTCAAAACTAGAAAATTGCTGACCTCGCCAACTTCGGATCGGATCCTGCGATCGCGTTTGCGTGTGTTCGGAGGTGCTCGACCATCACCCTCGCGACAGCGACTAGCTCCTTTGCTGGTTGTAGCTGTGATGCGCTGTCGACTACTGAGTTGATTTCAAGCGCTGACGAGTCGTCAGACCGCTGTTGGTGCCTCCGAGAGCGACCTGAGGCGCCCTGTCCTTCCCCGTGAAGGTTCACGGTAGATGGCCGCCCTTCTTGTCCGTACCGACCGTCTCGCGCGAGAATCCTCGCGCTTCTCAAGACGGGGATTCAGATGAGGTACGACGCGTTCATATCGTATAGTCACGCCGCTGATGGTTTGCTTGCTCCAGCTGTACAAGGGGGCCTTCAACGTTTCGCGAAGCCGTGGTGGCGTCTCCGAGCGCTACACGTCTTTCGTGATGAGACGGGCCTCGCGGTAAATCCAGACCTGTGGCATTCGATCGAAGGCGCACTCCATGATTCGAAGTGGTTCATTCTGCTGTGTTCGCCCGACGCGGCGAGCTCAACGTGGGTGAACAAGGAAATTCGCGCTTGGCTCGATCGTATGCCGAGCGATTCAATTCTTCTCGTTCATACCGATGGTTCCATGTCATGGGATGCTGCAGCCGGCGACTTTTCCGCTGACTCAGACGCCATTCCAGAGGCGCTTCGCGGGCAGTTCCTCGTCGAGCCGCTCTACCTAGACATGCGATGGGCACGGTCCGAGATAGATCTCAGTCCCCGGAATTCGGCGTATCGAGCGGCGATTGCACGCTTGGCAGCGCGGATCCGAGGGGTGGCTCCCGAAGACCTCGAAGGTGAGGATATCCGTCAACACCGCCGAGCGCGGAGACTGGCGTGGAGTGCGGCGTTAACTCTCGTGGCGGTGACGTCATTAGCGGTTATCGGTGCTGCGGCCGCCGTAGCCAACGCGCGTTCAGCACGATCTGAACGTCGAACCGTGGTTCAAACCAACCAGGCGCTTCGATTGCGGCAGGCGGCGCTCGCGAAGTCGAACCACAACTTGGCGCTCAGCAAGCGAGCCCTCGTCGCGACGAACGATAATCTTCGCCAAAGCCAGGACAGCCTACGCGCTACCAATAGCAGTTTGAAGGCCAGTCAACGATCGCTCGGCGAGACGAACGCCAAGCTGCGCAGCAGTCAGACCACCCTCGAAGCGACGAACGCGAATCTGAGGACCAGTCAACATGCGCTGACGCAAACAGACGTTGCGCTTCAGGCAAGCGACGCTGCGTTGCGCGGCAAGAACGTGCTCCTCGCTCAAAAGGAGACGGCGCTCAAGAAGAAGCGCGCCCAACTCACTGCGGCGTTGCACCAGGTGTCGATTGCCCTCGCGGAAAGTGAGCGTCAACGCACTACTGCCAACAATCGCGCGTTGGCAGCGGAGGGGCTCCTCGAAGCGCAGACCGGAGCGGACCTCGACACGGGACTGCTACTTGCGAGCGAGGCGAGTCGCCATAGCCCCGACGCGATCGTTCGCGACGAGTTCTTGCGGGCGCTCCAACAACAGCCAGTGGATCTTCTCGGGTACCTCCCCCCGCTTCGTCACGCTCCGACCGACGTATCGGCGTCCGACGATGGGCGTCTGATTGCCTTGTCGGACGGAAGCACCCCGCTGATCGTTCGCTCGGACCTCCGCCAGGCGATCGCGCTCCCGGAGCTTGACAACGTGACCTTGGCTCGATTCTCGGCGTCGGGGGAGCGGATTGCGGTTGTCAACGCTCAGAACGTCCGGGTGGTCGATTTGCCCTCTGCCCGGATTGTTCGTTTCGAGGCCGCTCCGAACGACGGCGCCGTTGCACTTGACCATGCAGGCGCGAACGTCGCGTACGGTTCGCGTGGCCGGATAACGATTCTGAACGTCGGATCGGGCCATCTGCGCACCATTGCTCTACCAGCTTCGCTCGTTATTCCCGCAGCGGTCGCGTTTTCGTCCGATGGCACGCGTCTGGCAGTGGTCGGTGTGGCTACGTCGGTTGCCTTTACGGCTTCTATCGCACAATTTGACACTCGGACAGGCTTGGAAGCTGCACCCATCGTCGACGCCACGACGTTTCCTAGCATTCAGCCCAGGCCACTTGCAGAAGCGTTCTCGCTGAGATTTGACGGCAGTTACAACGTCACCATGACGGCCCGTGGCAAAAGCGATCCGCTTTCAGCAACCTTCGACGCCAACGACGCGCAGACCGCGAGTGTTCCCACGGACGTGTCGGATCTCAGGCCGATCGGCCATGTCGACGATGTAACCGTAGACGGCTCGCGTTTCCTGCAGCTTCGAGCGCCACGAGACTCATCGCCGCCACTTTCCGTCCAGGTAGTCGCGACTGACTCGAACGCGTCCCAGCCGCTTGAGGCAAACTTCCCTGCCTCTTACGGCGCGGGCGAGGCGAGCGTGCAGCGATTCGTCGGCCCGTCCGGAGCCGAGGTTGTCATCGTCGGACCGGACGGACGAGGTCGGCTCGTTGCGGTGCAGCAAGCACAGCCGATACCTTCCCTGGCAACAGTCCTGCGAACCAACGAGCGGGTCTATGCCATCTCTAGCGATGGATCCGTCGCGGCAACGGCCTCGGATACCACCGGCCATGCATACCTAGTGAATGCGCGGTCCGGTAGATACGAAGGTCAGCTTGAGGTCGGTCAGGGCAACGTCGTCGACATGAAGTTCAATCGCGACGGTGACCGGTTGTTGGCTATCGTCCAGCGAACAGATCCGCTCGTGCGAGATCTCGTAGAGATCGACGTCGCGACGCGTCGACAACTGCGCCACGTCCCAACAACGGCAACAAGTGTCGCGATGTCGCCGGACGGGAAGCTGATGGCCCTCGACGAGGATATCGAACGACACAGCGTCGTGTACATCCGCAGAGTCTCAACCTTGTCCCGAGTGAGCGTGATTGGTCGCCCAGATACAGACAGCTACTTCCAAATGTTCCTTCCGGGATCGACAACGGCGATTGTCGAAGACTTCCCTCAAGTCCCGCCCGCAAAATGCTGTATTCAAGGTGTCTACAGGACTGCCAGTGCCCTGACGGGAGAGACGATCACCCATTCGCGGCTAGAAGGATGTAGTGGCGCGGCGGTGAGCGAGATCGCACGAATATTCGCCTGCGCGAACGGCCAAGATCAGACGATCGAGGTACATGATCTGAATTCCGGAAAGATTTTGTACACGCTGCCCGGAGTGGGACAGATATCCTTGTCACCAAACGGGCTAATGATGGCACTTAATCAACCCTTCATCTTCGCTAACAACCTCTCGAATATCCAACTATTCGATCTCACGACAAGACGTCAACTCGGCACACGAATACCACTACGTGCCTTGACCGGGCTCGAGTTCTCCTCGAATGGCGAGGAGCTGTTGGGTCGCGACACGCAGGGAATCGAGCGGATACCAGTTACGCTGTCCAGCTGGCGTGCACTCGTCTGCAGGGTGGTCGGTCGCGATCTGACGGAAAGCGAGTGGCACCGCTTCGGTGGGATCGATCCGGTGCCAACCGTCTGCGATGCTCCGAAGCCCGTTGGCTTCTTCGCGGCCAGTTGAGCAGACGTAGTTGCGCACACTTCGCGCTCACGCGCGCAAACGTGCTAGAGCCGTAGATTGAAGCAGCCTGTTGGCGGAAAAGGAAGACATGTCTCATGAGCACGGCTGACGCTCGTGAAGAAAACGGTCCCGCCCAGCCAGGTCGCGTACCATTTCGCCTTTGGATCGGTGTTACCGGTCATCGATTGTTAGACAATATCGATTTGCTTGCAGCGTGCGTCGAGACGACGTTGGCGCGCGTTCAAACCTGGATTCCGGCAACGCAAAACACTGAGCTCGTCTTAGGCGTAATCTCATCGTTGGCCGAAGGTGCCGATCGGCTCGTCGCCCGTGAGGTTCTGACCAATCACTACAGTGTTCTCGAGGTCCCCATGCCGCTGCCGAAAGGCGAATACGTCTCGGATTTTACCTCGACAGAATCGAAACACGCCTTTGAGTCGCTGCTGCGCCGAGCTACTACCGTCGTGCCTGCACCCCGAGTCCAAAGTCGCGAACAAGGCTATGCGGCCGCGGGTCAGTACGTGCTTGAACGGTGCGATGTCCTCATCGCGTTGTGGGATGGCAAGCCAGCTCGAGGACCCGGGGGCACCGCCACCATCGTAGAGCGAGCCCGATCGTCAGTTCCGGTGATCTGGATCAACACCGAGAATCCTCACGACGTCCGCGTTGAAGGAATACTTCCAATCGCCCTCGACGAGTTTCTCGGAATAGCTGAGTACAACAGGCAGTCGATCCGTCCGCATGTGTTCGCTAACGCGCTGGAATCAGCTCGCCATGAACTCGCTCGACGTAACCCAAACGCGAATGTGCTTTCTCAACGACGATATGCCGAATGGTTTCTGCCCTACTTCGTACGGGCAGACCTTTTGGCATTGCGGTTCCAGCGCGTGTTTCGGAGATTGCTGAACGTCGTACTGTTGCTCACGGTGTCTGCGGTAACGGTGATCGCTTACGGTGCCGCGTTCGCGCCCGGAGATTCTGCCTTCGCGTGGGCCGAATTCGGGCTGCTCGTCACCGCGGGCATCATCGTGGTCGCAGGCCGGCACTACCGATGGCACGACCGATGGATCGCGGCTCGCTTCTTCGCTGAGCGGCTTCGCGCCGGGTATTTCCTCGCACTTGCCGGAGTCTCCCGTAGCCCTGGGCACACTCGGCGACGGAACGAAGACAGCGCCAGGCGGACCAGCCGATCCGGCGCATCGGATAAGCATCTGATTGCTTGGACCGAGCGGGCATACAACGAGGTATGGGCCCAGAGACCGACGTTCGATAACGAGGCCTGTGACGTCGGGTCGTTACGGCACTACTTATCTCGAGCGTGGGTCGACGAACAACGGCGATTTCACGAGCAGAAGAGCGAACGATTCTACGACTTGCACCGGCGAAGCGAACGAATAGTTGCGACCCTATTTGTTGTCGCGACTTCTGCCGCGCTGATTCATGCCATGGAGCTGTTTGGCCGGGGCTCGGTGACTTCGCGACTGCTCGTCGTTGCTGCCATATTTCTCCCAGCGATTGCCGGCTCCATCGGTGCAATAGACCTCGAGCGGGAACATCGCCGCCACGCGGAACGGTACGCCACCGCGGCCGAACGACTCGGTGATTCTTCGGAGCGCCTGGCGAGCGTCGCTGACCTCGACGATCTTCGGCGACTCGCGCAAGACGTAGAGCGACAGTCATTGCGCGAGAGCCGCGCGTGGTCATCGGTTATGCAGTTTCATGACTTTGAACTGAAATAGACTCAATTCGCGTTGGACTCGAATCGACCAGCCGACCGCGTTCATGCTGCGAGGCACGGTGGGCCGGCTCCGTCGACCAGTCGCGGAACAGAGCCAAAGACGTCGACCACGCCTCAGCCTCCTCGGCCTGACCACGATCGTGTTCAACAACATCACGACCGCCTGTGCCTGGCTCTCGGCGTCGAGACCTTGTTGGAACTAGCGGCGCAGGGTCAGCACTCCACGAGCGAGGTCGCGGCCCGAGTTGAAGAACTCCTCGAGCGGACCCGACGACGTGGCAGCGATCTTCACGAACTGGGCCGCGGCGCGGTCGCGCATGAACTCAACACGCTCGACCTCGCGACCAAAAGTATCGTTGTGATCGTGTCGTATCGCTCTTCGGCGGTCGCGACCCCAAAACGATCTCGTAACGCCCGACGCCAGCTTTAACTCATCGGCCAACCGAACAAGCCCATCCCAGTGCCCGTAAGGATCTCCTGGGTGGAGTCAGCGCGGAGATCCCTTGATGGGGTGTTATCGGTCTCTCGGCATCGGATCGGCCTTCTTCTCTTACGGGGGCTCGGGCATGAACTCGTCGGCATCCAGCGATGTCGGGAACTCGTAGTCCAGCTGGACCAGGTTCTTCTTGCCGAGAAGGCCTTCCTTGACTTGGAATGCGATCCGAACTCCACGGTGCCGAGCAGCGCGGGCATCGATGTCGGCGGGGTCGAACTCGCCTTCCGGGTAGGCGACAGTTCTGCGAACCATCGCTGCAACTCTAGGGCCGATCATCGCATCGTCGCGCCGCGGTGCTGAGAATGCTCCTTACGCCCCATACGTGACGACCCTGATTCATGGGACGATCCCTGCGTATTGGGGCAGGGGGCAGCGAATGATCGTGATCGTCGGCCTGTTGGCCGTAGCCGTGCTGGCCTGGTTGATCTTTCGTGCCGAGCACCGACCTCGACGTCGGTGACGATCAGCTCGGCGGGTGGAACGTGACCCGTCCCGCGACGACCTCTTCGGCGACGTCGGCCAGCGTGGTGTCGGTCGCATCGGCAGTGTTCTGCAGCAGCGCGAGTGCCGCGTCCATGGAACATCCGTCCTGGACGGAGACCATTTCCTGGGCGTGATAGATGACGACCGCGTTATCCAGTCCTGAGCCGTCAGCTGTCACGACTTCGACGATACGACGTCCGGTCTCGGTCACGGTCGCGGGTTCTGCCTCCGCAGCGTGAAACGCTTCGGCGGGCGCTCGATTGCATCGGGTGCAGAACCTTCAAGACCGAGGCGTTAGCGTTCTCGTTGCTCGTACTCGGTCATGCCAACGCTGGTTCCAGATTCGATCGCCCAAACCAGGCACGATCGAATCGTTCAGCCGCGGGTGCGGGCGACGCCGGCCTTCTTCAGGACGACGGCGGGGACGCCGGCGTCACGCCAGGCGCCGTAGCCGATACCCCGGTTCTCGCCGAACTGCTTGGCGATCTTCACGAACGCGGCTTCGAGGCTCTTGATGTCGTTGCCGCCGGCGGCGTCCATGTTGGCGATCCGGATCTGGAGGTCACGAACCTCCTGCGCGGCCAGGACCTTCTCCACTCCACTGGCCGACTTCGCCTTGGTCCGGGCCTCGGCGAGGCGGCTGACGAGCGCGGTCTTCGAGACCTTCCGTCCGCGGCGCTTCGGCGTGTTGACGGCCGACAGGTAGCGGTCGACGGTGGCCGACATCGTGCGGCCTTCGGCCAGGGCCCGCTTGTGCGAAGCGCTGAGCTTGCGGGCCGCGGGGCGCTTGGCCGTGCTCTTCGCAGGCTTCCGGGCGGCCTTCTTCGCGACCGATTTCGTGGCGGGCATCCAAGGTCCTCTTCGTGTTTAGGCAAATGAACCATTACACCTTACTGTTCGTAGCGCTCGATGATCGAGTCCATCCTTCGCTTGCCGTAGAGGCCGCGGCGCCGATTGCAGGGGCTCGTTGCTACAGGTCAGTCCGCGATACAACACGCCCTGAGTTTGGCCTGCGACTCAGGAAGGCCAGATGAACACACCTCCCACGTCAACGGCGCACCGAAGCGGGAGCCTGCAGTAGCGAATTCTCGGTCGCCCATGAATCTGCCGAGTCCCGCTCGCAATCTTCAGACGGGCCCGTGCGTTGATGAGCTGATACGAGCCCGTCGAACCGGGCTGTCGCGGTATTGCGAGGTGCGTCGGGGTTCGTCCGCGTATCTCGTGAAGCCCCGCGGCGACCGGGTGCTCGCGAGGACTCCAGCCAGAAGAGGGCAGCCGTTACTGGGCTTGAAGGTGCTGAGACCTGCGCCAGTTTTCAAATCCCGTGATGGCGAGCTCGTTGCTCGACACAGGGTGCGGTCAGGCGAGGAGTTGTAGTCCTTGGTTGGCGCGGCGTTCGACGGTGGCGTATCCGTATGTATGGGCCGCGGTGCACGCGTTGGCGAAGAGATCGCGTGCTGCTGCGAGGTCACCGGTGGCGTTCCGTTTGGTTCGCATGTTCGCCCAGAGCAGGTCGGTGCGGGCTGTATCGAACTTGGCCCCGATGCGGTTGTTGAGCTCAGCGGCTCGTGTGAAATAGGCGTCGGCGTCCTGGTAGCGGCCGAGGACGGTGGCGAGACCGCCGAGGTAGTGGCTGACCGAGCCTTGAGATGATGACCCGGTGACTGTCCATTGGGCGGCGTATGGCGCGAGCCGGTCGGACAACGGTTGGGCGTACTGCGGGTCTCGGCACACGATGGCGGCATCGGCGTAGCTGACCATCGCGAGGAGCCAGACGTCGTCTATCGGGAGCTCGAAGCCGGTGGCCGCGAACTGCTCGAGTTGCAGACCGGCGCCGTCGACGTCGTCTCCTTCTGCGTGAGCGAGGGCAAGGAACGCGCCGATCTGACCGGCCGCGAGGGCGGAAGTCTCGGTGGCCATCTCCTCGATGATGGGGATGAGGTCGCCCATCGCGCCGCGTTGCAGGCTCACGATCCCTTGCTGCAAGGCGAAGACGACGCCGGCGTCGGGTTCGCCGCCTTCGGTGCCGATGCGAAATGCCTCGGTTGCCAGCTCCTCGGCTTGATCGGTGTTCCCGGCGATCAACGCGCGCATGGCTCGGTCGGTGGCGTACGCCCAGTTCAGGAACGGTTGATCGAGTTGATTGGCGAGCAATCCGACGGTCTCCAAGCAGCGGTCCATCTCGTCGATGTCCCCTGCGCGCACCGCGGCGATCGCGCGCCAATCCGCAGCGAAGAAATACAGGACCGGATCACCGATCCGTTCCGCTCGGGTCAGCGCGTCTGCGGTGCGGGCGAGTGATTGTTCGAGGAGTTGCGGCGCGTTCAGCGCGCTACAGAAGTTGTTGAGGACGCGAACGATGGTGGTGTCGTCGCCGGACGCGACGGCGATGGCGAGGGCTTCGTCGGAGAGCGCTTGGCGACGTTCGACCGGGCTGTCCCATGTGAGTTCCATGCACAGCGCGGCCAGGACGAGCGCTCGATCGGGTTGTTCGGCGGGTACGCGTTCGAGCGCAAGTTCCAAGATCTCGATCTTGTCGGCGTCGATCGTGGTGGCGGAGGTGAACCACCCGCGGTTGTTGGCCAGCGCGGCGGCCACGAGCCGATCGGTGTCGCCCAGCTCGGCGGCGCGCCGGGCCGCGTCGAGGAGCGTCTGGCGATACGTCGGATCTCCGGTTTGGCGTTGGGCCGTGCCGAGCCCGATCGCGAGATCGACTTCGAGGATCGGGTCGGGGTCGGTCGCTTTGGGGTGCAGGTCGAGTGCTTGCGCGTAGTACCGGAGTGCGTCGGCAGGAGCCAACGCCGCGAGCGCGCCGTCGCCCGCGAGACGTGAGTACCGGATCGCTTTGGTTAGCTCGACAGGTTGGGTCGCGGAGAAGAAATGACGCGCCAGCTCGCCCACTCGTGCGCCGGGGCGGTCACCACAGATTTCCTCGAGTGCTTCGGCTACTTGTCGGTGCGCGCGAGCGCGACGGTTGGGGCCGAGGTCCTCGTAGAGCGTGTGCTGGACGAGGGCATGCGCGAAGGAATAGCGGCCCATGTCAGCCTCGCGTACCAGCGCGACCGCCGCCGCGGCGTCGAGCACGTCGAGCAGTTCGTCCTCCGATGTCTTCGTCGCTCTGGCGAGGAGGTCCAGATCGAAATCCCGGCCGATCACGGCACCGATCGACAACACCCGTTCGGCGACCTTTCCGAGCCGCACGACCCGGCCGCCGATCACTTCGCGGACGCTGTCGGGCAACGCAAGCTGTTCCAACGACACGTCGGCCGTCCATTGGCCGGAGGCGTCTTGGGAGATCGCCCCGGTCTCGGCAAGATGGCGAAGCACCTCACTCACGAAGAATGGGTTGCCGTCGGTCTCCTGGAACACCGCATGCGCGAGCCCGACGGCCGCGCCTTCCAGGCGATGTCCGGCGGTGGCCTCCATGAGCGCCATGACCCCCGCGTCGTCGAAACCATCGAGCTCGATACGGCTCACGCGATCGTGGCGGCGGAGCAGCCCCAACGTCTCACGCAGCGCATCGGCATGCGCTAACTCGCTGTCGCGAAAGGTCCCGAGGACGAGTACCCGCATCGGCTGTTCGTGTGCGGTCAGATGACGCAACAGCACCAGGCTCGCCGCGTCCGCCCACTGCAGGTCGTCCAAGACCACCACGATCGGCTGGTGTTCGGAGGCCGCGGCCAACAGGCTGACGACGGCCGCGAACAACAAGAACCGCTCGGTGTCGCTGTCCGTCGCTTTCGACGACGGGAGATTCGGGATGCGGCTGGCCAACGCCGGCACTAAAGGTACGAGCTCTGATCCGTGTGCAGCGACATGCGCAGCGAGTTGGTCTTCGGGCGCGTGCGTCACGAAGTGGCCGAGCGCTTCGGCGAAGAGTTGGTAGGGCGTCGCGAGATCTTCCTCGCAATGCCCAAACAACACGCATGCCCCCGCCTCGAATGCGCGGCGTGCCGTGTCGGCAACGAGGGTGGTCTTGCCGAGGCCCGCTTCGCCCGAGACGAGCACGACCTCCCGGCCCCCGCCGGCCGCGACACGCTTACACGCATCCGACAGCGCGACGATCTCGAGCTCACGGCCGATCACACCGACCGAGGGAACCACGGCGAGCCGGCCCGGCAGGGGCACCGCGGCTGCCTCGGCCGCGCTGATCGGTTCCCACGCGACCTCTACGGTCGCAACCGGATCCGACAAGCCCTTCAGGGTCAACTTTCCGAGCGGCCGACACTCGTGACGGCTACGCCGCCCCGCGGTCAACCGCACGACGTCCGCGGCGAGCACTTGCCCGCTCGCACACACGGCACAGAGTCGGGCGGCCTCGACAACCGGATCGCCGAAGTAGTCGCCGTCTTCTTTGACGACCTCGCCGCCGCTCAGACCAACGCGCAGACCGACCGCGTACTCGCGTCGGCGATTGTCGTGTTCGATGCCCTGTTGCATGCCGACCGCGCACGACAGCGCAGCCGAAGCGGTCGCAAAGACGACCATGATCCCGTCACCGAGGTTCTTCACCTCGGTGCCGCCCGCCTCCGCTACCGCCTGACGCAAGATCGAGAAGTAATCGCGGCGAAGCTCGTCGGCCGCGTCGACCGAAAGGCGCTGCGACAGTTCCGTCGAACCGACCACGTCGCAGAACAGAACCGCGATGTTCTCCGTTGTCATAGGAGCGCTACATCTGTCTGCACGCCCCCACCGTAAGCTCCCGAGTCACCCGTACGCACGCCATGTCAGGAGAGGGGACGGTCAGTTCGCGGTCGCGATTTTGGCGCCCAGCCTCACGACTGGCGGATTGGATTCCGTGACCTCGGCCGGGATGGCACCGAGCGAGAAGCTCGCGATCGCGTCCGGCCGGAACACCAAGCAGTGCGTAGAGCCACCGAACAGGAAATGACCGAGTTCCTCGCCCTTTGTGACTCTGTAGCCGGGCTCGATCTTCGGTGCCAGAACACAAGAGGACACTTCGGCCATGCCCACCGGGATGACACACATCAGACCGATCACGGGATCGTCCGCTTCGATAAAGATCAGAGCCCGAGCCGCGACGTGAGCGATGTATCCCTGGGAAAGGTTCGGGGCGACGGGGTCTTCGCCTTCGGCGTCGGCTTCGGAGTAGTACGTACCGGGCACCCGGTACGCCTTGCGGATCGTTCCGCCGACCGGCGCGTGCCACCGGTGATAGTTGTACGCGTCGAGAAACGCCTGGTAGACGGTGCCGCCGACGAACTGGTCGGTCAACTCGTCATTCGCAAGCATGTCCTGCAATGAGTATGGCTGCGTCTTGATCCAAAACTCGTCGTGACGCTGAACCGCGGTGGCGATCGCGTATGGCGTCGATTCACACGCGCTCACGATGACCTTGTCGTCTTCGGGATCCGCGATTGGACGGACACCGTCCTTGAACGGGCGGATGAAGAAGTCGTTCCACGACGCGAATCCCCAATACTCGTCGTCCGGGTCGTACACGAAGTCAGCCATGCCGGTCGTTGCGATCGCCTCCGCGCATTTCCAGCCGGTCGGCGAGTCGTTCAGCACGTAACGAGATTCGGAGCTGCTCAAGTAGTTACCGAACGCGTTGAGGATCTTGCGGAACATCGCATTGACCGCGTGATCGCGAAACGCCGCGTTGCCGGCCGGCGTCCCCATGCACCAGTCGAGGATCGCGTTGATCGGAAACCCGACGAATGGATCGTCGCGGCCACCGAACGGAAGACTGCGACCCAGCACATGGTCGAGCAGACGCAAGAGTTGCTGGATGCTTTTCAGGTTCACTTGGAAGAAGAGATCCGGATTCGCCGGACGCTTCACACTCGGCGCCTGCTCGATCATCTGGGTGAGGTACATCCGTACGACCGGATCGTCGTCGATCAGCTGGGAGAACTCACGAATGACCGCGTGCTTCCAGGTGTCGCCGGCCGCGGCATCAGCCGCGACGATCAGGTCATTCACCCAACTCGTGAGCATCGACTGATCGTGCGGGAGCCAGCGTCCCATCCCACGCGAGCGACTCGTAGCGCCCCTCCGGTGATGGTGTGCGGGAGAGCTCATACGATCTCCTCAGCCGATCGAAGCGAGCGCTGCACCGGTACGTTCGTGACGACGCCACCAGAACGAAGCGGTCGGCCAGCGTTGTTCTTGGGCGTAGAAGTAGTTTCGGTTCGCCCGGTACTCCTCAAACGCGGCGTCGATCCGGTTTGCGAAGTCGCCCGCCAGGTCGGCATCACCTTCCAGCGCGGAAGCGAGCGTCTTTGCCGCGGCGATTCCGTCGGCGAGCGCCTTGTAGATCCCCTGACCGGCCAGCGGATCGTATGCACATGCTGCGTCACCGACGGCGAGCCAGCGGCGGCCGGCCGGCTGATCCAACCGATACGTCGGACCTGGTCGCACGACCAGGCTCCCCACGATGAACCGGCAACCTTCTAGCCGAGCCTCAATATGGCGCGTGGTCCGGAGCCGCGCGATCCAATGTCGTTCCTGGACGAGCGCCGCGCGCCGCACCTCTTCGGCGTCGGTCGCGAACGCCACTGCGACGCGATCGTCGGGTACCCGCGCCGCATACCACCATCCCGACTCGGTGGCTTCGAGCATCGTCATGCGAGATACCGACGATCCAACGCCGGCGTCGAAGAACCCGTACACGAACGTCAGCCGATCGAGATGGACCACTCGCGCGCCCATCCGCCGCGCGAACGCCGCGTGGATGCCGGTGGCGTCGACGACATAGCGAGCCGTGATCGAAGACGCGGGAGCGCCGTCGCGAGCGAGCCAGAGTCGGTACCCGTCGGCACCGAGATCGTCGGCGTCGACGAGCTTCTTGCCGGTCAGCACGGTTGTGCCGGAACAAGCGGCGTGGTAGCGGAGGAATCGATCGAAGCGGGCACGGTCCAGATGCCAGCCATGGGCGTACGGGTTAACGACGAAGTCGTTGTGGCCGAGCACGTCGGAGCCCCACGCCGAACAACTCCCGAGGCAGCGCTCGTGCTCCTCCTCCAACATCGCTTCCCACAAGCCGAGCTCGTAGAGCAAGCCGCGAACGTCGGGCGGGAGCGTCTCCCCTACGCTCGACGCCGCCTTAGCGTCGGGGTCGATCAGGCAGACACGAGTACCGGGATTGCGGGCAGCCATGATCGCGGTCGCGCAGCCGGCGGGACCGCTGCCGATCACCGCGACATCGAATTCGGCGACCACCGTCAGTGGATGCCGCCCATGCCGAAGATGATCCCAGACGGATGCTGATCCCGTTTCGCCTTCGGGGTATTGAGCCGCAGGGACCGATGCACCTCGGA
>Ga0075021_10000769_pt1 | contig 16473 bp, 15 predicted proteins | sample ColStrG_CSR_2012_FD_72749 | JGI IMG/M metagenome (GOLD analysis project Ga0075021, IMG submission 72749) | Freshwater sediment microbial communities in response to fracking from Pennsylvania, USA - Cold Stream Run_MetaG_CSR_2012 | ecosystem: Environmental > Aquatic > Freshwater > Creek >...
CGGAGGTCATCGAACGTGAATAGAGAGTCCAAAGTTCTCATCGGGGTCGGGGTTCTGGCCATTGTCGGCCTGCTCCTCGCCCTTTCCACCAGCGCCACGCTGGGCGTCCTGGTCATCGCCATCGGCCTGGTCGGCGGCGTGGTCTACCTCCGGGCTACCCGGCCCGACCAGACCGATCCGTTCGCAGAAGCTCGCTCGGCCGCTGATGAAACCAACGTCGGCAACATCACCCCGAACGAACCCCTGGCGCCCTGGTCACCTGAAGGCGGGCTCACCGCCTGGACGCCGCCCGCCGACTTGGCGCCGCAGGCTCCTCTCCCTCCGTTCGTCGAGCCGACGTACGGTCGGTTGGACGAGCCCAGCTACGGACGCCTGGACGAACCACCGGCCTACGAGCCGCCCGCCTACGAGCCACCGGCTTTCGACCCTCCGGCCTATGAGCCGCCGGCGTACGAACCGCCGGCCTACGAGGCACCAGCCTACGAGCGGACCTTCGAACCGACCCCTGAGCCGGCCACGAACTGGGACGACACCAGCTGGGAGCAGTCGGTCACCTGGGACCCACCGGCCCCGCCCGCCCCGCCGGCACCGTCGGCGCCACCGCCGCCGTCAGAGAGGAATCCCCTCGACGACCTGGTCGGCCTCGACCGCATGGACCCGGTGGCCGAGGTGCAGCGCATCGACGAGCGCGAGACGGCCGCACCGGCCCGCAGCGAAGGCATCACCTTCGACGGCCGCGAGCTCGATATCCACGGCAACGCCGTCAACGAAGCAGTCACCGGAGCCGACGACATCATGGCCGCGAGCCAGGCGACCGAGCTTCATCTGGCCAACGGTGAGCAGACCGAACTGCAGAAGCTGCTGGCCAAGGTGCAGATCCGCCTTAGCGCCTACGAGTAGCCTTCAGCCCGCGAAGCCGGGCTTGGGGGAGGCGACATGAGCGATCAGCAACCAGCACCACCAGACCGGGGCGTCTTTGGGCGCCGCAAGGGAAAGCCGGGCACGGAGGCACCGCGGCCTCCGGGCTACGCCGACGGGGTCGATCCCATCACCGGTCTGCCCGGCCGCGGCGTGCTCCACGATTGGCTGCTGCGAGCCGACCGGGCCGGACGCCCGACCAGCACGCAGGTGGTGCTGGCCTTCGTCGATCTCGATTCGCTGCGTGACGTGAACGACGGGCTCGGTCCCGACGCCGGCGACGAAGTGCTCCGCCAGGTGGCGGCCCGCCTCAGCAGTATCGACCTGTTCGGGGCGCTCCCCTTGCGCTACGGCGGCGCCGAGTTCGCCGTCGTGCTCGGCCAGGTGCACGGCGCCGACAGCCCCACCAACATCGCCCACACCATCCTCGATCAGGTCACCGCTCCCTACGACCTCGGCAGCGCCAAGGTCACCGTGGCCTGCCACGTCGGCGTGGCCGTGGGCAGCGACTCCTCCGGCGGCCCCGCCGACCTCGTGCGCGACGCCCACCAGGCCTTGGTGCACGCCCGCGACGGTGGGACCGGCAGTTTCGTGATCCACGACGAGTCGCGTCGCGGTCGCTACACCACCCGCATCGACGAAAGCCGGATGTACGCGGCGCTCGAGAACCGGGAGTTCCTCCTCCACTACCAGCCCATCGTCCGCACCGACGGCGGCGGGATCTTCGGCGTCGAGGCGTTGCTGCGGTGGATCTCACCGGGGGCCACCAACACCGGCATGTTGTTCCCCCACGAGTTCCTCCCCCTGTTGGAGAAGTCGGGGCTCATCGTGCCCGTCGGCCAGTGGGTGCTCGACGAGACCTGCCGCCAAGCCATGGCCTGGACCCAGGGCCACCCCGATGCTCCGGCGCTGTTCGTGACCTGCAACATCAGCGCCCGCCAACTCTCCATGCCCGACTTCGCCACCGGGGTGCTCGGTGCCCTCGATCGGGCCACCATGCCGCCCGAGCAACTCTGCCTCGACATCACCGAACAGGCCCTGCGCTACAACGGCAACGCCACCTGGTCGGCGCTCCGACACCTCAAGGAAGTCGGCGTGAAGCTGGGCCTCGACGACTTCGGCACCGGCGCCGCTTCGCTCGGCGCGCTGCGCGACCTCAAGCTGGATCTCGTGCGCATCGATCGGTTGTTCGTCGACGACCTGGTCATGAGCACCGAAGACCAAGCCATCATCCGCCACGTCGCCAATCTCACCCACGAGCTGGGGATGGTGGCCGTGGCCGAGGGCATCGAGACGCCCGAACAGGCCACGGTGCTGGCCACCCTGGGCGTGGATCTGGCCCAGGGCTTCCACTACGGGCGGCCCGAAGCGGCCGACAAGATCGATCGGCTGTTGACCCCGGTGGACCCCGACCCGCCGTGGGAGGCCAGCAACCCCGACGGAATGCTCTGACCATGGGGCAGTTGCCGCTCCTCGTGGCGTTGGCCGTCGCCGGCGTGGTGGGAGTCATCGGGTTGCTCCGCTCGTACCGGCGGTCGGAGCGGCGCCGGGCCCTGCCCGCGGCAGCACGGAGCGCGGGGCTCGACTACAGCCCCGACGACCAGTTCAACTGCACGGCGGTCGCCTTCCCCCTGTTCCGAGCGGGTGACGGACGCCAGGTGCAGGACGTGATGTGGCGACCCGATGCCGGTGGAGACCACCCCGTCGAACCCGTGCGGGTGTTCGACTACAGCTACTACGACGAATACCGGGACAAGAACGGAAACGTGCGCAAGCAGTGGCGCTACTTCACGTGTGCGTTGGTCCAGCACCACGGCAGTTGGCCGCAGCTGAGCGTGAAGCCTGAGGGAGTCCTCGACAAGGCCGAGCACATGCTCGGCGGCGACGACATCCAGTTCGAATCCGAGGAGTTCAACCGCACGTTCGCGGTGCATTGCGACGACCGGCGGTTCGCATCGGCGCTCATCGACCCGCAGATGATGGAGATCCTGCTCAAGACCGGTGGGGCCATCAGCCTCGACACGATGGGTCGGTTCCTGCTGCTCTCCTCCGATCTCCTTGACCCGCTGGTCCTCCCTCGCCTGTTGGCCATGGCCGAGGACGTCTTGGCCCACGTGCCGCCCGCCGTCTGGGAGCTTTACCCCACCGTGCCCGACCAGGTCGATCCCCAGAGCGCCCCCGTCGGCCCCGACGGGTTCGATCGGCCCCCGCAGGCCTGGATGCCCTTCGACGAAACCCCGAGCCTGCTGCACCCCGACACCAGCTGGGATCCGACGCCTGGCGTCGACCACGATCTCGAAGGTCACGTCATCGAGGCTCCTCCCGAGGACCCGTGGCGCGATCAGCCCAGCGGCTGACCGAAGCCAGCCGGCGACGCTGACCTTGGCGTCGGCGGTCTTCGGCCTTAGCCTCGGCGGGTGCTGAGCGACGTCGCCATCGTGGGAGCCGGACCGGCGGGTACGGCGGCCGCCATCACCCTGGCCCGAGCCGGCCGCGCCGTGACGCTGCTCGACAAGGCGACATTCCCCCGCGACAAGTTCTGCGGCGATGGACTCACCGCCGACGCCCTGCGCCGACTGGCCGAGCTGGGCCTCGCCCCGGACGCGGTGGCGTCGTGGCACGAGATCACCGAGGTACGCATCCGCTCGCCCCACGGACGCACGGTCCCCTTCGACCTGCCCCGCGGGGGCGCCATGTTCGCCGCCGTCGCCCGCCGGATGGATCTCGATGCCGCGCTGGTAGCCCTCGCTCGTGCCGCCGGCGTCGATGTACGCGAAGGCCATCGCCTCATCGGTGCCGACCAGCACGACGACCGGGTGACGCTCCGCCTCGAAACTGACGACGCCAAAGTGACGACCGTCGAGGCCGCCCACGTGATCGGCGCCGACGGAATGTGGTCACCGCTGCGCAAGGAACTCGGTGTCGACCGACCGGGCTACCGCGGCGAATGGCACGCCTTCCGTCAGTACATGCACCACGTCTCGCCCCGGGCTGCTCGCGAACTGTGGGTGCTGTTCGAGCCCGATCTGCTGCCGGGCTATTTCTGGTCGTTCCCGGTGGGTGACGGACAGGCCAACGTCGGGTTCGGCATCGTGCGGGGCGGCGGCGTCACCACCCACGACATGCGCCAGCTCTGGCCCGACCTTCTCGACCGCCCCCACATCCGGGCGCTACTCGGCTCCGACGCCGAACCCGAGGGAACCCATCGGGCTTGGCCCATCCCCACCGATCTCGGCGACGCGGTGCTCACCGATGGCCGGGTGCTGTTCGCCGGTGACGCCATCGCCGCCGCCGATCCCATGACTGGCGAGGGCATCGGCCAAGCTCTGGCCACGGGGCAGTGGGCGGCCGAGTCGCTTCTGACCAGCGGCGCCGATCGCCCCCAAGAAGCCGCCCGTCGCTACGAACGCGTCGTGCGCCGGCACCTGGGCCGCGACCAGCGGTTCGCCGCGACGCTGGGCCGGGGCCTCGCCCATCCCGTGGTGGCCGAGTTCGCCATCGGCGCTGGGGGTCTGACCGCCTGGACCCGGCGCAACTTTGCCCGCTGGCTGTTCGAGGATTACCCCCGGGCCGCCTCGCTTACCCCCGACCGCTGGCGCCCCAACCTCCTGCGCCCGAACGGGGCGTACCGCTAGCGGCCGGGCGTCGGCCTACGATGCGCGCCATGCGCACACGACTGACCGACATCCTCGAAGTCGAACACCCGGTGATGCTGGCCGGCATGGGCGGGGTGTCCTACTCGACGCTCGTCGCCGCCGTGAGTGAAGCCGGCGGCTTCGGGTGCATGGGCGCGTCGACCATGGGCATCGACAAGATGGTCGACGAGATCGCCGCGGTGCGCGCCCTCACCGACAAGCCCTTCGGCGTGGATCTGCTCACCGCTGCGCCGGGCGACATGGAGACCCAGGTGCAGGCCATCATCGACGGCGGCGGTCGGGTCTTCGTGGCCGGCCTCGGGGTTCCCCGCGACGCGATCGAGCTGTGTCACCGCAACAACGTCCTCGTCATGAACATGTGCGGCAAGGTCCGCCACGCCGTCGCCGCCGTCGAAGCCGGGTGCGACATCGTGGTGGCCCAGGGCACCGAGGCCGGCGGCCACACCGGGCAGGTGGCCACCATGGCCCTCGTCCCCCAGGTGGTCGACGCCGTGGGTGATCGGGTGCCGGTGGTCGCCGCCGGCGGGCTCTTCGACGGTCGTGGTCTCGCCGCCTCGCTCGCCCTCGGGGCCGACGGCGTGTGGATGGGCACCCGCTTCATCGCCACCCCCGAAGCACGGGCCGTGCCCGGTTACAAGGAGGCCCTGTTGCGCATCGGCGAGGACGGCACCGTGATCTCCCGGGGTTACACCGGCAAGACGTGTCGGGTGGTGCGCAACGGCTACACGCAGTACTGGGAGGAGCACCCGGCCGACCTCCAGCCGTTCCCCGCCCAGTTCATGCGTTCGATGAACGATGGGGCCAACCACCTCGGGCTGGATGACACGGCCGCGGACATCGACGACGACAAGGAGTTCTGGCCCAGCGGTCAGGGCGCCGGTGCGATCCACGACCTCGTCCCCGCAGGCGAGCTCGTGCACCGCATCGTGGCCGAGGCCGAAGCCGTGCTGGGCCGGGTCTCGACGCTCGCCTGACCAACCAACGAAGGTCGCGCTATTCGGACCAGGCCTTGATCTTCTCGAGGGTGGTGGTGGCGTCGCCGCCGACGGGCGTGAGGTTGAGCACGGTCACGCCGGCCTCCTTGAAGGCGGCCAGCCGTTCCTTGATCCACCCCTCGGGCCCGCACAGGTTGGTGAGGGCCAACAACTCGTCGGGAACCTTGGCTGCCGCCTCGTCCTTCTTGCCGTCGAGGTAGAGGTCCTGGATCTCCTTGGCCTCGGCTTCGTAGCCGTAGCGACAAGCCAGGTCGTTGTAGAAGTTGCGGCCCCGGGCCCCCATGCCTCCGACGTAGAGCGCCACCATGGGCCGGGCGAACTCCGCCACCTGGGCGGCGTCCTCGCCGATGGAGACGAGTCCGCCGGCGACCACCTCCATCGGGCCCAACTCCGGGTCGCGCTTGGCGGCTCCGGCGGCCAGGTCGGCGCCCCACACGTCGTTGGCCCGCTCAGGGATATAGAAGAGCGGCAGCCACCCGTTGGCCAGTTCCGCCGTCATCTCCACGTTCTTGGGACCGAGCGAGGCGATGTAGATCGGGATCGAGTCGCGCACCGGGTGCGAGATGAACTTGAGCGGCTTGCCCAACCCGGTGCCCTTCTCGGGAGGCAGGGGCAGGGTGAAGTACTTCCCTTCATAGACGAGCTTCTCGCGCTTCCAGGCCATGCGACAGATGTCGATGAGCTCACGGGTGCGGCCCAGCGGCGCCTGGTACGGCACCCCGTGGAACCCCTCGATCACCTGCGGACCCGACGCCCCCAGGCCGAGGATGCAGCGCCCGTCACTGACGAAGTCGACGCCGGCCGCGGTCTGCGCGATCAGCGCCGGGGTGCGGGTGTAAATGGGCAGGATGCCCGAGCCGATCTGCACGGTCTCGGTCGTGGCCGCCAAGTAGCCCATCATCGACGGCGCGTCGAAGCCGTAGGCCTCGGCCACCCAGACGATGTCGAGCCCAGCCTTCTCGTAGTCGCGCACCAGCCGGGCCGACTCCTTGAAGCCGCCAGCGTAGGGAACCTGCATACCGATCTTCATGCGTCGCTCGCTTCTGTTCCAGGGGCGGGAGTCGCGGCCGCCACCGTGGCGAGCAGCGCTTCCCGTTCGACTTCGCGTTCCGCCCGGCGCACCTCGGCGCGGGCCTGTTGCTCGACCGCCGCCCAGGCCTCGGGGGTGGTGAGATCTTCGGCGCTGAGCATGCCCCGTTCGATCGCCCGCTCGTCGCCGCCGTCGAAGAGCACCCGATAGCGAACCCATGACAGCCCGTTGATGAGGAGGATCTTTCCCTTGGTCCCGGCGGCGATACCGGGGAGATCATGGGCAGCCACCACCTTCTGATGCTGGGAGAACACCGGGGTGTCATTCCTCTGGGCCATCGGGTCGTGCTCCTTGGAGGGGAAGGCGATTCGGGTTATCGGTGCAACGCCCGGTTCCTGCGGCGCGGCGTACCTCGGAACGGGTACCTACGGCCACACAAACGGACGAGTCACGGTGAGCGTGTCACGATCGGCGGGCCTCGGACCAGGTGAGTCCGGTCTCGACGTCGACGTCGTGGGGCAATCCCAGGACCCGTTCGGCGATGATGTTGCGCTGAACGTCACCGGTTCCCCCGCCAATGGTGAGGGCCTGCGAGAACAGCCAACCGTAGTGCCAGATGCCGGGATCGGCCCCGAGCGGGCGACCGTCGGTGAGCATCGCACCGGTGCCACAGAGATCCTTGGCCAGCAACATGATGTCCTGGCCGTGCTCGTCGGCCAGCACCTTGCGCACCGAAGCCTCAGGCCCTGGGGCCTCACCCTTGATGGCCGCGCTCACGGTGCGCAGGCGGATGAGGCGAAGGATCTCCTCGTGCTCGAAGAGTCGCGCCAGACGTTCACGCAGGAACGGGTCGGTGGTCCCGCCCTCAGCCCGCACCAGGTCGAGCAGATCCGACGCCGTCGGGCCCAGCCCCCATAGGGCGCCGCCGCCCGATAGCGAGACCCGCTCGTTGCCCAGCGTCACCTTGGCCAGCGACCAGCCCTCGTTCACCTCGCCGACCAGGTTCTCGGCCGGAAGCCGCACGTCGGTGAAGAACACCTCGTTGAACGTGTGGGCCCCGGTCATCTCGATGATGGGGCGGATCTCCACACCCGGCGCATCCATCGGGCAGATGAAGTAGGAGATGCCCTTGTGCTTGGGGGCGTCCTGGTTGGTGCGCACGATGAGGATGCCGTAGCTCGAGTGCTGGGCCAGCGACGTCCAGATCTTCTGGCCGTTCACGATCCACTCGTCGCCGTCGCGCACCGCCCGCGTGCCCAGGTTGGCGAGGTCGCTGCCTGCTCCGGGCTCGCTGAAGAGTTGACACCAGATCTCCTCGGCGGCCAGCAGCGGGAACAGGTAGCGCTCCTTCTGAGCCTCAGTGCCGGCGTGGAGGATGGTCGGGCCCGCCCAGCCGATCCCGATCTGATTGGACGGGCGGCGTACTCCGGCCCGCTTGAGCTCGTCGTCGATGATCAGTTGGTGGATCGCATCGGCGTCGAGTCCCCACGGCTGGGGCCAGTGGGGCACAACCAGGCCGGCCTCGGCCATCTGGCGACCGGTCGGATCGGGGTGCTCAGTCAGCCAGCTCCGCACCGCCACCCGGCGCGGATCATCCTCAGCGGGCAGGTCGAAATCCACGCCCGAAACCTAGCCCCCGATACCCGACGACCCCGAACGCCCGTTGCTGACGCCGGTTCGAACCGTGGGCCGGGCAGCTCATAGACTCCGCCGCTCACGTCTCACTCGCAGGGGGAACCCAAATGTCGGCCTGGAACTTCGCCACGATGTGGGAGCTCGTCGCCGACGTCGCTCCCGATGCGCCCGCCGTAATCCAGGGCGACCGAGTCGTGACCTGGCGTGAGTTCGACCGCCACGCCGACGGCATCGCCCGCACGCTGATCGACCGCGGCGCCCACCACCAGGACAAGGTGGCGCAGTACCTCTACAACTGTCCCGAGTACCTCGAATCGATGTTCGGTGCCTTCAAGGCGGGCCTGGTACCGGTGAACACCAACTACCGCTATGCCGATGACGAGCTCGTCTATTTGTGGGACAACGCCGACGCGGTGTGCGTGGTCTTCCATGGTGACTTCACCGACCGGGTGGAGGCCATCCGCGACCGCCTCCCCAAGGTCACCACCTGGCTCTGGGTCGACGACGGCACCGGGCCTTGCCCCGAGTGGGCGCTCTCGTATGCCGAGGCCGCCGCCACCAAGACCGACCGGGTTGAGCCTCCGTGGGGACGCGGCGGTGACGATCTGTTGCTCATGTACACCGGCGGCACGACCGGCATGCCCAAGGGGGTCATGTGGCGCCAGGATTCGCTGACCCGAGCCGTGGTGTCGGCCGCCAATCCCCTGTGGGCCGGTGAGGCCGACTATCCCGCCATGCGCACCCTTCTCGAGACGGCGCCGCCCGGGGGAGCGCTCCTGCCCGGCCCGCCCCTCATGCACGGCACGGGGCAGTTCACGACGTTCATCATCCTCTCCGGTGGTGGGACTGTCGTCTTGCTCGCCAGCCGCGGCCTCGACGTCGCGGAACTCCTCGACACCATTGAGACCCGCAAGGTGAACTCGCTCGTCATCGTGGGTGACGCCTTCGCCAAGCCGATCCTGCACGCCCTTGACGCCGAGCCCGAGCGGTGGGATCTCTCGGGGCTGGCCATGGTGACGTCGTCGGGCGTGATGTGGAGCGGGCCGGTGAAGCAGGGGCTGCTGCGCCACAACCCCAACATGATGCTCATCGACGTGTTCTCCTCATCCGAGGCGCTCGGGCTGGGGGCGTCGGTCTCGATGGGTGACGCCGCCGAGCAGACGGCCAAGTTCCGCTTGGGCGAGACGGCCCGCGTCATCGGCGACGACGGCGTTGATGTCGAGCCGGGCTCGGGTCAGACCGGGCGCGTGGCCGTGCGGGGTCACACCCCGATCGGGTACTACAAGGACCCGGAGAAGTCGGCCGCCACCTTCCTGCTCATCGACGGTGACACCTACTCGGTGCCGGGTGACTACGCCCGCATCGAAGCCGACGGTTCGCTCACGCTGCTCGGTCGGGGGTCGGTGTGCATCAACACCGGCGGCGAGAAGGTCTACCCCGAAGAGGTCGAGGAGATCCTCAAGGAGCACCCCACGGTGCGCGACGCGGTGGCGGTGGGCATCCCCGACGACAAGTTCGGCGAGGTCATCACTGCCGTCGTGGAGGCCAACCCCGGCTCGACGCTCGACGAAGCCGAGTTGGTGACGTGGGTCAAGAGTCGCCTGGCATCGTTCAAGGCTCCCAAGCACGTCGTGGGAATCGACACCATCGGCCGGGCTCCCAACGGCAAGGTCGACTACAAGCGCCTCAAGGGCTTCGCCGCCGACCAGCTCGGCGTAACGCTCGACTGACTCTTCCCGTTCACGACTTCCCGTTTAGTCCTTCCCGTTCTGGCGATGATGCTGTCCCTTGGAGGGGACCGAATCATCGCCAGTTCGGAAGGTTTCGGAAGGAAGGACCGAGGCTCAGCCGGTGAAGGCCGGGCTGGTCGACACGGCCAGGGCCGCGGGAGTCGCCGGGGTGGTGCTCGTCGTCGTGGTGGTCGAACAATCGGTGGTGGGCGTGAAGCTCAGCGACACCGAACCGGCCGCCGCGTTGCCGGCAAAAGTCACACCGGCTGGCCCCGCGCTGGAGCCCGCTCCGCCACCGCCAGCGCCGTTGCCATCGGTTCCACCACCGCCGCCGCCACCAACGGCGCCACCACCACCGCCGCCACCGCCAGCGATGGTCGAGCCCTCAGGATCCGAGCCGCCCGCGCCACCGCTCCCGGCGCTGTGGGCAATCCCGTTGTGGCCGGCATCCGTGCCCAGGCCACCGGCCCCGCCACCACCACCAGCGATGCCCCCGTGACCGGTGCCGCCCTCATTCTGCGGGTCAACCTGGCCATTCTCGCCGTCGGTGCCGTTCTGGTCGGAGTTGCCCCCGTTCCCGCCGGTCAAGGCGATGTTGCTGTTGCCACCGCCGCCGCCACCACCGCCACCACCGGCGATCACCACGGCCGTGCCGCCCTGCGACACCCCGGAGGCACCACCACCGCCGCCGCCACCGAGTGCCGATGCGCCACTGTGAGAAGCCCCGTCGCCGCCCGCGGCACCGGCTCCGAGAGCGCTGGCGCCGCCGGCACCGCCGGCCTCGGTCACGCCGTCGCCATTTGCTCCAGCCGTACCATTGCCGCCAACTTCGATGGCCAGCACCTCACCGGGGGTCACGGTCAACGTGGCCGTCGTCACCGACCCAATGCCGCCGATGCCACCGTCCGAGCCGCTGCTGCTGCCTCCGTCGCCGGCTTCGCCACCGCTGGCCACGACGGCGACGGTGGTGACGCAGGCCGGGACCGTGAACGTGGTGCTGCCCACGGCCGTGAAGTTCTGGGTGGTGGGTGCCGCGCCGGCGGTGCCCGATGCCGCAACGACAAATGCTCCGAGCAGGGCGGTGGCCGCCGCACCGGCTGAGACTCGACGAATGGTGCCGTTCCGCATGTGGATCTCCCTTGGGTACACGCGCGTCGAGGCGTGCCACTCGCCAACCAATTCGAGAGGGTAGCCCTCACCCCTTCGATTCGGGTGACCAGAGTCGCCGTCGCTAACCTGCCGGACGTTCTCGATCCACCCGACGAGACACCAATCGACTCACGGCCCCACTCACGACGCAATGAAGCGAGGCAGCTATGGCAGACATCGGCTACGACGGCCAGGTAGCAATCATCACCGGCTCCGGTGGCGGACTCGGCAAGGAGCACGCCCTCGAGCTAGCTCGCCGCGGCGCCCGGATCGTGATCAACGACCTCGGCGGATCGGTGAGCGGCGAGGGCCACACCGACGGTCCGGCCCATGCCACCGCGCAGGAGATCAACGATCTCGGGGGCGAGGCCGTGGCTGACATCAACAGCGTGGCCACGCCCGAAGGGGGCAAGGCCATCGTCCAGACGGCCATCGACGCCTTCGGGACGGTGGACATCGTGATCAACAACGCCGGCATCTTGCGGGACAAGACGTTCCACAACATGACGCCGGAGCTGCTCGAGCCCGTCATCGATGTCCACCTCAAGGGCGCCTTCTACGTGACCCAGCCCGCCTACGTGCTGATGCGCGAAAAGGGCTACGGCCGGATCATCAACACGTCGTCCAACTCCGGCATCCTGGGCAACTTCGGTCAGGCCAACTACGGCGCCGCCAAGATGGGCCTCGTCGGCTTCACTCGCGTCTTGGCCAACGAGGGCCGCAAGCACAACATCAAGGCCAACGCCATCGCCCCGGTGGCCAAGACCCGCATGACCGAGGAACTGCTCGGTGCCGTCGGGGACGCGCTCGATCCCAAGCTGGTCACACCGGTGGTGTGCTGGCTCGCCTCAGCCGACTGCGACACCACCGGTGAGGTGTACTCGGTGGCCGGCGGCATCGTGAGCCGGTTCTTCATCGGCCTCACCCCCGGCTACTACAACCCGGCCCTCACCGTCGAGGACGTCCGCGACCACTGGGACGACATCCGCAACGAGGACGGCTACACCGTCCCCTCCGGACCCAACGACGAGCTCAAGAAGATCTTCGACACCGTCACCGGCGCCGCCAACAGCTGAGCCCGGCCGCGGCCCCGGCCGTCCCAATCGGCGTAGGAAGTGGTCGCCCTGGCGACCACTTCCTACGCCGGTTCGGGTTTTTGTGAAGCACCCGTCGGAGCGGAGCCCTCCCGAACGACAATGGAGTGTGAGCGAATCGCCGGCCGGATCGTCGAACGTCGGGTACGACCCCGGGTCCGCGTTGCTGGTCGCCTACGACACGGCGATGCCCGTCGTCTACGGCTACCTCTTGGCGCGCTGCGGCGGCGCCCCCGTCGCAGAAGAGCTCACCTCCGAAACCTTCCTCGCTGCCGTTGACGCACTCCAACGGCGCCAAGCTCATGAGGCGGTCACGACGCCCTGGCTGATCGGCGTGGCCCGACACAAACTCGTCGATCACTGGCGACGCCAAGCCCGCGACGACCGACGCCAGGAGACCATCGAACGGGATCTGGCGACCGAGCCTCCTGACCTGTGGGAGGGCCAGCTCGACGCCCTTCTGGCCCGCGAGACCTTGGACCAGCTCCTGCCCGACCATCGCGCCGCGCTCACTCTGCGCTATCTCGACGATCTGCCCGTTGGTGAGGTCGCTGCCCTGCTCGACCGCAGCGTGCATGCCGCCGAAGGTCTCCTGGTGCGGGCCCGAGCGGCCTTTCGTCGCGCCTACGTCGCCAAAGGAGGGTGTCATGAGTGACGCCTTCGAATCGCTGCGGCTCCCATTGACTGCAGTCGATCCCGACCCCCGTTTCGCCCAGCGATTGCGCGCCCGACTCGCGGACGCCGTCGCCCCTTCGAGAGGAGCCGTCATGGCTACCGTCACCGAATCCCGCCAGACCCTCACCCCCACCCCGGTAGCCGCGGCCGTCGCCGTGGGATCGGGGGCCGCCATCCCCTACCTGGCGGTGCCCGATGGTCGCGGCGCCATCGCCTGGTACCAGCGGGTGCTGGGCGCCCGTCTCATGGGGGAGCCGATCATCATGGACGACGGGCGGGTGGGCCACGCCGAGCTCCAGTTCGCCCACGGCAACATGTACCTGGCCGATGAGTTCCCCGAGATCGGGGTGACGGCGCCCGATCCGCGCCGCGCCGCCGTAAGCCTTGTGCTGCACGTTCCCGACGTCGACGCCACCGCGGCCGCGGCTCTGGCCGCCGGCGCCACCCTGCAGCGCCCGGTCGACAACGCCCACGGCCATCGCGGCGGCACCATCATCGATCCGTTCGGCCATCGGTGGATGCTGCAAACCCCGATCCCCGATGTGGCCGCGACCGCGGCCTCCGACGCCGGCGAGCAGGGCACCGTGCGGGCCGGAGACATCGTCTATACCTCGCTATGGGTGCCCGACGCCGAACGGGCCGCCGCCTTCTTCGGCGCCGTGCTCGGGTGGTCGTCCTCCCCCGCTCCTGCCGGGCACGCCCGCCAGGTCGAGGGAACGTCACCACCGCAGGGCATCTACGGTGGCCACGAGCGCTCGTCGCTGTTCCTCTGCTTCGCCACCGATGACCTCGCCGCCGCCATCGACCGGGTGCGAACTGCGGGCGGCCGGGCCGAAGAACCCGACACCGAGGAGCACGGCACCACCGTCATGTGCACCGACGACCAGGGCGCACCGTTCGCCCTGTTCCAACTCGGTTCGGACGGTTCCGACGACCGTCCCCCCCGTCTACTCAACGGACGCGCCCAGGGCGACGTCAGCTACATCACGATGTTGGTGCGCGACTCGGCCCGCTTCCGGGCCTTCACCGCCTCCGTCTTGGGCTGGCGATTCGAGCCAGGTCACGTGGATGACGGATGGGGCGTGATCGACGTGTCCCCCATGACCGGGATGCAGGGTGGCCACGACACCGCCACCGGCGTTCCCATGTATCGGGTGGACGACATCGCCGCCGCAGTCGACCGAGTGCGAGCAGCGGGCGGCACCTCCACCGACGTCGAACGCCAACCCTACGGCCTCTCCGCCGAGTGCCACGACGACCAGGGGACCCACTTCTATCTGGGCCAGGACTGAAGCACGTAGCCGGCCGCGGCCCGGCAGTCCCAACCCAGGCCGTGTAGTCCCAACCGGCGTAGGAAGTGGTCGCCCTGGCGACCACTTCCTACGCCGGTTCGGGTTTGGTTGGACCACGCCGCGCTGAGCGGCGATCCTGTGCCCATGAGCGCACTCACAAGCGAACGATTCGGCGCCGGCGACGCCGACGACTTCCTCGACCTCGATGCCCTGTTGAGCGACGAGGAGCGCCTCGTGCGCGACACGGTCCGCCAGTTCGTCGGCGCCCGGATCCTGCCCGACGTGGCCGAGTGGTTCGAGGAGGGCACGTTCCCGGTGGAACTGGCCAAGGAGATGGGAGCCCTGGGCCTGCTCGGGATGCACCTCGAGGGCTACGGCTGTGCGGGAACCAGCGCGGTGGCCTACGGCCTGGCCTGTCTCGAGTTGGAGGCCGGTGACTCCGGTGCCCGCAGCTTCGTCTCCGTCCAAGGGTCGCTGGCCATGTTCCCGATCTGGAAGTTCGGCTCCGAGGAGCAGAAGCAGGAGTGGCTCCCCCGCATGGCCGCCGGCGAGGTCATCGGTTGCTTCGGGCTCACCGAACCCGATTCGGGCAGCGACCCCTCCAGCATGCGCACGCGAGCCCGACGCGACGGCGACGACTGGATCCTCAACGGCACCAAGATGTGGATCACCAATGGCGGCGTCGCCGATGTCGCCGTGGTGTGGGCTCGTGGAGAAGCCACCGACGGGGGCCCCGGGCCGATCCACGGATTCATCGTCCCCACCGACACCCCCGGATTCGTGGCCAACGACATCCACCGCAAGCTGTCGCTGCGGGCATCGATCACCTCGGAGCTGGTGCTCACCGATGTCCGCCTCCCCGACGCCCTGCGCCTGCCCGAGGTGTCGTCCATGCGGGGGCCGTTGTCGTGTTTGAACGAGGCCCGGTACGGCATCTTGTGGGGTGCCACTGGGGCCGCCCGCGCGTGTTACGAGTCCGCCCTGACCTACGCCCTCGAACGCGTCCAGTTCGGCAAGCCCATCGCCTCGTTCCAACTCACCCAACGCAAGCTCGTCGAGATGATGGTGCGGGTCAACAAGGCGCAACTGGTGTCGCTCCATCTCGGCCGCATGAAAGACGAGGGCAAGCTCTCATCGGCCCAGGTCAGCTTCGGCAAGATGGACAACGTGCGCGAAGCGTTATGGGTGGCCCGAGAGGCCCGCTCGGTGCTCGGCGCCAACGGCATCACCCTCGAGTACCCCGTGATCCGCCACATGAACAACCTCGAGTCCGTGTTCACCTACGAGGGCACCAATGAGATCCACCAACTCGTGCTCGGTCAAGCCATCACCGGGATCAGCGCGTTCGCCTGAAATTCCTCTAGGCCATTCGGCCCACATATAGGTCTAAAGACCCAGGCACTGCCTGCCGATAGATCCTTGATGAGCACGACGCCGATGGCACCGCAGGGACTCGACGAGGTACTGCTCGCGCTGCCCGACGATGTCGCCATCGGCTGGCGCACCGGGGCTCGCCTCGTGGTCAGCCCCACCGGAGCGTTCGTCCTGGTCGTCGGCGGAACCGACCTCACCGCGGCCGCCCACGCCGCCCACAGCCTGGCCACCCGCACCCGTAGTGCGCTCGCCCGCCATCTCAGCTGGGTGCCGTTCATCGATGCCGCGGTGGTGAGTGCCCACGGGGCCCACGCCGAACTCCCGGCCATCGTGGTGGCCCCCGATCTCGTCGCCGAGCTGGTGGTGCAGGGTCCCACGGTGATCGACGCACCGGCCATCACCGTGGTGCGGACGCTGCTGGTGGCGGGAACGCTTGACGGCTGGAGGGAGGGATCGAGCGCCGACGATGTCAAGATCAACCTGTGCGACCCGATTCCCCCCGCGCCGATCACGGCGCTTCACTGACCGACCCGTCCCACTCCGCCCCACCGCTGGTGGTCGAGAGCACCGACGGGGTGATCCTCACCGTCCACGACTTGGCCGGTCCCGCGACTGATCCCGGCGATGTCCAACCGCGACCGATCCTGCTGGCCCACGCCACCGGTCTGCACGGGTTGCTGTGGGCCCCGGTGGCGCGCCACCTCGACGGGTTCCACGCCTGGGCCCCTGACCTGCGGGGCCACGGCACCTCCACCCTCCCCATCAACCGGGGGATGGATTGGGATGGTTTCGCCGACGACGTCTTGGCCGTCGTCGACGCGTTGGGCCAGCGCGGCGATCTCGAGGGCCAGGTGGTGGCCGCGGGCCACTCCAAGGGTGGGGCAGCCCTGCTGCTGGCCGAGCAGCGCCGACCGGGCACGTTCGC
>Ga0075021_10000771_pt1 | contig 16441 bp, 18 predicted proteins | sample ColStrG_CSR_2012_FD_72749 | JGI IMG/M metagenome (GOLD analysis project Ga0075021, IMG submission 72749) | Freshwater sediment microbial communities in response to fracking from Pennsylvania, USA - Cold Stream Run_MetaG_CSR_2012 | ecosystem: Environmental > Aquatic > Freshwater > Creek >...
TGCGCAGCGCGCTGCGCACCTTCGCGGGGTGCATGAGCTTGCTCACGGTCGGTGCGATTGCGGCCTCCTGGGAGAGCAGGTGCCTGCCCTGCTCGATCGCGTGCAGGTACGGCGTCATCGGTTGCGCCGATCGCGTCTCGTGGTCTGAGCGTCCAACGCCGACGGGTGGTCGATCGCGCGCGGCATCCTGCCCATCCGAATCGGCACGCCGACCGGCTCGCTCATGCGGTGGTCGGCTTCTTGCGTGGCGTGGCCGCGCTCTCGGGCTCGCTCGGCGGGCCGTCCTCGCCGGCTCGCAGGTCGAGTTGCAGCCACTCCACGTCGCGCCATGCCCCGTGCTTCCAGCCGATCCGCCGGTACGTGCCGACGGGCGTGAACCCCAGCGAGCGGTGCAGCGCGCCGCTGGCCTCGTTCGGCAGCGTGATCCCCGCGCACAGCGTCCACAGGCCCAGCTCGCGCAGCGACGCGAACAGCTGCGTGTAGAGCGCGCGCCCGACGCCGCCGCGGTGGTGCTCGGCGTCGATGTAGACGGCGACGTCCGCCGCCCAGCGGTAGGCGGAGCGCTCGGCATGCGCGGTGGCGTACGCGTAGCCGACCGTCGCGTCGCCCTGCTCGGCGACGAGCCACGCGTGCGCGGCGCGCATCCGTCGCGCGATCTCCGCGGCCTCCGGCGGCGCCTCCTCGAAGGAGATCGCCGAGTCGCTCACGTACGGCGCGTAGATCGCCGCGCACGCCGCCGCGTCGCGTTCGGGGTCGGCGTCGCGGACGATCATCGCCGAGAAGATATCCCGCGGCACGCGCCCCCGCGCGCGTGCGTCCGCGAGGCCGCCCGGGCCGAGCGATCGGCGTACGCTCCCAGGATGAGCGAGGAGCAGGTGTTCACCTCCGCGCAGGCCCGCGAGGCGGGCGAGCGGATCGGCATCGACTGGTCCAGCTCGCCGTTCGACGTCGAGCAGTTCCGCGCCGGCATGGACGTCGAGCTCGAGCACGGCACACATGACCTCGAAACGAACGTCACCGACGACGACGTCACCGTCACGGCGAAGATCGCACGCGCTCACCTCAACGAGTTCCCCGACTACTACACGCGCCTGGCCGCGATGGAGGCCGAGGCGGAGGCCTACTGGGCCGAGCGGGGGAGCTAGCCGAGGCGCGGACGCAGGCGCGCGCCCGGCCCGGTTCTGCGGCGTCGGGCGGCCCGCGATACGAACAGCTGTTCCGTCCGGAGCGGGCTCTAGCTTGTCCGTTCCATCTCGAACCGGAGGAGCAAGACCATGCCCGTGACCGATCAGGAGAAGGCAGCCAAGGCGCGCGACGCTGCCCTTCAGGGAGCGCTCACCCAGATCGAGCGCGAGTTCGGCAAGGGCACGGTCATGCGGATGGGAGACGAGGGCGCGCAGGTGCGCTGCGACGCGATTCCCACGGGGGCGCTCTCACTCGACCTCGCGCTCGGGATCGGCGGCGTTCCGCGCGGGCGGATCGTCGAGATCTACGGCCCGGAGTCCTCGGGCAAGACGACGCTGATCTATCACGTGCTCGCGGAGGCGCAGAAGCTCGGCGGCGTGTGCGCGTTCATCGACGCGGAGCATGCGATGGACCCGCTGTACGCGAAGGAGATCGGGGTCGACATCGACGAGCTGCTCGTCTCCCAGCCGGACTACGGCGAGCAGGCGCTCGAGATCGCCGACATGCTCGTGCGCTCCGGCGCGGTCGACGTGGTCGCGATCGACTCGGTCGCCGCGCTGACCCCGCGCGTGGAGCTCGAGGGTCAGATGGGTGATCAGACGGTCGGCGCGCAGGCGCGCATGATGTCGCAGGCGATGCGCAAGCTCGCGGGCAACCTCAACCGCACGCAGACGCTGTGCATCCTCACCAACCAGATCCGCGAAAAGGTCGGCGTGATGTTCGGCTCGCCGGAGACGCAGCCCGGCGGGCGCGCGCTGAAGTTCTATGCCTCCCAGCGCCTGGACATCAGGCGCATCGAGACGCTCAAGGACGGCACCGAGGCGGTCGGGAATCGGGTGCGGGTCAAGGTCGTCAAGAACAAGGTCGCGGCGCCGTTCCGCCAGGCGGAGTTCGACATCGAGTTCGGCAAGGGCGTCTCGACGTCTGGCTGCCTGATCGATCTCGGCCTCGAGCACAACATCGTCTCGAAGTCCGGCTCGTTCTTCTCCTACGGCGACGAACGTCTCGGCCAGGGACGCGGCAACGCCAAGGCCCATCTCGACGCGAATCCGGCGGTGGCGAAAGAGATCGAAGACAAGATCTACGAGGCGCTCGGCATCGGCCGCGATCTCGTGACACCGATCACCCATCCGGGTACAGGCACAGGCACCCATGCGGGCACAGGCACCCATGCGGGCACAGGCACCCATGCGGGCACAGGCGAGCGCGACAAGGACAGCGTGCCGCCGATGGCAAGCGAACCGGCCGTCGCCGCGGCGTAGATCGCTGGGAAGGGCGGGGAGCCCCGGTGCTCAGCGCCGGTCCCGGCGGAGATAGCCAAAGGGCGCCCAGCGCGTTGGGCCGCTTTCGGCCGGGCTTGCCCGGCTATCGGTCTGGGCCGAAGGCCTCAGCCATGCGGGCATACAGCAGCTTCTTCACGAGGCTCTTGGGCAGCGGCTCGTCGACGGCGAAGTGCAGTGAGCCCTTGGTCTGTGTGTATCCCTCGGTCTCCGCGGCGAGCTGTGGGATCACGGAGCCACTGTGCGGCAGGTAGCTGAGATGGCTCTTGAAGGCGGCGAACCCGGCGATCGTCTTCCCCCTGAGCTTGAAGGCGGGCATGCCGTAGGAGATGCACTGCTCGGCGTCGGGGACGATCGAGACGATCGTCTCGCGCAGTTGGGCGAGCGCGGCTCGCTTGGGCGGATCGAGGGAGTCCAGATACTGCTCAACCTCACTCGTGGACACGGCGGGTCTCCTTCGTGGGCGCGGCGGCGAGCCGAGATCGACGCTGAGCAAGCCACGATAGTTGGCATGGTCTGAGCATGTGGCGCGGGTTGGTCATGGCCGTGTCGATGCTCGCGGCGGCGTCTGCGGGCGCATCGCCTGACGCGACTGCGCGCACGGGCGGCGGCTGCCACGTCCCGCGGCTCGCCGGGCTCACGCTCCACGTCGCCGAGAGCCGGGCCGCGCACGCGGGCTGCAGGCTGCGCGTGCGGGGCGCCGCCGTCGAAGACGCGTCGATCCAGACGATCCTGCGCCAGTCGCCGCCGGCGGCGCGGCGCTCCGCGCGCGTGACCGTGTGGCTCAACCGGCTGTGCAGCGGCTCGGCGGCGTATGCGCCCGAACTCGTGGAGCCGGCCGTGAGGCCCGGGCCGACAGGGTTGGTGAGCGGCTTCTATGTCGTCGGCGGGCCGCTCGTGCGCTTCTCGGCGCCAGGTTGCGTGCGCCCTGCACCACCGGCGCAGGGCGGCACGGTCGAGGTGACAAACGCGAGCGGCGTGCTCGTGGCGACGCAGACGTCGAGCACGGGTCGGCTCGCCGAGATCGCGCTGCCCGCGGGCGCCTACACGATCACGGGCACGTTCCTGGGGGCGGAGTTCAACGGCGTGCCCCCGACGCAGACCGATACCGTCGTGATTCCGCCTGGTCAGACGGTGCGTCAGGACTTCTTCCTCGACGTCCCGTAGTTGACGCGCAGAGGTCGTAGGCTTCGCGGGACGGAGACCGCCACATGGCCAAGCGCTACCACCTAACGACCTTCGGCTGCCAGATGAACGAGCACGACTCGGAGCGGATGCAGGGCATGCTCGAGTCGCTCGGCTACGAGCAGGCGCCGGAGCGCGCACAGGCGGACGTGATCCTGTTCAACACGTGCTCGATCAGGGAGACGGCCGACCGCCGCTTCATCGCGCACCTCGGGGAGGCGAAGCGACTGAAGCGCGAAGACCCCGAGCGCGTGGTCGGCGTGGGCGGCTGCTGGGCGCAGTCGCTCAAGCATGAGGTGTTCGAGCGCTTCCCGTTCGTCGATGTCGCGTTCGGCCCCGGGCAGGTCAACCGCCTGGCGGAGTTCCTGACGAGCGATTCGCTGACCGCGCAGGGCTACTTCGAGTTCGAGGGCTTCACCGGCCATCTTCCGGCACGCCGCTCGCGCCCGTTCCAGGGCTGGCTGCAGATCAGCGTCGGCTGCAACTGCGCGTGCTCCTACTGCATCGTTCCCTCCACGCGCGGACGCGAGGTCAGCCGCACCCCGCTGGAGCTCGTGGAGGAGGTGAGCGTGATGGCCGCCGACGGCGTTCGAGAGGTCACGCTGCTGGGCCAGAACGTCAACTCCTACGGGCGCGATCTAGGCGGCGCGCCGGGGCCCAGGCCAAGCTTCGCGGGCCTGCTGCGGGCGCTCGACGAGATCAGCGGGATCGAGCGGATCCGCTACACGAGCCCGCATCCGAAGGACATGCGCGAGGACGTCGTGCGCGCGCACGCGGAGCTCGAGAGCGTGTGCGAGCACATCCACCTGCCGCTGCAGTCGGGCTCGACGCGGATCCTCAAGGCGATGCGCCGCACGTATGACCGCGAGCGCTACCTGGACCGCGTCGCGATGATCCGCGAGCACGTACCCGACGTGGCGCTGACGACGGACATCATCGTCGGCTTTCCGGGCGAGACCGAGGAGGACTTCGCCGAAACGCTCACGCTCGTGGAGGAGGTCTCCTATGACGGCGCGTTCACGTTCGTGTTCTCGCCGCGGCGCGGAACGGCGGCGGCGCTGATCGCCGACGGAGAGGTCCCGCACCCGGTCAAGGTCGAGCGCATGGAGCGCCTCGTCGAGGTCGTGCAGCGAGGCGCACGGGAGCGCGCGCAGCGCTTCGTCGGGCGCACCGTCGAGGTGCTCGTCGAGGGCGTCTCGCGCACCGACCCCGACCGCCTGCGCGGCCGCACGCGGCACAACAAGGTCGTCAACTTCAGCGGTCTCGCCGCGCCGGGCGAGCTGACGCAGGTCGAGGTCATCGCGGCCACGAGCCAGACGCTCACCGGCGAGGAGCGCCTGCTGGCGCGCACGGCGGCCTGAGTCGATGCGGATCCGCGCGGCCGTCCTCGAGGAGTTCGCAAAGCCGCTGGTCGTGCAGGAGGTCGAGCTGGCCGAGCCGGGCCCCGGCGAGGTGCTGGTGCGCCTGGTGGCGTGCGGCGTCTGCCACACGGACCTGTACACGGCTTCCGGCGTCGACCCGTCGGGCTACGCGCCGACGGTGCTCGGACACGAGGGCGCCGGCGTGGTCGAGCGCTGCGGGGCCGGTGTCACCCTCGTCGGGGAGGGAGACCACGTCGTCACCCTGTTCTCACCCCAGTGCGGCGAGTGCGTCCACTGCCGCAGCCCGCTGACGAACCTCTGCCTGGCGATCCGCGAGCAGCAGAACCTCGGCCATCTGCCCGACGGCACCACGAGGCTCTCGCGCGGCGGCGAGCCGATGCGCCACTTCATGGGCACCTCGACGTTCGCCGAGTACACCGTGATGCCCGAGATCGCGCTCGCGCGGATCGACCCCGAGGCGCCGCTCGACCGCGCCTGCCTGTTCGCGTGCGGCCTCTCGACTGGCCTCGGCGCGGCGATCAGGACCGCGTCGGTGCGCGCGGGCTCGACGTGCGTCGTGTTCGGCGCGGGCATGGTCGGGCTCGGCGCGGTCGCGGGCGCGCGGCTGCAGGGTGCCGAGCGGATCGTCTGCGTCGACATGGCTCCCGAGCGTCTGGAGCTGGCGCGGGGTCAGGGCGCGACCGACGTGATGCTCGGCGGCGAGGACGCCGTGCAGCGGATCCTCGAGATGACCGACGGCTTCGGTGCGGACTACACGTTCGAGGCGACCGGCAATGTCGCGGTGATGCGCCAGGCGGTCGAGGCCGCGCGCATGGGCTGGGGACTGTGCACGGTCTGCGGCGTCGCGGGGCGCGGCGAGACGCTCGACGTCGTGCCGCGGCTGCTGATCACCGGCCGGCGCGTCTGCGGCTCGTCGTTCGGCGGGCTCAAGGGCCGCGACGACGTTCCCGCGCTGATCGTGCGCTACATGAACGGCGAGATCGACGTCGATCCGTTCATCTCGCACCGGATTCGCCTCGCGGAGATCAACCGCGGCTTCGAGCTGATGGAGGCGCAGGACGGCATCCGCAGCGTGATCGAGTTCTAGCGCCCACAGAGGCGCGGCTGAGGGCGCGCGATCGCCACGCGCGCCATCACCGTCACTGGTAGGAGGCGCCGGCAGGGGGTCCCGGGTAGCCGGCTGCGCCGGCGCCGGGCGGGGGTCCGCCGTAGGAGCTGCCGCTGGACCCCTTGCCCATGCCGGGGCATGGGTGCCCGGCGGGCGCGCCCGACTTGGGTGTCGTCGGCTTCGGCGTGGTCGTGTTGGGAGCGGGTGTGGTGGGGGCCGGGGTCGTCGGTGTGGTGCTCGTTCCGGTGCCGGTCGTGGTGGCGCCCGTGCTGGTGGTGCCGGGGGCGGCGGAGGCACCGGCGATGCCGGCCGCGGCGCCGCCGGTCGCGATCGCGCCGGCGACCATCGTCGCGCCCAGCATTCTCGAGATCTTCATCGGAGTCGAACCTCCTGGGTCGATGGATGCTGCCGTGGCAATGGTGGCGCTGGGGGCTAAGCCTCGCCGCAGTCCTGCGTAGGGCGTTCGTAAGAGCCTCAAGCGGCCGTTCGACCCGGGGATGAGGTGCTTGTCCGCGCCAAATGCGAACATATGTTCGTGCGCTGGAGCGCATGGTCCGCCGGGGGAGCGGGCCCGGGAGCTTTCGCTCGATGGGCGATCGCTACGAGACCGGCCACGAGCAGAGGGGCGCCCCGATTCCGGCGCTGGCACAGCAGACGCTGTTCTGAGCGCCGCTAGCGCTTGCCGGACTGGCCGACGTGCATCTGGCGCGAGATCTCGTGCGAGCCCATCCGGCGCGACACACTCGCTGCGAGCTCGGGTGCGAGGCCGGCGAACGCGGCTCCGGCCCGCAGCGCCAGGGGCGCGACGTCGATCTCGCCGCGGTTGCGCTCGATCGCGACGATGACGGCGTGCGCGACGTCCTCGGGCGAGCGGGTACCGACGCCCGAGGGCAGCGACACGTCGGCGTCGGCGAACATGCCGGCGTCGCGGATGAAGCCGGGGAAGATCGTCGAGACGCCGACGCCGCCGTCGCGCAGATCCTCCCGCAGCGAGCTGGCGAAGCCGCGCAGGCCGAACTTGGAGGCGCTGTAGATCGAGCCCCCCGGCGTCGTCGTCTTGCCGGATAGCGAGGAGATGAAGACGAGCGCGCCGCGGCGTCGCGCGAGCATGCTCGGCGCCAGCGTGTGGGCGAGCGCGATCGGAGCGCGCAGGTTCACCTCGAGCGCGCGGTCGACCTCCTCCAGCGAGAACGAGTCGAGCGTGCCCGACGCGGGCAGGGCGGCGTTGGCGACGAGGATGTCCGTTCCGGCGGCGTCGGCGGCGAGCTGTGCGACGGCCGCGCGGTCGCTGAGGTCGACGGCCAGCGCGCGCGCGCCGAGCTCGGCGGCGAGCGGCTCGAGCACATCGGTGCGCCTGCCGGTGATGATCAGGCTCGCCCCGCGCGCCGCCAGCGCACGCGCGATCGCCTGGCCGATGCCGCCGGTTGCGCCCGTCAACAGGACTGTGGAGCCGGAGATCTGCACGAGCTGTGAGGCTACCCGCATGCGGATCATCGCGCTGTTCGGCCCGACCGGTGTCGGCAAGACGGCCGTGGCGGTCGAGCTGGCAGAGCTGCTGCGAGCGCGCGGCGAGGACCCGGTCGCGGTGTCGGCAGACGCGCTGCAGGTGTACGCCGGCCTCGAGATGCTCACCGGTGTCGCCACGGCGGGCGAGCGCGCGCGCCTGGAGCACCGGCTCGTCTCGTTCCTGCCACTCGATGCGACGTTCAGCGCAGGGCAGTACTCCGAGCTGGCGCACGCCGAGATCGACGCGCTGCTGGCGGCCGGACGACGGCCGATCGTCGTCGGCGGGACCGGCCTGTATCTGCGCGCGGCGCTGTGCGAGCTCGATCTGCGCCCGCCGCCGCCGGAGGGCGTGCGCGAGCGCTGGGAGGCGGCGCTCGAGCGTCGCGGGGCGCCGTCTCTGCACGCCGAGCTCGCGCGGCGGGCGCCGTGGGCCGCCGCCGAGATTGACGCGAACGACCGGCAGCGGATCGTGCGCGCGCTCGAGCTCGACGACCTCGGCGAGCTCGAGCCGCCGGACGGCCCGTCGCAGCTGTGGAGCAACGAGCTGCGCCACCCGACGGTGTTGGCGGGGCTGACGATGGATCGCGACGCCCTGTACGCGGCGATCGACGCGCGCGTCGAGACGATGATCGCGGCCGGCGCCGCCGCCGAGGTCCGCCGCGCGCACGCTGCCGGCGCATCTGAGACCGCGCGCAAGGCGCTCGGCTTCGCCGAGCTTCTGGCCGGCGAAGAGGAGCGGATGAAGCGGCGCACGCGCAACTACGCAAAGCGCCAGCTGACGTGGATGCGCAAGCTCGCCGACGTGCGCACGATCGACGTCACCGGGCGCGACCCGGCATCGATCGCGCGCGAGATCCTAGACTCCGGCGCTTGATCAACTTCGAGAAGTGGCAGGCGCTCGGAAACGACTACCTGATCCTCGAGCGCGACGAGCTCCCCTTCGAGCTGACGCCCGCACGCATCCGCAGGCTGTGCCAGGGCCACTTCGGCGTGTTCGCCGACGGCGTGCTGCTGCTCGCGCCTCCCGCCGATCCGGGGCACGTGGCCGACCTGCGCATCTTCAACCCGGACGGCTCCGAGGCGGAGCTGTCGGGTAACGGCGCGCGCGAGGCGATCCTCTACCTGCGCCGCCGCGGCTGGACCGAGCTCGACAGCTTCACGATCAACACCGCCGCCGGCGAGATCCGTCCGCGCATCACAGGCATCGACACGTGCGTCGTCGACATGGGCGCCGCGACGCTCAGCTCGCCAGACTTCCCCGACGGGCCGCCCGATGGTCGCGGCGAGATCGCCGCCGCAGGCCGCAGCTGGTCCTTCCGCCACGTCTCGATCGGCAACCCCCAATGCGCGATCCGGGTCGCATCGGAGGCCGAGCTGGACGCGCTGGAGCTGGGCGAGATCGGGCCGCCGATCGAATCGGCCGCGGTCTTCCCGAACCGCACCAACGTGTCCTGGTACACGCCACTCGCCGACGACCCGGCCGGGCGGATCCGCGCCCGGATCTTCGAGCGCGGCGTCGGCGAGACGCTGTCGTCGGGCACCGGCGCGACCGGCGCGGCCGTGGCGTATCTGCTCGAGCAGCCGTCCGCCGGCGGCGCGCGCACGGTCACCGTGTCGCTCGACGGCGGTGAGCTCGAAGTGGAGGTGGGGGAGGAGTTGGGCGTGAACCTGACAGGCTGGGCGCGACCCGTGTTCGAGGGTCGTCTGAGCGAGGCTTTCGAAAAGGAGCTGCATGAGACCGAGTAAGCGCCTGGAGCGCATCCCGCCGTACGCGTTCGCCCAGCTCGAGCGCAAGATCGCCGCCAAGCGCGAGGCGGGCGTTGACGTCATCAGCCTCGGGATCGGCGACCCGGACCGGCCGACGCCGGCGTTGATCGTCGAGGCGATGCAGGAGGCCGTCACCGAGGCCGAGACACACACCTACCCGTCCAACCGCGGCCGCGCGGACTTCCGCGGCGCGGTCAGCGACTTCTACGAGCGTCGCTTCGACGTCGACCTCGATCCCGAGCGCGAGATCATCCCCGCGATCGGCGCCAAGGAGGCGATCTTCAACCTCAACCTCGCCTTCCTCGACCCCGGCGACTACGCGCTCGCGGCCGACCCCGGCTACCCGGTCTACACCGGCGGGCCGTGGCTCGCCGGCGCCGAGCCGGTGCTGATGGCACTTGAGCCCGAGCGCGGCTTCGTCCCCGACCTCGAGTCGATCGACGCCGACGTGCTGGCGCGGACGAAGCTGATGTACCTCAACTACCCGAACAACCCGACCGGCGCGGTCGCGCCCGAGGGCTTCTTCGCGCGCGTCGTCGAGTTCGCCCGCGAGCACGAGATCCTCGTCGTCCACGACAACGCCTATTCGGAGATCACCTTCGACGGCTACCGCGCACCGTCGTTCCTCGCCACGCCCGGAGCGAAGGAGGTCGGGATCGAGGTCTTCTCATTGTCGAAGGGCTACAACATGACGGGCTGGCGCTGTGCGGTCGTCGTGGGCAACGCCGAGGCGATCGAGACCTACTGGCGGCTGAAGACGAACATCGACTCGGGAATGTTCGAGGCCGTGCAGCTCGCCGGCGTGGCAGCGCTGTCGCCGGACGCCGACGCGGAGGTCGCCTCGATGAACGAGCTCTACCTGCGACGGCGCGACCTCGTCTGCGACGCGCTGCGGCGGATCGGCGTCGACGTCCGCCCGCCGCGCGGCACGATCTACATCTGGGCGCCCGTGCCCGAGGGCTTCGCCAGCTCGGCCGACTACTGCGAGCACGTGCTCGAGCGCGCCGGCGTGGTGCTCTCGCCCGGCGCGATCTACGGGCCGGCCGGGGAGGGCTGGTTCAGGATCTCGCTGACGACGCCCGACGAGCGGCTGCTCGAGGCCGTCCAGCGGCTGGGCGCGCTCGCGAGCTGACCGCCGACGCCACACGAGGTCCTAGACTCACGGGTGGATGGATTCGAGCAGCAACGGCCACAGCGGCCGCAGCCCGCGAGGGCGACACGGATCGCGCAACGGCACCGAGCCGACCCAGCGCGCGCGCCAGCGGGCGTTCTGTATCGCGGCGCTGGCGACTGACGCCGACGAGGGACTCGAGGAGCTCGGCGAGCTGCTGCGAACCGCCGGTGTCGCGGTCGTCGGTGAGCTGACCCAGCGCCGCGAGCAGCCGCATCCGAACACGTATCTCGGGCCGGGCAAGGTGGCCGAGGCGCGCGCGCAGGCGCAGGCGTGTGACGCCAACGTGATCGCCTGCGACGACGAGCTGACGGCCCGTCAGGAGCGCAACCTCGAGGAGGCGCTCGGCCTGCCCGTCGTCGACCGCACGACCGTGATCCTCGACATCTTCGCCTCGCACGCCGGCAGCGCAGAGGGCAAGCTGCAGGTCGAGCTCGCACAGCTCGAGTACAACCTCGCGCGCATGCGCGGCCTGTGGAGCCACCTCGAGCGACTCGGCGGCGGCATCGGCACGCGCGGACCCGGCGAGACGCAGATCGAGACCGACCGCCGCCTCGCGCGCGATCGCATCGCTGCTCTGCGCCGGCGTCTCGAGCACGTCAAGGGCACGCGCGCCGTACAGCGCGCCGAGCGCGAGCGCGCCGCGCTGCCGACGATCGCGCTCGTCGGCTACACGAATGCGGGCAAGTCGACGTTGCTGAACGCGATGACGGGCTCGGAGGTCGGCGTTCGCGACCGCCTCTTCCACACGCTCGATCCGACGACGCGCACGCTGCGCCTCGCCGGTCGGCCGTACCTGCTGACCGACACCGTCGGCTTCATCTCGAAGCTCCCACACCAGCTCGTCGACGCGTTCGCGGCGACGCTCGAGGAGACCCGGCGCGCCGAGCTGCTGGCGCACGTGCTCGACGCCTCCGCGCCGGATGCCAACGCCGACGCGATGCGCCGCGCGGTCGAGCTGACGCTCGAGGAGATCGGCGCGGGCGAGCGCCCGCGCCTGCTCGTCCTGAACAAGATCGACCTGCTCGACGACGACGCGCGCGATGAGCTGCGCCTGCGCCACCCCGATGCCGTGCTCGTCAGCGGCGTGAGCGGCGAGGGGCTCGACGAGCTCGGTACGCGCATCGAGCGCGAGCTCGCACACACGTTGCAACGCGTCGAGCTGCTCGTCCCGTATGCGGACGGCGGCAGCCTCGCCGAGCTGCACGAGCTCGCCGGCGAGGTCACTCGCGAGGACACCGCGGACGGGGTGCGCGTGCGCGCCCTCATTCCCGCCCGCCTCGCCGAGCGCTTCGCCCGCTTCGCGCTCGAGCCGCGCTAGCGCTCGTCGCCGCTGCCCGACAGCACACCGCGACGCTGGCGCGAGAGGAGCTTGTCGAGGTTGGCCTGCGCGATGTCGTCGAGGTCGAGCCCGAGCTCGCTGGCGAGCTGTGCGACGTACCAGAGGACGTCGCCGAGCTCCTTTGCCATCGCGGCGCGGCGCTCCTCGCTGACCTCGCCGGCGTCGTCGCGGATCGCCTTCTTGGCGTGCTCGGCGACCTCGCCCGCCTCGCCGGCGAGACCGAGCGCCGGATAGGCGAGCCACGCCGCCCGCGGGTACTCCGCGGTCTGGCGGGAGAGGCTCTGATATTCGGACAGCTCCATCGAACCAATCCTACGTCCGGCGGCGGCGGCCGCGCCGCCGCGAGCGCGCAGTTTGCGCGGTCCGTCTACCGTCTCGGACGCCCGCCTCAGATGCCCGCGGCGCGGCGTGCGCCGAGATGCGTGTCGAGCTCGAGCCGGTCGTCCAGCGGCGTCAGCGCCGAGCGCGCGAGGCCGAGCGCGCGGGCGATCAGCCAGTCGGCGAACCAGACGTTCTTCGGCAGCAGCGGTCCGTGGAGGTAGGTGCCGATCGTCGAGCCGCTGCGCGCTCCCTCGAGGCCGCTGCGCCCGTCGTTTCCATGACCTCTGAGCACCCTGCCCAGCGGTTTCTGCCCGGCGCCGAGGCGCGTGCGGCCACCATGATTCTCGAAGCCCGCGAGCACCACCTCGGAGCTGCCGCGACGCTCCGTCTGGTCCTCGCCCTCGGCGTCGTCGTCGTCGAGAGCCGCCTCGATCGCGACGTTGCCGATCAGGCGCCGGCCATCCTCGCGCACCGTGCGCACGTCGAGCAGGCCGACGCCGCCGATCTCCTCGCCGCCCAGCGTGTAGGAGTGCCCGAGCAGCTGGTAGCCGCCGCACACGCCGAGCACCACAGCCCCGCGGGCGGCGGCGTCGTGCAGGCCGGCGCGCTTGTGCTCGAGCAGGTCCTCGGCGCACAGGCGCTGGTCGCGGTCCTGGCCGCCGCCGATGTAGAAGAGATCGTGGACGGAGCCGTCGAGGCGCTCGCCGAGACCGCTCGAGGACAGCTCGAAGCCGATTCCCCGCCAGGCGCAGCGCCGTTCGAGCACGAGCAGGTTGCCGCGGTCGGCATAGATGTTCATCAGGTCCGGGTAGAGCGCGCAGACCCGCAGGGCCCGACCGCCGCCGGCGGCGTCATCAGGCACGCAGCATCACCACGGTGCTGCCGACGTGCTCGTCGGTCTCGCCGATCATGCGCGTGCCCGCCGGCACGAGGCCCGCGCTGCGACCCTCGCGGTGAAGCCGCGCGACGCTGACGAGGTCGAGATCGATCACGTCGAGCTCGGTGTGGAGCGCTCGTCCGCCGCCGTCCTCGTCATGGCGGATCGAGCGCTCGCGCTCGATCCGCGCCGCGCGGCGCGTGAGCACGACGCGCACGGCGCGGCTTACGTAGAGCAGCCCGTCGGCGTGCGTCACCTCAGGCGACGGTGATGGCCCTCCGCCGCGGCAGTCGAACGGCTCGAGGTCCGTTGCGATCGCGCACGCGAGCACGCCGCCAGGGCGCAGATGCTCGCGCGCCCGGCGCATGAACGCGATGCGCCCGTCGGAGCCGCCGAGCAGCTGGACGGTCTGCATCGGCGCGAGGCACAGCGCGTAGTCGCGCCGCGCGAGCGCGAACTCGCGCGCGTCCGCGCACACAGTCTCGACGCCGAGATCCCCGGCGAGGCTCCGCAGCTCGCCGAGGAGCACCGCGTCGATGTCGAGCGCCGTCACCTCGTGCCCGGCGCGCGCGAGCTCGAGCGCCACGCGTCCGGCGCCCGCGCCGACGTCGAGGATCGGCCCGCCCGACCCGCTCGCGCGGGACCGTGCCGCGAGCTCGCGCCACAGCGGCATGTCGGCCGTGTATTCGCCGCACTCGAGCTGGTGCCAGATCACGGTTCGCCGATCGACGTCTCCCGCCGCCGCCGGCTCGCCGGTCACGACCATGCGCTGCTCGCCTCCCCGCGTGCGACGAGCAGCTCGCGCAGCGCGAGCATCGCCGTGTACGTCGGCAGCGCATACAGCGTTGAGCGCGCATCCGCGCCGGCGCCGGCCGCGCCGTCGAGCGCGGCCGCGAGGTCCTCGCGCACCTCGATGCGCGCCGGCTCGATCCCGGCGTACTTCAGCCGTGTCGCGAGGTCCGCCGCGCGCGAGCCGCTGCAGGTGACCCTGCGGACGCGTCCCGCGAGCAGCTCGAAGTCGGCATCCCAGATCCACGACACGTCGCGGCCGTCGGCGATGCGGTCGTTGAGCACGCCGAGCAGGTCGTGCTCGCCAGGCTCGAGCGCGAGCGTGCGCAGCACCTCGTTGGCGCCCGCGGGGTTCTTGATCAACATGATCCGCAGCTCGCGCGTGAGCGCCACCGAGCCGCCCGGGGCGGGAAGCGACAGGGCGACCGTCTCGGCGCGGCCGAACGCCGCGCGCGTGCTCGCCAGGCCTGCCGCGATCGTCGCCGGCGCGATCTCGAGCGCGCTCGCGAGCGCGGCCGCGGCCAGCGCGTTATAGACGTTGTAGAGGCCCGGCAGCGCGAGCTCGACGTCGGCGTCTCCCGCCGGGGTGTGCAGGCGAAAGCGCGCCGCGCGCACGCCTTCCAGGCGCACGTCGCGAGCGGTCACGAGCGGCTCCGGGCGCCGGCGGCCGCAGCTCGGGCAGTGGTAGCGGCCGAGATGGCCGAGGTAGACCGCGTCGAACACGTACGGCGCGCCGCAGCGGCGGCAGTGCTTCGCGTCGGACGCGTGCGCCATGCCTCCCAGCGCCATCGTGTCGTCGTCGAGGCCGAAGTACACGACGTCATCGCGCTCGCGGCCGAGATCGGCGATCAGCGGATCGTCGGCGTTCAGCACGAGCGTCGCCGCATGCCCTCGCAGCACACGCTCCCAGCTGTCGGCGATCGTCTCGAGCTCGCCGAAGCGGTCGAGCTGGTCCCGGAACAGGTTCGCGAGCACGATCGCCCGCGGGTGCAGCTGTGCGACGAGCTGCTCGAGCCACAGCTCGTCGACCTCGAACAGCCCGAGCTCGCCCGCGATCGCGCCACGCGGGCGCGCCGCGTCGAGCAGCGTTGTTGCGATCCCGCCGGCCATGTTCGCGCCGGCCTGGTTGTGCACGAGCGGGACGCCTGCCTGCTGCAGGATCGCGGCGGCCATCGTCGCGGTCGTGGTCTTGCCGTTCGTCGCCGAGATCAGTGCGCTGCCGCGCTCCAGGCGCCCGCCGAGCTCGCCGATGGCGCCCGGGTCGAGGCGCATCAGGACCTTGCCCGGCGCGCTCGTCGCGCCGCCGCCGCGCAGCCGCGAGAGCGCGCCCACCGCCCGCGCCAGCGCGAGCTTCGCGCCGAGCGCCGCGGGCATCAGGGCGCCGGCGGGGAGGAGAAGGCGGAGTCCTCGACGGCGTCCGCGGGCACGATCATGTGGACCGCGCCGGCCACGGCGCTGACGCGGACGGGCAGCTCGCCGATCGGGTCGCCGTCGGCATACATCGTGAAAGGCCGATCGGCGCTGAGCGCGATCTCGCGCGCGCGGAACACGTGCACGCCCGGCTCGCGCACGTGCGTGCCGCTGAACACCTTCGGCAGGATCCGCGTGAGGAAGCTGAACTTGCTGGTGCGCTCGAGCACGACGATCTCGAGCAGGCCGTCGTCGAGCATCGCGCCGGGCGCGGCGCGCATGCCGCCGCCGTAGGTCTTCGAGTTGGCCGCGCCGACCGAATAGCCGGTGAACGTGTGCCGCTCGCCGGGAGGGTCGAGCTCGAGCTCGAAGCGCGCCGGGTGCCAGGAAAGCAGCGCACGCAAGGCTCCATACGCGTAGACCATGCCGCCGAGCCACGCGGGCGCCTCGTTGGCGATGCGGTTGGCGTCGCTGTCGAAGCCCGCTGAGGCGATTCCGACGAACGCGCCGGCGTCCGCCGCGCCGGCACCCGCGACAAGGCCGAGGTCGACCGGCCTCGCCACGCCACGCGCGAGCGTCGCGCACGCCTCGACGGCGTCCGCCGGGATGCCGAGGACGCGTGCGAGGTCGTTGCCGCGTCCGCCCGGGAGCACGCCGATCACGGCGCCTGGGACCGAGCGCAGCTCGTCGGCGATCGCGCCGACCATGCCGTCACCGCTGAGCGCGATCACCGTCTCGCCGCGCTCGGCGGCCGCGCGCGCGAGCTCGCGCGCGTGCGCCAGGTCGCGGGTGTCCTCGCGTCGCACCGTGAGGCCGTGGCCGCGCAGCGCGGCCTCGACGGACGGCGCAAGGCGGCCGGCCTTGCCGCCGCCGGCGGCGGGATTGACGATCAGGCAGAGCGGTCCGGGCACGACGCAAGCCTAGTCGCCGCGCGCGCGTCGCTCGCGCGGAGCGTCAGCCGCCCGCGGCCGCTTTGGCGCTGTTGCGCCGCCGCCGCCCGATCGCCGCGGCGATCGCGAGGCCGGCGATCATCACGAACAGGCCGAGCAGGACGGCCGGCGCGACACCGATCCCGCCGAACGGAAGCGTGACGAGCTCGACGATGCCAAAGCCGAGCG
>Ga0075021_10000773_pt1 | contig 16432 bp, 13 predicted proteins | sample ColStrG_CSR_2012_FD_72749 | JGI IMG/M metagenome (GOLD analysis project Ga0075021, IMG submission 72749) | Freshwater sediment microbial communities in response to fracking from Pennsylvania, USA - Cold Stream Run_MetaG_CSR_2012 | ecosystem: Environmental > Aquatic > Freshwater > Creek >...
GCCTCAATGGTCTGCTTTTGCTGCTTCAAATCGGCGCCCATGTGCAGACGTACCTGGGCATGCCGCATGTCTGGTGAAACCAATACTTCCGTAACCACGGCTTCACCGATCCGCGGATCGGAAAGCTCGTAGGAGATCATTTCGCCGAGTTCCTCGCGTAAAGCCTCGGAAACTCGCCCCGCCCGATGATTGTCCATCTCGCCTCCCTTAAATAAGAGTGTAAGGCGTCGGAAAAAAGGGACACGGAAACCGCTTGCTTACGTGCGCGGCTCTGTTCCGATTCTTACCTCGTCGACAAACTTATCGAAGAACTTGCGGATCATCATTTTGGCCGTGGTATCGATCATGCGCTGGCCCACGGCGGCGATGGTGCCGCCCACCTGGACGTCGCCGTCGTAGGTCAGATCGGTTCCTCCCGCCGCGGAAGGATTCAGGTTGATGAGACCTTCGCCCTTCAGGAAACCAACCTTGCCGGCACCTTCGACAATCATCTTGAAGCTCTGCGGCGGATTGGCCTCGGTAATTTTGATTTTTCCAGTGAAAAGGCCGGAAAAGGCGGCGAGCGCCATTTTCATCTTCATGGCGTACTCATCTTCGCCGACCTTTTCGAGAGCATCGCAACCCGGCACGCAATGCGACAAGATGGCCGGGTCGTGCAACGAATGGTAGGCTTTCTCGCGGTCAAACGGCAGCGAGTAAGAGCCGGTTATTTTCAAGCAATCCTCGCTAGCGCGGCGGCGATGGCGCGCGCCGTGGTGACTTGCGCGAGGTGCTTGCGGTAATCGGCCGAAGCGTGAATGTCGGAGTTGGCGTCAACGCCATTGTTTACAAGAGCAGACGCGTCAACAGCGGACTTGCCCGCAACGAGAGCCTCTTCCACGGCGATGGCGCGAAAGGCTTTGGAAGCAAGCCCGGTTACGCCAATACGCGCGAAACTGACTTTGCCGGCGGTCATGCGCACGCGCACAGCGATACCCACCGTTGCGTAACCCGATGCGGGCTGAAACACTTTCTTGTAGCAAGTGCCGGTGCCGGAATCATCCACAGGAAGTTGGATTTCCTGAATGAGTTCGCCGGGATCGAGTGAGGTACTCAGCGCATCCACAAATAGATCCTGCACGTTCACTGTGCGTACGCCGGACTTAGATGCCACCAGGAATTTGGCTTCGAGAGCGAGTAGCGCGGCCGGGTAATCGGCCGAAGGATCGGCATGCGCCGCTGCGCCGCCGATAGTGCCGGTATTGCGCACCTGCACGTCGCCAATGTTGGCGGCCGTTTCCGACAGCAGGGGACACTTACCGCGCAATACGGGCGAGGTTTCGAGCGCGTAGTGAGTGGCCATAGCGCCGACCTTGATGGCGCCGCCCGACTCGGAAATTGCGGCCATGCCGGGAACGCCCGATAGATCCACGAGCTTTTCCGGCGAAGCGAGGCGCAGTTTCATCATGGGGATGAGGCTCATGCCGCCCGCCAGGGGTTTGGCAGAGCCATCGGCTAACAAACTCAATGCCTCGGCGAGCGAGGCCGGTTTGGCGTATTCGAAACTGTTGGCAATCATTTACTGGGCGGCTCCCTTCATCCGTTTCCAAAGATTTTCAGGCGTAAGAGGCATATCCAGGTGGCGAATGCCGAGCGGGCTGAGCGCGTCGACGACTGAGTTGACGACAGCCGGAGTTGAGCCGATGGTGCCCGCTTCGCCAACTCCCTTGACGCCTAGCGGATTGACTGGCGACGGCGTAACCGTGTGGCCCGTTTCCAGCCATGGCATCATGCTGGCTTTGGGGAATGCATAGTCCATGAACTCACCGGTGAGAAGCTGGCCCGATTCGTCGTAGACCGCTTGCTCCCAGAGCGCTTGACCCATGCCCTGGGCGATGCCACCGTGAATCTGACCATCGACGATGAGCGGATTGAGAACCTTGCCGCAATCATCGACCGCCACGTAGCGCTTGATCTCCACGTCGCCCGTTTCTTTGTCCACTTCAGAGACAACAATGTGCGCGCCGAAGGGGAAGCAGAAATTGGAGGGCTCCCAGAAGTGAGTGACAGAGAGGCCGGGTTCAGTGTCGGGAGGTAGTTGCAAGGCGCGGTAGGAGGCGCCGGCGATTTGGGCCACCGGAATCTTGGCGCCGGTCTTTTGACAGACACAGTGGCCGCTCTCGAAAGAAACTTCCTCCGATTTGAGAAGCATCTTGCCGTAGATTTTGATTTTGTCCTTAAGCTTTTGCAGCGCGTAATAGAGCGCTGTGCCGCCTACCGCCGTGCCGCGCGAGCCGAAGGTGCCGATGCCGTATTGCACGATGGAGGTATCGCCGTGCAGCACTACGACGTCGTCAATGCCAACGCCGAGTTCGTCGGCGGCGATCTGCGCGAAGGTTGTTTCTTCGCCTTGACCGTGCGGCGATGCGCCAGTCATGACCGTGACTTTGCCGGAGGGCTCGATACGCACGGTGGCGCTTTCCCAACCGCCGGCCGGAGTCGCGGCCGATGGGCCGAAAGCGCAGATTTCACCATAAGTGGCCATGCCGATGCCCATGAGCTTGCCTTGCTTGCGCGCTTCGGTTTGTTCGGCGCGCAGCTTCTTGTAGCCAATGGTCTGCATGGCTTGATCAAGCGGTGCGGCGTAGTTACCGGAATCGTAGCTAAGACCAGTGCCGGTGCCGTAGGGGAATTCGTCATTGCGAATAAAGTTCTTGAGACGGATCTCAGCGGGATCCATTTTGAGTTCCGCCGCCAGGATATCGATCATGCGCTCAATGCCGTGCGTGGCTTCGGGGCGGCCCGCGCCGCGATAGGCGTCAGTCGGAACGCAGTTGGTGAAGGCTCCGACAACGTCCGCGTCAATGTTATTGCAGCGGTACAGACCTTGCATCATGAGCACTGTCAGGGTGGGAATCACCGGGCCGAGGAGTTGGTGATAGGAACCGAGATCCTGAACGATCTTGAGGCGAATGCCGGTGATCTCACCGGTTTTCTTGGCGGCGATTTCGTAGTAATCGACCTGACCGCGGCCATGAATGGTACAGGTGAAGTTTTCACGCCGCGATTCGATCCATTTCACGGGGCGGCCGAGCTTCATGGAGACGAAACCCATGAGCGCCTCTTCGGCATAGACGTTGAGCTTGCTGCCAAAGCCGCCGCCGACTTCGGGCGCCACGACACGGAGCTTGTGCTCACCAATACCCAGCATGCCGGAGAGCAGCGTGCGCAACAGGTGAGGGATCTGTGTGGAGGTCCAGACGGTCAGCGCGCCATCGCCCACTTTCCAATCGGCCACGACGGCGCGGCCTTCCATAGCGGCGGGGATGAGGCGCTGTTGGACAATGCGCTGCTTGACGACGACTTCGGCTTCCTTGAATGCCTTGTCGGGATCGCCGCCCTTTTGCTGATAGGTGAAGGCGACGTTGTCAGGCCACTCGGGATGAACCGGCGGAGCGCCTTTGGCGAGAGCCTTCTCAGGATCGGCGACGGCGGGAAGAGGATGGTAATCGACTTCGACGGCGTCGGCGGCATCGCGCGCGATGTAGCGATCACTGGCGACAGCGACCGCGACTGGGTGGCCGACGTAATAGACGCGGTCTTTAGCCAAGATGGTGTGATTCGGCGTGCGCAAGCCGGGGAGAGCCGCGCCGCAAGGGACAGGACCCACTGCGGCGATATCGGGATAAGTGTAGACCGCGACGACACCCGGAATGGCAAGAGCGGCTTTGGTATCGATGCCGTTGATTTTGGCCGCGGCGTGCGGACTGCGCACGATGCAGGCGTGATACATGCCCGGCAATTTCAGATCGTCGACATAGGTGGCGGTGCCGGTGATGAGGCGCGGGTCTTCGCGGCGCTTGATGCGCTGGCCAACGAGTGGATTGGTTTTGGTGATGGTGGTGGTAGCCATGGTGTCCTCCGCTATGCTCCCTTTCCTACGGCTTGCATTTGCTTGGCGGCGGTGCGGGCCGCATTCACGATGTGCTGATAGCCGGTGCAGCGGCAGAGGTTGCCCTCAATGCCGTGGCGGATCTCTTCGTCGGTGGGATTGGGATTGCGGTCGAGCAGTTGCTTGACGGCGATGATCATGCCGGGTGTGCAGTAGCCGCACTGCAGGCCGTGTTCCTCCCAAAACGCGTTTTGAACGGGATGATACTTGCCGTTTTCGGCCAAGCCCTCAATGGTGGTGACCGATTTGCCGGCGGCTTGCACCGTGAACATGGCGCAACTTTTGACGGCTTTGCCATCGACTTCGACGGTACACGCGCCGCACAGTGACGTTTCACAGCCGATATGAGCGCCGGTGAGGTTCAGGTTTTCACGAAGAAAATGGATGAGAAGCGTGCGCGGTTCGACTTCTTCCGTGACGGATTTTCCGTTGATGGTGAGGGTGACTTTCTGCTTCATTTGGTTAGATTGGCCTGCGGTTAACAACGATATCAAAAACGGGGGAGCGAGGCGGCGGATGGTTTGGGCGAAGGGCTGCGGATGAACGAGGACTTCCGGCGGAACCGGGTTGGTGAACGGGGACTTTTTGCCGCGAGGGAAATGGGCGGTTTGAGGCCGTATTTCCCGCCTATATATTTCCCGCGCCTATAAAAAATAATGAGCGGGCGGCGGGAAATAAGGCCGAATTTTGGGGGATGGAGGGCGAGTTTTTGCCGGTTGGTTTTGGTGAAGAAGTGATGGTTCATGCGCGATTCCTTTCGACAGAATTTGGGCGGTTGAGGTGAACGGAGCACGCCCTTACGAAGCAAGGATAGGATTGGGGCGAGCGGCCAGGGTTCGAGACGAGAGGTAAGTTATTGAGGGGATAGGGAGATAAAGTTGTTGGGTAGGCGGTGACCCGCGAAATGGCGGTTCGGATTCGATTGAGCGACGATTATGAACGTTTCCCTAACTCCAGAGTTGGAACAACTTGTCAGCGACAAGGTCAAGACGGGTCTGTACCAAACGGCTAGCGAGGAGGACGAGGCCGCAGAGCGGGCGGTGGGAAGTGGAAATCTCGCCAGAGCGAGATTTCCAAGGGGCGGTGGAAAGGGCGGGAAAGCTGCTTTTGCTCGCACTTTAGTCATAGCGCTTATGTTACGCTGATGCCGGCCATGAAAGCACGGAAGACATTGACCCCAGTTATCAAAAGACGCATCCATTGCCGCAGTGGCCGATTGGCGGCGACATTGCTGCCGCTGGCTCTGCTTTGTTCCGCTTTCCCGCCTGCGCCGGGGGAGAAGACCCTATCGGCGGGGGACGACGGCGCTCCGCCTGTGGTGCGTCTGGACACCAAGCGCATTGACGATGCCCTGGCCGGTATGGTGGCCGACGGGCGCGCCGCGGGTGCTTCCGTACTGATTTGGAAGGACGGCCGCGAAGCGCATTTCGGTGCAGCCGGATTTGCCGACCGCGAGGCGCGCAAGCCGATGACCCGCGACGCAATTGCGCAAATCTATTCGATGACCAAGCCCGTGACGGGCGTGGCTTTGATGCAATTGTGGGAGCAGGGCAAATTTGGGCTCGACGATCCGCTATCGCGCTATCTGCCCGAGTTCGAATCGGTCCAAGTTTATGCGGGCAAGGACGCTAGTGGATCGCCCATCTATCGAGCACCGGCGCGTCCGATCACCGTCCGCGACGTGCTGCGCCATACTGCCGGGTTTTCCTACGGACCGGGGACCGACTCACCGGTGCATGACGCCTTTGTGAAAGCCGACCCGCTTGCGCTGGATATCGACTTGGCCGAGATGGGAAGGCGGTTGGCCAAGGTGCCTTTGCTGTTCGACCCTGGCACGCGATGGAGCTACAGCATTGCCGTAGACGTTCAGGCCCTGCTTGTAGAAAAATTATCCGGCCAGCCGTTTGCCGACTATGTACGGCAGCATGTGCTTGAGCCGCTTGGCATGCGAGATACGGCTTGGCGGCAGCCCGATGAACGGCTACCTCGCCTGGCCGCGCTGTACCGCAAGACCGATGGCAAGCTGGTTCGCGACCCGGATGCGGCTACGCGAAGGCTCAATTTTCAAAATAACCGACTAACGCCGGGCGGGCACGGCTTAGCTTCCACAATCGACGACTACATGCGGTTCGCCCGCATGCTGCTGGGAAGCGGCGAGTTGGATGGGCAAAGGATTCTCAGAGCGTCAACCGTGCGACTGATGTCGGTGGACCATCTCGATCCGCGCATCACCGAGCGGCAGTTCCTGCCCAGCAAGGGCTCCGTGGGCTTCGGCCTCGACTTCGCCGTGCGCCATTTGCAACCGCAAAAGCCCGAAGAAAGCCGGGGAGCGGTGGGTGAATTTTTCTGGGATGGCGCCGCGTCCACCCTGTTCTGGGTGGATCCGGCCAACCACCTGGCGACAGTTTTCTTCGTCCAGACCATGCCGTTTGATGGCACCTTGCATCGCGACATACGGGCCGCCATTTACGGGGCGGGCTATCTGGGTCCCAAAGGGGACTGAACGAGGCAGTTACGAAAGGGCGCCGGTCCCCGAAGGTTTTCTCCGGCCCAGCGCCCGGCTCTTCAACGCCTTGGATACAGCATCGGCCACAAGCAAAACATCGCTTTTCTGCATATCCACAAAGTGAGGCAGACCCAAAACCCTTGCCCCTAGATATTCGGTGGTGGGGAGAGGCTCGCGCGGGCAACTCGCAAACGCTGGCTGAAAATGGCATCCCGCGCCCCACCACATCCTGGTTTCAATCCCTTCCCTCAGCAAGAAGCGCGCAATGCTCTCGGCTGAATCGGATTCGAGCAGAATATTGGTGACGCCACACGCCCAACCATCTCCATAACTGGGTTGCAGCGTAACTCCAGGCATGCCTTTCAATGCCTGCCGGTACCAAGCTGCAATCTGCAAATGGCGCAAGCGCGCGGCGGGCCAGCCTTCGAAATTCGCCAGCGCGACCGATGCGTGATATTCGCTGAGCTTGGAGTTGATGGCGCGCCACTTGGCTATACGGTTGCCATCGAATCCAAAATTGCTACAAGCTTGCAGGCGGGTCCGCATTTCCACCGTGGGAGCGACGATGAAACCACCCTCCCCCGCTGCAAAGAGCTTGGTCGCGTGCAAGCTGACCACGGAAACCGCGGAACTGAATCGAACAGTGTCAAAACCTGCGGCGCAATCCGCGATAACCGCGATGCCGGTCTCCGTCTGAAAGCGTTCCCAGGCAGTGATATCGAGCGGCGCGCCAAAGGGAGAAACCACGATGACCGCCCTTGCCGCAACAGATGCCTGCGCCAATGCCCGCTTGACGGCAGCCGGATCCAAGGCCCAAGTGCGGCGGTCCACATCCAGGAAGTGTGGTTTCACACCCGCTGCCAGCGCGGCATGGGGCGTGGCCGCAAATGTCCAGGAAGGCATCAAGCAGACGGAATTTTCGGGCAGGTCCAGTGCGAGCAAAGCCGCAGTGATGCCGGCCGTGGCGCTGGCCGCGGTGAGGATCGTTCCTTCCGGGCAGCCGATATGGCGGCTCAATTCAGCTTGCAACCGAAGAGACAGCGGGCCACCGTTCGAATAAAGTCGTCTTTCGTCAATGGATTGTAAATAAGGCGCCAGTTGGCTGGCGGATGGGAGTTTTGGGCGGAGCACGGGCACCAGGATGGAACGTTCTGGCTCAGAACCAACCTGCTGAGGCGCGACGATGGTTTCTGTCGAGGGTCCGGCTGGCGGAGCCGCATGCGTACGGCTGGACAATTTAAATCCCTGGAAGTCCCATCGGCGGCAAGACGGAAGAAGATTAGTTAAGATAGGGCAGCGCATCCGCGCAATGGCGTCATGGCGGAAGAAATCCTCTACCTTACCGAACTGCTCGGCCTCAAGGTTTACGACCTTAAGGGGCGGCTGATTGGTACTCTGCGCGACGCCGCCTTGGTCCCGTTGATCGATCCCATCCGGGTCGACCGCTTCCTGGTAGGCGCGGGCCCGGGTTGGTTGAGTATCCGCTACGACCAGATCAAGACCATTGGTACGGACGGCCTCCATCTGAAAGATGAATTGCTGACGCCTTACCATTCCGACGAATACATGCTGCGGATGGTGAGAGATCTGCTCGATCAGCAGGTGATCGACGCGCAGGGCCGCAAAGTCGTGCGTGTGAATGACGTGACCTTTCTCAAGGAGAAGGAAAACGGCAACCAGGTTCTGCACATTCTGGAAATCGATATCGGCATACGCTCGATCGTGCGCCGGGTGCTAAGCGGAATCGTGCCGCCGGGCGCGATTCGCGCGCTGCAGGAAAGGATTCCGCCTCGCTCGATCCGCTGGGAATTCTGCAATGTGCTGGAAGCCGATCCGCAGCGTCGCGTGCGGCTGAATATTTCGAACAAGCTGCTGGAAGACATGCATCCGGCGGACTTGGCGGATATCGTCGAGCACTTGGGACATGAAGACCGGACGGCGATTATCAACGCAGTGGATACGGAGACCGCCGCCGACATGCTGAGCGAGGTGGAGCCGGAGATCCAAACCAGCATCATTGAATCGCTGAATGCGGAAAAGGCGGCGGAGATTTTGGAGGAGATGGAACCTTCGGAAGCGGCCGACGTGTTGAACGAACTGGAAGATGAACAGTCGGAGCAAATCCTAGATGAAATGGAGCCTGCGGGTAAGGAAGAGGTCGAGGAACTCTTGGAGTTCCGCGAAAACACTGCCGGCGGGTTAATGGATACCGGCTTTCTGGCGCTGCCGGAAGGCGCCACCGTGGCGCAGGCATTGGAAGCGCTGCGGAAATCGGAAGAGACGATAGAAAATCTGCATAACGTCTTTCTAGTGGATAGCGAAAATCGTTTGCGGGCGACCGTGCCGCTGGCTAAGTTGTTTTTTGCGGCTGGCGATGCGCCTCTCAAGGAATTCGCCAGTGAACGGTTGCTTTCCATTCAGCCGGACCAGAAGCAAAACCGCGTGGCGGAGGTCTTCGACAAGTACAACTTGTTGGCGCTGCCGGTGGTGGACGAGAAGGAAGAATTGATAGGCGTGATTACGGTTGACGACGTGGTGGCGCTGCTGCGGCAGAGTTGACAAACCTAAGTGTTTATCGCGCTTTACAGGCAAGTCAAGACTTTCCTATAGTCGCTTAAGTGGGCGACGTCTTCGAGGCCATGGGTTGTGCCTGCCCGCCGGGCAATCCCCGACGAGTTGTTTGAGCGAGACGGCCGAATCGCTGATGAGCCTTGAGGACGACCCAAAGTATCGGAAGAAATACGCATCGCTCTGGCGGAAAATAGCACGCAGCGCGGAATCTACGGCACGCGGATCGCCAGCAACTCGCTCAAATTCAAATACGCCTCCACCCATTCCCGCGCTTTCTGGTCCCCACGGTTAGCGCGGCGTTTGGTGCGCACGTAGAGGCCCGTCTGAACGGCATAGACATGGTTTTGCGCCGACCAGAGATTGACTGGAAAGGGCATCTGCTTGATGATTTTGAGAGTGTGCTGAAGGTCCAAAATACGTTCAATCTTCGATGGTTCGGCGGCGAAACGTAGGGCCAGCGCTTCGATTTTGCGCCGCAGCAGGAATTCAATCGTGGTCTTGTCGATATTGGCATTGCTGGCCTGCGCTTCGCGCAGCAGGCTTCGAATGCGTTCTGCATCAATCTCCTCCGCGCCACAGGCCCGGCGTAACAGGGTGTTAATGGCATATTCAACCGCGGCGGTAAACTCGCGCGGCATGGGCGAGCCCAGGCTCGTGATGAAGCGCATCAGCGAGGCGTGGTTGTTGTAAAGCTGCAAATAGGCGGCCTCCGCCTCGGTGACGGTTGCCGATAGAATCGTGCCGACGATGCGGCGCTGTTCATCGCGGAACAGTGAACGCAGGGAATAGGTCTTATCGCCGAAGCGCTTATCCAACAGACGGACAACTTCCGGTATCTCCACCCTTTCGAACGATCCGCTGATAGCGGCCAGCATATCTTGGTATTTCGCGGAGCCGTCGGCTTTCTGCACGCCTCCCGCCACGTTGTGATCGCCAAAGTGTACAACCCAAAACGTGAGCACTTCCGATTCCTGCGTCACTTTCGACGTAAAACGCGCCTGGCCCAGCGCCATGCGCAGCTTGCCGGCGTCGCCCGTGTGATAGTCGAGGCGCTTTACGGAATAAGCGAAGACATCGCTGCGCTCGCCATAGGGCGCGAACAGCGAACTAATGGAATAGTGCGCGCCCACCTTTTCGAGATCGACAATGGAGGGCTTGACGTAACGGCGATAGATGGTAGCGCCGTCGCCATATTCCGCAAGGTTGCTTTTCGCGGCGGCAACGCGCTCTAGAAACTGATCTTCCAGCGGTTCCTGGAAAAGTTGCTCGGCAAGCTGCACCACGCGCCCGGCGTATTCAATGACTTGCACGGTTTCAATGCCGGAAAGCTCATCGAAGAACCAGCCGCAACTGGTGTACATGAGCATGGCATTGCGCTGCAACTCCATCAGCTTCCAGACCGTGACCTGTTCGTCAAGCGTGAGATCGCGGGAAAAGTATTGCTGGCCGAATTGATCGCGCGCCTCGGCGGAACGTTCCAGCACAACATTGATGTACCCGTTGCGCGCCTCCCAGGGATCTTTCAGCAGGGGGGCGGCGGCGGTTTCAAAACGCGGTGTAATGAAGTCGCGCAGCCAATCGAGCGCCTCGCGCAAAGGACGCCGCCAATCCTGGTTCCAACCAAGACGGCCGGCGTTGCAGCCGCAATTGCTGCGCCACCGTTCGATGCCGTGGATGCAACTCCACGAGGTGTTCTCATGAATCTGCGCTTCGTGGGTGGGAGGATTCTTTTCCAGGAACTCGCCGTAGTTCGTCACCTTCGCGAGCTTTTTTGACTCGATCCAATCCAGCGCGTAAGCCAGAGCCATCTCGCCATGACGATGGTGGTGGCCGTATGTTTCGCCGTCGGTGGCGATATGCATCAGTTGCGGCCAAGTGCGGCTGTTCGAGAATACGCCGGTGAGCCGCTTGGCGAATTCCTCGCCATTGTGCAGCAGCTTTTCGAAGGCCACGGCTTGCGAAATCGGCCCGTCGTAAAAAAAGACGGCGAGGGTCTTGCCGCTGGGGCCGGTGAATTCATAGGCGCGGCTGGGATCGATTTGCGAGCCGCTCACATCCTGCCACTCGCCGCCGGCCAGCGGCCGCACGGCCTTCGCCTGGTGTGGCGCTAGGATCGCATAAGTAATTCCGGCCCGCGCCATCAAATCGAGAGACTCGATATCGACGGCAGTTTCGGGCAGCCACAATCCCTCCGGCAAGCGCCCGAAGCGGCTGCGGAAATCCTCGATGCCCCAGCGGATCTGCGTCTCTTTGTCGCGGCTGTTGGCCAGCGGCATAATGATGTGGTTGTAAGCCTGGGCAACCGCGGAGCCATGGCCGGAAAATAGCTTTTGGCTCAACTTATCGGCGTTGATAATGCCCTGGTACATTTCAGGCGCCTTTTCGGCGGCCCAGGAAAGCAGCGTGGGGCCGAAGTTGTAACTGATTCGCGTGTAGTTATTAATGATGCGCGTGATGTACTGCCGGTCGTCTAGGATCCGGGCGGCGAGGTTGGGCGCGTAGCACTCGGCCGATATCCGTTCATTCCAGTCATGGTAAGGATAAGCGGAATCTTGCAGTTCAATTTGCTCAAGCCAGGGGTTCTCGCGCGGCGGCTGGTAAAAGTGGCAATGGATACAGAGATAGTTCATCCGAAAAGCGTGTCCATCCAATCCATAATAAATGCAGTCTAACCGGAAGATGGTAGAGAAATTGTAAAGACGGCCCCGTTACCGCGCTCACGATTGGCGGCGGTAACGCGGCCGGCATACTGCTTTACAATGGCGGCGACGATATGCAAGCCGCGGCCGGAGCGCGACCGGCTGGTTTTGGTGGAAACGTTCGTGCGGAAAACCCGCGGCAGCAAATCCACGGGTAGGCCGGGGCCATTGTCGGCAACCGTGATGCAAAGAGCGTTTTCAAGCTGTTGGGCTTCAATGTCTATGCGGCCGGGCTTCTGCATGATTTGCGCGGCATTCAGAAACAGGTTAACGAAGACGCGCTCCCAATCCTTCGCCGAGCCGGGCAGGCGCGTGTCGGCGGCGATTTCCCGGACAAAGCGCAACCGCGGTTTCCGCGCGGCGATGCAGTAATCCGTCACCGATTGAATGGCGTCTTCCACGATGGCCGCAAGGTACGGAGTGCTGTCGGGAATTGCGCCCAGCAGGCGTTTGCCCCGCATCACGCTCCGGCCAAGAGTGGCGGCGAGTGTTTTCCAGCGCCGGTCCGTGCTCAGCAAATCGGCGGCTTCGGTGATGGTTTCGAAAACGTTGTTGAGATCGTGAATAAGATCTTCGCGGGTCAGTTCCGATTCGGCGGCTTCGTCCATTACCGGCATCTATTGTATGTTGGCATGGCTCCGGGATGCGTTACCCTGAACATGTGGGCACCAAAGCGCTGATGACCGTAGAAGAATTCGGTCAAATGGATACTTCAGAAACGGAAGCCTATGAGTTGGTGGAAGGAGAATTGGTTCCCTTGCCGAGCCCGACACCAATCCACGCCAGGATATTCCTTAACGCGGCGCGCATACTTGAGAATTGTTTGCAGTCGAATAAAGTCGGAATCCTGTTGGTTGAGGTCGACTGCCGTATTTCGCGCGATACCGTTCGCCGGCCCGATCTTTTGATTCTCCTGAACGAGCGGCTGCGACAGGTTGATCCGCGAAAGGTCCCCATTCCATTTGCGCCGGATATCGCGGTGGAAGTGTTGTCGCCTTCCGAGGCCACTATTGACACGCACCGGAAGGTTAGCGAGTACTTAGGCGCTGGGAGTCAGGAAGTTTGGATTCTCGACCACGACAACGGGCAAGTATTTGTGCATACCGCTACCGGGATTCGCCGGCTTGCGGGGCATGATGTTCTGGAAACTCCCTTGCTGCCGGGTTTTGCCGCGCCAGTGAGCGATCTCTTTGCCACTGGCTTCTAGTTAGCGGGCAATGTTCCGCAGGGTTGCGTAGAACTCCGGAAACGACACGGAAGCGGCCTCCGAGTCGTTAATTTGCGAAGAGCCCGACGCAGCCAGCGCCGCTATCGAGAAAGCCATGGCGATGCGGTGGTCGCCGCAGGATTGAATTTCGGCCGGATGAAGCTGCTGCCTACCGGGGATTTCGAGACTGTCTTGCGTAGTGGTGAGCGTCGCGCCCATGCGCCGCAGGTTCGCGGCGATGGTTTCGATGCGGTCCGTTTCCTTGACGCGCAGTTCGCCGGCATCGCGCACGATGAGTCCATTCTGGCTGAGAGCGCCGAGCACGGCAAGCACGGGAATCTCATCAATGAGCGCAGCCGTAGTGGCGCCTTCTATGCTCCCGCCCTTTATAGCGGAGCTTTTGATTTGCAGGTTGCCGGTGAGTTCGCCGTTTACCTCTTCGACATGCAGCAGCTTAACGGCCGCGCCCATGGAGCGCAAAACGTCGAGCAGCGCCGTGCGCGTGGGATTAAGGCCGACGTTCGTAATAATCAGATCGCTATCGCGCGTGATCAGCGCGGCCACCATAAAAAAGGCGGCGGACGAGATATCGCCGGGCACAAATAGGCTCTTGCCCTTGAGCTTCGCTCTGCCGCGCACGCGGGTCAGGCGCGGTTCGAGTGCAATATCGGCGCCAAGCTCGCGCAAGGCGATTTCCGTATGATCGCGCGTGGTAATGGGCTCGCGCACAACGGTCTCGCCGCTCGCGTAGAGACCCGCCAGCAGCACGCAACTCTTGACTTGCGCGCTCGCCACCGGCAATGAGTAGTCGATGCCGTGGAGGCGCGAGCCTTGAATCGTTATGGGCGGAAACTGCCCGTTGACGGCTTCCATGCGCGCGCCCATTTCGGCAAGCGGCGTCATAATGCGGCCCATGGGCCGTTTTGCGAGTGACTCGTCGCCGGCAATCGACGTGGTGAAGGGCTGCGCGGCAAGTATGCCCGAGAGCATGCGGATGGTGGAGCCGGAGTTGCCCGCGTCCAGAGCTGCGTTAGGGGCGGTCAGGCCGGAGATGCCTTTGCCATGTACAGTCAATACCTGGCGTCCGTCGCGTTCGCTAAACGAGTGATCCACACCCAGGGCCTTCATACACGTAAGCGTGGAGTGGCAATCGGCGCCGGTGGAGTAGTTGTGGATTTCGGAATCGCCCTCCGCGATGGAGGTGAGCATGGCATAACGGTGGGAAATGGATTTGTCGCCGGGGAGGGACACAACGCCATGAACGCCCTTGACAGGCGAGACTTGCTCGGTCATTGATTCTGTATTGTAACGTCGATGTGATACAAAACCCCTATCATGATGAATCGTCGAGAATGGCTGGCGGGTTCGGCGGCAATGGCGGCGGCTGCGGCGCAATCGGGCGGCCGCAAACTGCCCGTTGCCGTCTCGAGCGCCAACGGACTGGCGGCGTGCGCCAAAGCAGTGGAAGTGATGAAGGCCGGCGGCGATACACTCGACGCCGTCGTGGCTGGCGTGAACATTGTCGAACTCGATCCCAACGACACCTCCGTAGGCTACGGCGGCCTGCCCAATGAAGAAGGCGAAGTGGAGTTGGACGCGAGCGTGATGCACGGCCCAACCCGCCGCGCCGGTTCGGTGGCCGCGATTCATGGCATTAAGACGCCTTCGAAAATCGCCAAGCTGGTGATGGACCGTACCACGCACGTGATGCTGGTGGGCGAGGGCGCGACGAAGTTCGCGCTGGCGCACGGCTATCGGCGGGAAGACTTGATGACGGAAAAATCGCGAACCGCCTGGCTGATTTGGAAGGAGTCGCTGCATTCGCCCGGCGGCTTCAACAATTGGACTTCGCTGGACAAGAATTTGCGGGCCTCTACCGAACCGCCGCTGAAGCGCCTGCGTGAGTCGTTTCCCAACTCAGACGATGAGACGTTGAAATGGGCCTGGCAAATGGCGAATCATCCTACTTATGGGACGATCAACTGCCTGGGCCTGAATGAAAAGGGCGAGATTTCGGGCGTGACCACGACGAGCGGTCTGGCGTGGAAGATTCCGGGCCGCGTGGGCGATTCGCCGATCATTGGAGCGGGTTTGTTTGTTGATCCCGACGTCGGCGGCGCGGGTTCGACGGGCGTGGGTGAGTTGAATATTCGCGTGGCGGGCGGGCATACGATTGTGGAAGCCATGCACCGCGGATTGACTCCGAAGGAAGCGGTGCTGGAAGCGCTGAAGCGTGTGTCGAAGCTGTTCAACGACGACAAGAAGATGCTCGACAAGCTGGGCATTGAGTTCTACGCCTTGCGCAAGGACGGCGAGCACGCCGCCGGGTCGCTCTGGGCGAAGACGGAAGATTACCAAACCTACGCAGTGAACGACGGCGGGGAAAGCCGCCTGGAGAAGTGCGTGTTTTTGTACGAGAAGTAGGCAGTATCAGTGGCCCTGTGAGTGGACCTCCTGGTTGGCTCGAAGCCACGTCTGCTATATGCTTGCGCCGGGCTACGCTAAATCCTCAAGTCGGCTCCCGACCCCTCGACTTCTTGCCTACCTCCTCCGTCCGCCAAAAAACCGCGCCAACATTTCCCCAGCCTCCGCACCTAGCAAGCCTTCCTCAACCCGTACTCGATGATTCAGTAGCTCGGAATCCGCCAACCGGAACTTACTCCTCACTGCCCCAAAGCGTAGATCGCGTGCGGCGAACACCAAGCGCCCGATGCGGGCAATGACAATCGCACCGGCGCACATGACGCAGGGCTCCAGTGTCACGTAAAGAGTAGCGCCCGTGAGCCGGTAGTTCTGCCGTTGTGCGGTCGCTTGGCGAAGTGCCATAATTTCAGCGTGGGCGGTGGGGTCTGAGCAGGCAATGGGTTGATTCCAACCCTCGCCAATAGTAGATTCACCTTGTACCAGCACCGCGCCCACCGGAACTTCGCCTTGCGCCTCGGCCTGGGCGGCAAGTGTAAGAGCCCGCTGCATATAAAAGCGGTCGGCGGCGGTCCAGTCGGCATCAAACTTTTGTTGAACGGGCGAATCCGGCAGTTCGTATCCTTTTGCGGGCGGTTCGTCGCCCGGCAACGCTAGAGATTTGCCATTTAGGTTACCCTACGGGAAAGAGAGTTGCCCATGTTCAGATACTTTTCGTTGGCCTTCAAGAACACGTTTCGCAACAAGCGGCGCAGCATCTTGACGATTTCCAGTATTGCCGTTTCGCTTTGCCTGTTCGGCGTGCTCATCGCCATGTACCATGCGCTCTTCATGGCGCAGCCCACGCCCGGGCAAGCGTTGCGGCTCGTGACACGGCACAAAGTCTCGCTGGCCCAGCCCATACCCTTCGCCTACGAAGCAAAGGTGCGGCAAATACCGGGCGTGAAGGAAATCTCGGTGTGGAACTGGTTCGGCGGCACCTATAAGGACAACCGCGACTCGCGAAACTTCTTTGCCCGGCTAGGGGTCGAGCCAAAAGCTTTCATGACCATCCGTACGGAGATGAAGATGCCGGACGAGCAACGCAAAGCTTTCCT
>Ga0075021_10000774_pt1 | contig 16413 bp, 13 predicted proteins | sample ColStrG_CSR_2012_FD_72749 | JGI IMG/M metagenome (GOLD analysis project Ga0075021, IMG submission 72749) | Freshwater sediment microbial communities in response to fracking from Pennsylvania, USA - Cold Stream Run_MetaG_CSR_2012 | ecosystem: Environmental > Aquatic > Freshwater > Creek >...
AACGATGACGATCGAGACGAGCTGACCGTGGTCAGGTGGCGCCTGGATCGAGTGGTGCCGCACGATGCTGACCAGCGCCTGTTCCGCTGCCGGCGAAGCCTGGAGTCGCCGCATGCGCCTCCGTTCGCGAACGGGTCGTGCGATCGCCGTGCCCGCATGGCCCGGATGGCGGGACAACGATCGGACTGTCGCGGCGACCGTCCGTACGTGCGTTGCGATCGCGACCAGCAATCGGACCGGTCGCCGCCCGTGCAGTCGACGATAGTCGCTCCTGGCCTGCTTGAGTTCAGCCGCCTGCGTATTGCTCACCGCGATGACCTCGCGGACAAGTTCGCGGTTGTATGCCAGGTCACGCTCGAGTTCGTCGACCCGCGACTGCAGTTCCGCGATGCGCTGCTTGTCCGGCACGTCGTCAGTGGAGTCGGGAGGGGGATCGGGGCGGCCCATCAGGCTCCTCGTCGGTCGCTCGAGAGAGTCACGACACGCGGACGGCGGCCTCGCTCGGCGGCGACCCGACTCGATCGTAGTCGAACCCAAGGTCCCGCATGGCCGCTGGATCGAGCAGGCGTCGCCCGTCGATCACCACCGGGGCCGCCATGAGCCCGCGGACGAGCTGCCAGTCCAGGAGCTTGAACTCGGGCCATTCGGTGGCGATGATCGCCACGTCCGCACCCTCGAGAGCCTCGAGCGCCGTGTCGCAAACGGTCATCTTGGGTACGGCGCGTCCAGCGCGCACGGCGGCCTTGGGGTCATAGCCGCTCACCCGGGCGCCTCGCGCCACCAGCCAGCGGGCCAATTCGACGGCCGGCGAGAAGCGGATGTCATCGGTGTCCGGTTTGAACGCAAGCCCGAGGAGCGCGATCGAGCGGCCGGCGACGCCGCCGATCGTGGTGTCGACCCGTTCTGCGAACAAGCGCTGCTGCGCACGGTTCGCCTCCGTCGCGGCCGCGGTCACGTGCATAGGCAGCCCGCGCTCGAGACCCGACGTCGCGATCGTCTTCAACTCCTTCGGGAGACAACTCCCCCCGAACCCGAAGCTCGGACGCAGGTAGGTCGATCCGATGCGCGGGTCCAGTCCGATCGCCTCGAGGACCGGCCCGATGTCTGCGCCGGACCGCTCGGCCAGACCGGCCAACTCGTTCGTGAACGAGATCTTGAGAGCCAGGAAGGCGTTCGCCCCGTTCTTGACCAGCTCCGCCTCTTCGAGCGAGACCACCCTGACAGGTGACCCGAAGACGCCGAATAGCTCGACGAGCACCGCCTCGGCAGCCGGATCCGCGGACGTCGAACGACCGATGACGACACGATGCGGCGCAGAGAAGTCCCTCAATGCGGAGCCCTGCGCCAGGAACTCCGGCACGGTGAAGAATCGCGAAGGATCGACGACGTGGCCGTCGCGGAGCAGCCGTTGGCAGGTGCCCACCGGGGTCGTGCTCCTGATGACGGTGATCGGCCGATGGGCGAGGGCGGTGACCTCTGCGAGGACCGCCTCGATGGCGCTCACGTCGGCATGGCCCCGGTCGTCGATCGGCGTTCCGACACAGACCAGGACGATGCCGGCCGTTGTGCGTGCGGTGCTCTCGAGCACGGTCAATCCGCCGGAGTCGAGCGCCGCCGTCAGGGCTTCCTGGACTCCTGGCTCACTGAACGGCACTTCGCCGTTGCGGAGCTGGCTGAGCCGGTCGCGATCGGTCTCGACGAGCTCGATGGGGTGTCCGATGCTGGCAAGACCGACGGCACTGACCAGGCCCACGTAGCCGGCCCCGACGACGGCGATGGGCGGGCGACGTTCGGTACGAGACTCTGTCATGCCCTGACAGTAGCAGGATGCGCGTTCGTGGGTCGTCCCGCGAGATGGACACGGAGAGCCCCATCGTCACCCTGATACCATCGGCCCCCCATGTCGGACCGACCGCGCTTCTACCTGACGACCTCGATCGCCTACGCCAACAACAAGCCTGGACTCCACACCTTGTACGAGGTCATCGGCGCCGACGCGATCGCGCGCTGGCATCGGATGCTGGGCGATGACACGCGGTTCCTGACCGGCACGGACGAACACTCGATCAACATCGCGCAGGCGGCGGTCGACGAGGGTCGCCCGACGCGCGACTTCGTCGACGAGAAGGTCGCCCTGTTCAAGACGGCGGAGGCGGCCCTGTCGATCAGCCCCGACCGGTTCATCCGCACGACCGATCCCGACCACGTCGTGGCCGCCCAGGAGATGGTCCGCCGGGCGTTTGCCAACGGCGACATCTATCCCGGCACGTACGAGGGTTGGTACTGCCCGAATGAGGGCTTCCGCAACGCGTCCGACGTCCTCGAGACGCCGCGCGGGACGATCTGTCCGAACCACCCGGAGATCCCCCTCCAGTGGCTGACCGAGCGGAACTGGTTCTTCCGGCTGTCCGCCTACCAGGATCGGCTGGAGCGCCACTTCGCCGACCACCCGGAGTTCGTCCAGCCCGACTACCGGCGCAACGAGATGCTCGGCTTCATCCGCGGCGGGCTCGAGGACTTCTCGATCAGTCGTGCGCGCACCCCCGGTGACTGGGGCATCCCGTTTCCGGTCGCCGAGAACGGCGAGTCGTCCCTGCGCGAAGACGGCTCGTGGGACCCCGAGGCGGGAAAGATCTACGTCTGGTACGACGCGCTGATCAACTACATCACGGGCGCCGGCTTCCCGGCCGACATGGCTTCGTTCGAGCGGTGGTGGCCGGCCGACCTGCACATCATCGGCAAGGACATCGCCCGGTTCCACACGATCTTCTGGCCGGCCATGCTGTGGAGCGCCGGACTCGAGGCGCCGCGCGGAGTGTGGGTCCACGGCTGGCTCCTGGCCGCGGGCGGCGAACGGATGAGCAAGAGCCGCGGCAACTTCCTCGACCCCAATGACTTCGTCGGTGCGTTCGGGTCCGACGGGGCCCGCTACGTGGTGCTGCGCGAGGTGCCCTTCGATCGCGACGCCGAGGTCAGTTGGGATTCGTTCGTGCGACGCTACAACGCCGACCTCGCCAACGACTTCGGCAACCTCGTCAACCGGACCGTGTCGATGGCGAACCGTTACCTCGAGGGTGCCAGACCGGCCCCGCGAGCGGCCGGCGATTCGGCGCTCGGCGGTGTCTGGGAAGAGACCCTCGGGATCTACCGGGCTCACCTCGATGCCTGCCGCCTTCATGACGCGCTGGCCGAGCTATGGGCCTATGTCGGCGGCGTCAACAAGGTCGTCGATGCGGAGCAGCCATGGGTCCTGGCAAAGGCGGCCACATCGGGCGATGAGGATGCCCCATCGCGGCTCGCCGGCGTCCTCGGCGACCTCGTCGAAGCCTGCCGTCTGGTCGGCCTCGCGGCTGCGCCGTTCATGCCCGCGACCGCGCCGCGACTCCTGGCCCAGCTGGGCTATGCCTTTCCCTATGGCGCCGACGGCAACGGCGGTCCGCCGATCCTGGACGAGCTGACGTGGGGAGTGCACTCGACCGAAGCCGGCCAGATGGGAGCGCCCGAGCCGCTGTTCCCACGCCTCGATGTCGACGCGGACGCCCCCTGATCGCTCTCGTCGATAGCCACTGTCATCTCAACGCCGACCGGTTCGACTCCGACGTCGAGCTGGTCGTCGGCGGTGCCCGGCTGGCAGGGCTGGAGCGGATCCTCGTCCCGGGCTGGAACGTCGCTTCGTCCGAGCGCGCACTTTCCCGGGTCGAGCGGTTCGACTGGCTCGACGCGGCCGTCGGGGTCCACCCGCACGACGCCGCCCAGGTCGACGAGGCGGGGTGGGGGAGGATCGTCGGCTGGAGTGCGGACTCGCGGGTCGTGGCCATCGGCGAGACGGGCCTCGACTATGACCGGGTCTTCAGTCCCATACCGGATCAGCTCACGAACCTGCGACGGAACCTCGCGCTCGCCCTTGACACCGGCAAGCCGGCCATCCTCCACTGCCGGTCGGCGGCGGGCCGGCGCGACGCCCAGGATGCGCTGGTCGAGGAACTGCGCGCCGCACGCGTCGGGGGGTCGGCATGGGCCGCGGCGTTCGGCGAACGCCCGCCCGCCGTCGTCCACTCGTACTCCGGACCGCTCGATTACGCGCGTGCGGTCATCGATCTCGGGCTCGCGGTCAGCTTTTCCGGGCTCGTCTTCCGCGCCGGCGAGGAGGCATCGGCCGACGCGGCCGCCATCGTGCCGCTGCACCGCATCCTCATCGAGACCGATTCGCCGTTCCTGGCCCCGCCCGGTGCGCCACGCTCGCGTAACGAACCTGAGTGGGTGCGGATCACCGGAGCATGGCTGGCCGAGCGTCGCGCGACCTCCCAGGATCTCCTTGGCGCAGACCTCGTGGCCGCCTACGACGGAACCTTCCCGCGAGCTGGCCGACCCCGAGGCTGATCCACCACGGTCGGGTTGACAGGCGGCGCCCGCGTTCGCTAGTCTCTGCTTGGCACTCTCGCAGTGAGAGTGCTAAGCATCGCGAAGCCACCATGCTCGGCTGCGCCTGAGGACAGGCTGGAGGGTCGGGCACCGGTCGGCGCGGTGCCTCCACAAGAGGTTCCGGGGAACATCGTCCGCACGGCCAGCAACCGGCCGCCCGATGTCCCGCGAGTCCGACGCCCGCGGCCGGCCCTGGCCGAAACAGGAGGAATGCACGTTGGCCAAAGCCACAGCGAAAGCGACGAAGCTTCGCCCGCTCGGTGACCGTGTCGTCATCAAGCCCAGCGCACGCGAAGAGATGACCAAGAGCGGGATCGTCCTGCCGGACACCGCCAAGGAGAAGCCCCAGGAGGGCGAGATCATCGCCGCCGGCCCCGGGAAGATCCTCGAGGACGGCAAGCGCGAGACGATGGACGTCAAGGTCGGGGACAAGGTCCTCTACGCCAAGTACGCCGGCACCGAGTTCAAGGTCGATGGCGACGAACTGCTCATCGTGAGCCAGAAGGACATCCTGGCCATCGTCCAGGACTGACGGCGCTGTTGCGCCACACGGACACCGTAGGTTCCTGGAGGGACATTCGAATTGGCTAAGCAACTCATCTTTGACGAGACCGCTCGTCGCTCGCTCAAGCGTGGCATCGACAAGCTCGCCGATGCAGTCAAGGTCACGATCGGTCCGAAGGGCCGCAACGTCGTCCTCGACAAGAAGTTCGGCTCGCCGACCATCACCAACGACGGCGTCACGATCGCCCGCGACATCGAACTCGAAGACCCGTTCGAGAACATGGGCGCGCAGCTGCTCAAGGAAGTCGCGACCAAGACCGATGACGTCGCCGGCGACGGCACCACCACCGCGGTCGTGCTCGGCCAGGCGATGGTCGCCGAGGGCCTCCGGGTCGTCACCGCCGGTGCCAACCCGATGGTCGTCAAGCGCGGCATCGAGGCCGCCGTCGATGCGGTCGTCGCCGAGATCAAGAAGCAGTCCCGCCCGGTCAGCAACCGCGAGCAGATCGCGGCCGTCGCCGCCATCAGCGCCGCGGACCCGGAAGTCGGCGAGATCATCGCCGAGGTGATGGACAAGGTCGGCAAGGACGGCGTCATCACCGTCGAAGAGGGCCAGAGCCTGGGCCTCGAGAAGGAATACACCGAGGGCATGCAGTTCGACCGGGGCTACATCTCGGCCTACTTCGTGACCAACCCCGATCGGATGGAAGCGGTCCTCGACAACCCGCTCATCCTGATCACGGACAAGAAGATCTCCAGCGTCGCGGATATGCTCCCGGCGCTCGAGAAGGCGGTCCAGCAGGGCAAGCCCACGCTGATCATCAGCGAGGATGTCGACGGTGAGGCCCTCGCCACACTCGTCGTCAACAAGCTCCGCGGCACGGTCCAGGTCCTCGCCGTCAAGGCGCCGGGCTTCGGCGATCGCCGCAAGGAGATGCTCCGCGACATCGCCGTCCTGACCGGCGGCACCGTCATCAGCGAGGAGATCGGGCGCAAGCTCGACTCGGTCGCATTCGAGGACTTCGGGTCGGCACGTCGCGTCGTCGCGACCAAGGACGACACGACGATCATCGACGGCGACGGCAAGTCGGACCAGATCAAGGCCCGCATGAGCCAGATCAAGGCCCAGATCGAGGACACCACCTCCGACTACGATCGCGAGAAGCTCCAGGAGCGCCTCGCCAAGCTGTCCGGTGGCGTCGCGGTCATCAAGGTCGGCGCGGCCACCGAGGTCGAGCTCAAGGAGAAGAAGCACCGCATCGAGGATGCGCTCTCTACGACCCGAGCGGCCGTCGAAGAGGGCCTCGTCGCCGGCGGCGGCACCACTCTCCTTCAGGCCATCCCGGCCCTCGACAAGATCAAGCTCGACGGCGACGCCCAGGTCGGCGTGGACATCGTCCGCAAGGCCCTGGAGGCGCCCGCCCGCCAGATCGCTGACAACGCCGGTCAGTCCGGCGAGGTCATCGTCGCGCACGTCAAGGGCTTGAAGCCCGGCTTCGGCTACGACGCGCTCAAGGGCGAGTACGGCGACCTGTTCAAGGCCGGCATCGTCGATGCCGCCAAGGTGACCCGGTCCGCGCTCCAGAACGCAGCCTCCATTGCGGCCATGGTCCTCACGACCGAAACGCTCGTGACCGACATGCCCGAGAAGGACAAGGGCGGCAACGGCGGCGGCCACGACCACGGCGGCGGGGGGATGGACTTCTAGTCCGTCGCCAGACCACACGCAGTCGAGACCCCCGGCACCGCCGGGGGTCTCGCGATTCCCGGCACCGACCATCAAGGTCCGGTTCCCGACGGCGCCGCGCGGCTGGTACCACTGCCTGAACGAAGGTCTGGCTCGCCCTCCCCGCTTTCCGGATAGGCTTGCCGTGACGCGTCGGGGGATCGACGAAGGAGTCACCACTCATGAACAAGGCTCGAGCAGCCGTCGGCGCCGTCATCGGCCTGACCCTCACGGCGAGCGGCGTCTTTGCCGCATCCAGTGCCATCAGCATCGTGGCGAGGGATCATGCGGCCGTCGGTGGCCCGAACGATAACCACGGCGGAGCGGTCAGCACGGTGGTCCGCGCCACCAACGGGGCACCTGGTACGACCGTCGCCGGTCCCGGGACGACGGACACGACGACTTCCGATACGACCACCACGTCCGCCGGCGCTCAGGGCGTTCAGGGCGCTCACGGTGCCGCAGTCAGCGTTGTGGCGCAGGACAGGACCGCCGTCGGCGGCAGGAACCACAATCACGGCGGAGCGGTCAGCCTGATCGCGCGGGGCACCCACGGCCCGACCGCGACGCACGGCCAGAGCGCCGGCAAGAGCCAGGCCGGGGTTCACAAGCCCGTCCACTGACAGGATCCGAGACCCGGACACGGGAGCGGTCGAGTCGCCCGACTCGACGGACGATCCTCAGCGGCCGGCCGTGGACAGCGGTGGACCAAGTCGATCCAGATCGACCTCGATCCCGAGGCCCGGACCGTCGGGTACGGGCCCGAAACCGTCGCTCGATCGCGGTCGGTACCCCGCGACGTGCTCGAGCGTCCAGTCGTTCATGAATGAGGCGGCGAACAGCGACTGAGTCGGCACTCCGGCCGCAAGGTGACTGACGGCGGCCGACACGATGTCGCCGCCCCACGAATCCTCGATGGTCAGGGTCAGTCCGAGCTCGACCGCAGCATCGCGCATCAGCCGTGCCTTGGTGAGTCCGCCGACGCGGCCGACCTTGAGATTGACGTGGTCCATGGCGTCGGCAGCGACCGCCCGGACGAGGGTCGGCAGGTCCGTGATGACCTCGTCGAGGACCATCGGGAGGGTCGACAGACGGCGCACCGCCATGCATTCCTCGAGCGTCGGGCATGGCTGCTCGAGCCGGAGGCGATCGAATCCGGCGAGAAGTCTCGCCGCGACGATCGCGTCCTGCCGCCGCCACCCGCCGTTGGCGTCGCCGATGATCGCGTCGTCCGGCCCGGTCACCGCGTGGACGGCCGCGACTCGATCGCGGTCGAGCTCCGGGGCACCACCGAGCTTCAGCTGGAAGTGGTGGATCCCACCGGCCCGTTCGCGCTCGACGAAGGCCGCCATGGCCTCAGGTCCGCCGAGTGGGACCGCGACATAGAGCGGCACCTCGCTGTGGAGAGCCCCGCCGAGGAGCAGCGCCACCGGCTGGCTCGTCGCTCGCCCGAGGATGTCCCAGCAGGCGACATCCAGCGCACTCTTCGCATACTCGTGCCCGCGCAACGTTCCGTCCATGACCCGCCCGACGTCGGCGAGATTGGCCGCGTCTACGCCGACCAGGGCCGGCGCCAACTCGCGCAAGGCGGCCCGGGCGCCCTCGGCGAAGGCAGGCAGATAGGTGGCCCCCAGGGGGCATGTTTCCCCGAATCCCTCGAGACCGCCCCTGGTCCTGATCCGGACGACCGTACTGGGCAGGACGTTGACGACGCGCCCGAAGGACATGACGTAGTCGCCGTGGGCATAGGTCAGGTCGTAGCCGTGGACATCCACCCTGTCGATGACGGTCGCGCTGTCGCCCATTGGGCGCCTCCTCCCTTGCAGGGCTTGATGGTGCACCCAAGGGACCATCGGGCGTTTGACACGCTGAAGCATCAGCCCGACCCTGTCCGTGGTCGTCTTGCGGATGGCCGACCGCCCGTTGCTATCCTGAGGAGCCTCATGACCCGCCGATTTCCCGCCTTCCTCGCGCTCGCCGCGACCCTCTCACTCGTGCTGACCGCCTGCAACGGCGGCAGCGCCAGCAGCGCACCCGCCCTGACCGACCCGAAGGAGATCGTCACCGCGGGCATCGCGGCGACCGAAGCCGCCAAGAGTGTCCATCTCGACCTCACCCTCGATGGGACCATCGCGGTGACGCTCCCGATCGGGGGGTCGGCCGCGACGCCGGTCAACCTCACCGGGACGACCGTCTCGGCAGATGTCGACTTCGCGAAGCCGGCGGCCAAGGCGACATTCGCCGTCCCGGCCATGCTCGGTCTGGCAGGCGAGCTGATCGCCGTCGACGGCAAGTCGTACATCAAGACCACGATCACGGGCCCCCTCTACCAGGAGTCGGCCGGCGGCGTCGGACCTGTCGACCCATCGAAGGCGAGCGGGCTGGCCGGCAACCTCGGCGACGTCCTGTTCCAGGCCGGCGTGCAGCTGGTCAAGGGCGACGACGTCGCGTGTGGCTCCAAGCAGTGCTACACGGTCACTGCGCACCTCACGCCCGCGAACCTCGGCACGACCGCGGCGCGCGGCGTGAGCAGCCTCCCTGTCGATCTGACAGGTGCCACCCTCGATCTCACGATGCACGTCGAGAAGGACCCGCCGCACCACCTCGCCGGGGTCACGGCCGTCGTCACGATGGCCGACGCGTCGAAGGTCACGGCCGAGCTGACGGCCTCGAAGTGGGACGAGCCGGTGACCGTCACCGCCCCGCCCGCCGATCAGGTGAAACCGGCCGCTTCTCAGGCCCCCTGACCGGACCGACGTAACGGCGGGTCGAGCCGCCCGACCTACAATGGGTGGGTGAGCCCGACCCGACGCCGACGTCCCGGCGAGCAGACGCTCCACGCCGCCATCGAGGCTGCCAACGCCCCGACCGGCACGGCCTTCCTCGACCTCGACGAGGCCGCGCCGGCGGTCCCGGACGAGCCGGACTGGATGCGCGACGCGCCCGCCACGACGACCGATCCAGCCGTCTCAGTCCCGCCGCCGGACCCGGCGGTGCGGGCCGCCGCCAAGCGGGATCGCGAAGAGCAGATCGTCCGCGCCCTGAACCCGGAGCAGGCTCGCGCCGTCACCACGACGGAGGGCCCTCTGCTCATCCTGGCCGGAGCCGGGTCCGGCAAGACGCGTGTCCTCGCGCACCGGATCGCATACCTCGTGAGCATCAAGGACGTGGCCCCGTGGCGGATCCTCGCGGTCACCTTCACGAACCGGGCTGCCGCGGAACTGCGCGAACGGATCATCAGCCTGGTGGGCGAGGGCGGGCGGGACGTCGTCGCCGGCACGTTCCATTCGCTCGCTGCGCGCGTGCTCCGCGCGGACGGGGAGGCCATCGGCATCGGCCGTCGGTTCGTGATCTACGACACGGATGACCAGCAGGCGCTCATGAAGCAGATCCTGCGCGAGGAGGACATGCCGCTCACCGGCGAGTTCCGGCCGAGCGCGGTGCTCGGCGCCATCAGCCGCGCGAAGAACGAGATGCTCGACCCGACGTTCCTGGCCGAGAACGCGGCGAACCATCGCGAGCGCACCATCGCCCACCTTGCGACGCGATACCAGGAGCGGCTGCGCAAGGCGAACGCGCTCGACTTCGACGACCTCCTTCTGGATGCGGTGCGGCTGTTCGTGGACGCGCCCGACGTCCTGGCGAAGTACCAGGAACGATGGCGCTATATGCACGTCGACGAATACCAGGACACCAACCGCGCGCAGTACCTGTGGGTCAAGGCGCTGGCCACCCGGCACAGGAACCTGTGTGTCGTCGGTGACGACGACCAGTCGATCTACTCGTGGCGCGGTGCGGACCTGCGCAACATCCTCGACTTCGAGCGCGACTGGCCGGACACCGCGGTCGTCAAGCTCGAACAGAACTACCGCTCGACACAGCTGATCCTGGACGCCGCACACGCAGTCGTGTCCCGCAACACGGCGCGGAAGGACAAGAAGCTCTGGACGGACAACGAGGGTGGCGTCCGGATCCAGCGGTTCGAGGGATACAACGAGGAGGAAGAGGCCGAGTGGATCGCCCGCCAGGTCGAGGGCCTCGTCGGCGGCCGCGGGACTGCCCTGACTCGCCGTGCCGATGCCGACGACGCCCGCTTCAGGGCACGCGATATCGCGGTGATGTACCGGATGAACGCCCAGTCCCGGTCGATCGAGGAATCGTTCCTGCGCTACGGGATCCTCTATCAGCTGGTCGGTGGCACCCGGTTCTACTCCAGGCGCGAAGTCAAGGACGCGCTCGCCTACTTGCGGATCCTGCGCTCGGACACGGACAGCGTCAGTTTCGAACGGATCATCAACGTGCCGGCCCGCGGCATCGGCGACAAGACCATCGAGGCGCTGCGCGTCGCGGCCGCGCGGGAGGGCGGGACCACGTGGGGCGCCATCGAGGCGGCGATCTCCGGCGAGCTGTCGGGTCTCGCGCCTCGGACCCGCAATGCGCTCACGGACTTCGCCATCCTCGTCCGGCGGCTGCGGACCAGGGTCGGCGTGCTGAGCCTGCCCGAACTCCTCGACGAGGCACTCGAGGCGTCCGGCTATCGAGCCATGCTCGCCGATGGCTCCGAGGACGGAGAGGAGCGCTGGGCGAACCTGCTGGAGCTGCGTGCCGTGACGACCCGCTACGACGACCTGACGCCGGACGACGCCCTGGACCGCCTGTTGGAGGAGACGGCCCTCGTGGCCGACCAGGATTCGTACGAGGATGACGCGGACGCCGTGACGCTCATCACGCTCCACGCAGCCAAGGGGCTCGAATTCCCGGTCGTCTTCATCGCCGGCCTCGAGGAGGGGTTGTTCCCGCACAGCCGGGCGCTCGACGACGAGAAGGAGCTCGAGGAGGAGCGGCGGCTGGCGTATGTCGGCATCACCCGGGCGAAGCGACGGCTCTTCCTGACGCACGCCTGGCGGAGGGCGACCTGGGGGATGGGCCAGGCCTCGGTGCCATCGCGGTTCCTGATGGAGATCCCGCCGGAGCTCATGGATGGGCCCCAGCTCGGTGGCTCGGACGACCGCGACCTGGATCTTGACCTGGTGTTCGGTGCGCGGCGGACGAGCCGGTTCGGGACGCCGGTGCGTGGAGGCGGATCTGCCTACCGGCAAGGGAGCGGTCGTCCGGGCGCGCCGGCCGCCGGCGAGGCATTCCGGCCGACCCGCGATCTCGCCGCCAAACGAGAAGCGTTCGACGATGGCGCACGATCCGGATCGCTCGGACGGCCGCTCCGACCCTGGGACGACGACCTCGATGCGACGGCCTCACCCGCGGCCGGCGCGACGCCCGTGCGGCCGCCGGCACGCCCAGTGATACCCGGCGAGCGCCTGTTTCGCGACGGCGACCGCGTCCGCCACGGCCGGTGGGGCGACGGCATCGTCGTCACGTCCAAGCTGACCCGGAGCGATGAGGAGGTCACGGTGGCGTTCAAGGACGCGTCGGTCGGGCGCAAGACGATGCTGGTCAGCCTGGCGAACCTCGATCGCGTCGGATGACCGACGTCGACCCAGCCCTCGCCACCCGCCTCGCCGGGATCGTGAACCTCGCCGGATTCGAGCCGTTGGCGCGAGCTGCGATGGACCCGGCCGCCTTCGACTACGTGGCGGGCGGTGCCTGGGACGAGCTGACGCTGGCCGACAACGAGGCGGCCTGGCGATGCCGGCGACTCCGCCCCCGTGTGCTCGTGGACGTGTTTCGCGTGGACACCGCGACGACGATGCTCGGCGCCCCGGTCGCGATGCCCGTCGCCCTAGCGCCGATGGCGGTCCTGTCGCTCGCGGACCCTGGCGCGGAATCGGCGATGGCCCGCGCGGCGGCTGCAGCCGGGGTCCCGATGATCCTGTCCACGAGCGCGTCGGAATCGATCGAGACGGTCGCCCAAGCCGTGCCTGAAGGCGTCCATTGGTTCCAGTTCTACGTCCAGTCCGACATGGGCGTCAGCCGATCGCTGGTCGAGCGCGCCGAGGCCGCAGGGTTCAGCGCGATCATCCTGACCGTGGATCTCCCGGTCCTCGGATATCGTCAGCGGGATCGGCTGTCCGACTTCGTGCTCCCGCCGCTTGGCAACTTCAGCGGGGTGTCGGCCACGCATGGGAGCCGCCGCCTGAAGGCGCTCGCGAACCCTGTCGATCAGCAGGCCACGACCATGACCTGGGCCGACCTCGCGCGCATCCGGGGGTGGTCGTCGCTCCCGCTCGTCCTCAAGGGGATCCTGACCGTCGAGGACGCCCGACTCGCGGTCGATCACGGCGTCGACGCGATCGTCGTCAGCAACCACGGCGCGCGACAGCTGGATCGCGTCGCGGCGACCGCCGACGTCCTTCCGGAGATCGTCCACGCGGTCGACGGCCGCACCGAGGTGTGGGTCGACGGCGGCATCAGGCGTGGGCTCGATATCGCGCTCGCGCTGGGGCTCGGGGCTCGCGGCGTGCTCCTCGGCCGGCCCGCTTATTGGGCGCTGGCGGCCGGCGGCACGGCCGGCGTCGAGCGCGCATTGGCGATCCTGCGCGAGGAGTTCGCGCTGACCCTCGCACTCCTCGGGACACGGACACCGGCCGACATCACCCCGGCCCACGTGGCGACGGCGAACTCCGCCGAACGCTGATCGACCCCGGATCGCGACCCGGGTGACTCCGTCACGTCATCGACGCGGAATCCGCACTCGGGGTATGGTGTGAGCCTCGGCGCGAGGCCTCGGTCCCGCCGCAGCCCCCTGACTCCCACCCGAAGGATCCCACCATGTTTGCCAATGATGCCCAGATGCTCGACCTGATCGAGCAAGCCCTCGAACACGACCCAAGCTGCACGCTGTGCAACGCACCGACCGACATCCGCGAGCGGGACGGACGTCTGTGGCTCGAGTGTTCATCGACACCGGTCGAGACCCCGACACGGTTCCTCGAGCGTATCGGCGGTGCTCTTCTGCCGCACCCGCGGCGCCTGGTCGTCGATCTTCGCGAGGATTTCGCCGCCTGATCGCGGGATGCGCGGGACCGACTCGTTCGGTACCCTCGCATCCATGTCGATCCAGCTCCCTCCGGTCGATCCGTCGCTTGTCGCCGCGGCATCGGCACTCGACTCGGCGGCGGCCGCTGCCCGACACGCCGACCTCGCTGCCGCGATCGACCGTGCCAACGAGCTCTATCACGCGCAGGACGCGCCCGAGCTCTCCGACGCCGAGTACGACCGACTGTTCCGCGAACTCGTCGCGCTCGAGACGGCCTACCCGGATCTGACCACGCCCACGTCGCCGACCCAGCGCGTCGGTGGCACGCCGGCCGGGACGTTCGACGAGGTCCGCCACGCACGGCCGATGCTGTCATTGTCGAATGCCTTCAGCCACGACGAGCTGCGCTCGTTCGACGCGCGTGTCCGCAAGGGTCTCGGCCTGCCGCCCACGCCCGAGTCGGCACCCGACCTGCGCTACGTCGCCGAGCTCAAGATCGACGGTCTCGCCATCAGCCTCCGCTACGAGCGCGGCCGGTTCGTCCAGGGCGCGACCCGCGGCGACGGCACGACCGGCGAAGACGTCACCTCCAACGTCAGGACCATCACGGTCATCCCGGTCCGTCTGGCGGAGCCCGCCACGCTCGACGCCCGGGGCGAGGTGTACATGCCGAAGGCCGAGTTCCGGCGCATCAACGAGGAACGCGAGGAGGCCGGGCTCGCGCTCTACGCCAACCCGCGCAACAGCGGCGCCGGTTCGCTCCGCCAGATCGACCCCGCGGTCACGGCGGGACGCAAGCTGTCGGCCTGGTTCTACCAACTCGTCGAGGACACCGAGGTCGTCGCCACGCAGACGACGGCCCTTAAGCGACTGGCCGGGCTCGGCTTCCCGGTCAACCCGGACCGTGAGGCGGACCTCGACATCGAGGGAGTGATCGCCTTCACCGAGCGTTGGCGAGAGGCTCGCCATGCCCTCCCGTACGAGACCGACGGCGTCGTCGTCAAGGTCGACCGGTTCGACCAGCAGGCGCGCCTCGGGATGGTCAGTCGGGCGCCTCGCTGGGCCATCGCCTACAAGTTCCCGCCGGAGCAGGTCGAGGCGTTCATCGAGGACATCGTCCCGTACGTGGGCAGAACCGGGACGCTGACGCCGGTCGCGCATATGACCCCGGTCAAGGTCGCGGGTTCGACGGTCGCCCGGGCCACTCTCCACAACCTCGACGAGGTCCGGCGCAAGGACATCCGCATCGGCGACTGGGTGATCCTCCAGAAGGCCGGGGACGTCATCCCGGAGGTCGTCCGACCGATCGTCGAACGTCGCCTCGGCGCCGAGCGCGAGTACGTCATGCCCGAGCGCTGTCCGGTCTGCGAGACCCCCGTCGCCCAGGACGAGGGCGCGGTGCGCGTCTACTGCCCGAACCTCGTCTGCCCGGCGCGGGTCGGCCAGGAGTTCGGGCACTTCGCGGGTCGCGGCGGGATGGACATCGAGGGCGCGGGCTGGAAGGTCCTCGTCCAGCTCATCGAGCGCGGGATGCTCATGCGTCGCGGTGACTTCTACCGACTGACGGTGGAGGACCTCGAATCGCTCGATCGGTTCGCGCGCAAGAGCGCGGAGAACCTGTACGCCGCGATCCAGAAGTCGCGCCGACGCCCGCTGGCGCGGGTCCTCAACGCGCTCGGGATCCCACAGGTCGGCGAAACGACGGCTATCGATCTCGCTCGTTGGCTCACCATCCAGGTGCATCCCGGGCCTCGATGGCTGGCGGCCCTGAGCCGTTTCCTCCAGGGCGTCTCCCGCGATACCCCGGAACGATTCGCGGAGGTCGAGGGTGTCGGGCCGACGGTCGCCGCGAGCCTCGCCCGCTATTTCACCGACGAGGTGACCTCCGGGGTCCTCGACGACCTGGCCGATGCCGGTGTCGAGCCGGAAGCCCCCGTCATCACCGCAGCCGACGCAGCCGGTCCGCTCGATGGCAGGACCCTCGTCGTGACGGGGACGCTCGACGGCTTCAGCCGCACGGAGGCCGAGGAGGCGATCCGCGCGGCCGGCGGCACGGTCGCAGGGTCCGTGTCGAAGAAGACGGATTACCTGGTCGCAGGCGAGAGTGCCGGTTCGAAGTTGGCGAAGGCGACGGAGCTCGGGATCGAGATCCTCGATGAGGCCGGGTTCCGCCGACTCCTGGCCGGCGACTCCTAGTTCGCGACCCGACCCCGCGCGTAGCGCTCCATCAGCGCCGTGACGGCCGATCGGGCCGCCTTCCAGTCCGGCAGGTCGCCGAAGATGTCCGCGTCGGGTCCCCAGCGATTGAGCTGGGTCATGGCGGTCACGATCGCGTCGTGGGCGAGCGCGCGGTTCCGGCCAGCATCGATCTGACCAGTCACGAGGTAGCGCCGGACGGTCTCGAACGGGGCTGCCCACCGGTCGATCCGGATCCGATCGCCCATTCGCAGGGTCTCGAGCCAGTCGTCATCGCCGACCGGGTGCCCGTCGTGTTCCGACTGGTGCCGGACGAGATCCACCCGGAGGCCGGGGTGTTCGAGGCTGGGCAGGCGACCGTCGTCGCCGACCGAGCGATAGCAGATCGGGCAGGACGGAAGCTCGACCGTCGCGCCTGGGCCTTCACCATAGGGCAGCCCGCAGCGCCGGCAGAACGTCCCGCGGGCGCGGTCCGACGGGGTCCCGCACTGCAGGCACACGGTCGAGATCACGCGCTGAATCTCCCAGTCCGTCCGGCATCGCGGACCGCCATCCCGGACCCGCGTTCGGCGCCATCGAGATGGATCTCCCAGGACTCGGGGGTCGACACGCCGGCCGGCCGGCGCAGGAC
>Ga0075021_10000775_pt1 | contig 16397 bp, 14 predicted proteins | sample ColStrG_CSR_2012_FD_72749 | JGI IMG/M metagenome (GOLD analysis project Ga0075021, IMG submission 72749) | Freshwater sediment microbial communities in response to fracking from Pennsylvania, USA - Cold Stream Run_MetaG_CSR_2012 | ecosystem: Environmental > Aquatic > Freshwater > Creek >...
GCGCCGTCGACAACCAGACTCTCCAGAAGGAGCGCCGAAATGCAGCCTCTTACATGCAGGCACCGATACCAGGAAAGCGACTTTGCGTCCGGGATTCGACGAGTGACTCGGGCGCTCGCAAACCATTTCTCGATCCTCTGCCGGTTGCTGGCGATTACGTTTCTTTGTCGGGTTCCGGGGTACGCCCAACAGATCGTGGCGCCGCTGCTTGCAGGCCAAACCGAAATCAGGGCAACGCTCCCGGAAGGCGCAGCGGGAGTCGAGGTGCAAGTAAACCAGGCCGCCGCGGTAGTGAAGGGCTTTCCTGTCCAGGACGCCAAAGAGGTAGGAGTATTCGTCATCACGCTCAAATCCCCACTGGTTGCCGGCACCAAAGTACGCATTCGCGTCCTGCAAGACGGCGTCGCCCGCGCCTGGTCCGACGAGGCTCCCGTCTATAGGCAGGCTGCCGATTGCCCGCGCAAACCTTCCCTCTCCTTCACTCCAGCGCAACTTTCCTTCAAGAGTCAGCCGTGGGGGTTGGCCAGTGATTCACAAACCGTGACCGTGAAGAACGAGGGATCGGAAGACATTCAGTTTGAACCCAAGATCGTCCCGGAGGGCAGCTTCCGGTTTAGCCCGACGCCGGACTGCCAAAATCCGCTGCCGCCCAAGGCGACCTGCACGCTTCACGTGGTCTATCAGCCTAGCGGGGCTTACGCAGACGCGCAGAAAGGTTTGCTTGGCAACGCGTTTGAACTCGAAAAATCCGCGACCGCAACAGAATCGGCCGTTGGAGATACGCTGAAGAAGGCAGACTCCACCCCAAAAGAGATGTTGGCCACCTCCGTGGCAGAAATTCGAAAAAACATGCTCCAGGCCAGCCCCGACCAGCGAGCGGCGAAGGGTCGACAGCTGATTCAAACGATCACCGATTTTCATAACTCCCACCCATCGACCAGCATCATTCTCTCCGGCGTTCCCGAGCACTGGAAGTATCCTTTCACTCGAGCCGTTGCCGGGGTCGATCTATCCGCACCCAGTTCGCGAACCGTGAAGCAAGCCTATTTCATTGAATTCGATCTGATCGCTCCACTGGGTAGTTATCCTTGGAGTTCACAGAACTCGAAGGCCGATCCGCTGGATAGCAGATTCTGGGTTTGGTTCAACCCGCGGATCACCAGCTTGCCGCAGTCCGCGAACTACAGCGCCCTATCCACCATCAATGCCAGCGGAGGCTTTCTCGATTCGCTGACAAAATCGGGAACGGTAAAAGATATCGCCCAGGGACTCGACGTCAGCGGCGGTCTTGAAATCGCTCTTATCAAACCACGCAACGGGGTCGGCTGGTGGAGCGAGTATCCGAACACAAAGGCCCGGCTCGGCATCTCCCTGATCGGGGGCGTCGGAGCCGCCACCCCGTTCTCCACCGACAAAACCGATTTGACATCGAGAGTGAATCAGAGCATTTGCGACGCCTACAACAAAGGCGCCACACACAATTTCAATTGCGTATTTCGTGCCGGCGCTGCTGCCCCAGTGATTCAGGATCCAATTACTGGGACAGACAAGCCCTTTATCTCGTTTGTTACCCCTGACCGATCAAGATTCTTTCGCAGATTCTACACCGGAGTCCGGCTCAAAACGTTCTTCTTCAACCAAGACATCACTGGTGACTGCTTTCGGCCAAGAAAGTCAACATCGAAGAAGACACAGACTACGACAACTTCCGATCAGGGCGACTCGGTTCAATGTGAGACGCCCTACGATGTGTTTCCCGGTATCGTCGATCTGAGTGTCGGAAAGGATGAAGCGGTGACGGGAGGGCACCTGAATAAATGGCTGTTCCGCCTGGAAGCCTCATACCCGCTTCCGTTCTATCCCGGTGTTCACATCTTTGGGTCCATTTATACCGGTGGCAGGAGCCAGACCAATCCTCCGTTCAGTGCCGTCAGTATCCAAGCTCCGAACAACAACACGGATAACCCAATTCAGACTGACGCAAACACGTATCGTTTTCCGACACCGCCGCTGAACCGGGACTACTTCCGCATCGGAGTGGGCGTGGATCTGGTCCAAATATTAAAGAGGGCATCCAGCGGAGGGCAGCCGCAAAAGTCAGTCACCAACGGCACGCAGTGAGCCAACCAGGCGAGCCCAGCACCTCTGACCTGTGTACACGATCCACATTGTCTCTGGCGTGTTCACACCAGTGCTCGCTAAAACACTGAAAGTCGCGACTGCGGATTCGTGCTGAAAGCGATTAGCACTCCTGGGTGGTTTCCATCACGATTCCTGTCTGATTCTGATCAGTGTTCTAGTGCGAAAGCGATCGCCATTCCTGCGCAAAGCCGATGAGTGGTGATTGCAGGAACGGTGATCGGGATGGTCAGGAATCGGCCGTGGAAAACAGTGGGGCGACCCTGGACACCGCGAGTAGCGTGACCTCCGACGAGGAGGTAGCGATGCCCGGAAAGCGCGTCCATGCGCAAGACGCGTAAACCGTCAGGTACTCATGCACGGTGCTCTGGCTGACGTTGGCACTGCGGGCGATCTGCCACCGCCTTAGGCCTCAACTCGAAATACAACCGAAGGACTTTTCGGGCCCGGCACTCCGTGCGTTACAGCGTTACCCTTGTGGATGCGTCTTCTCGTGGGCGGTTAGTAGTGTATTGATCTCGTCGAGCAGTACACGGAACTTATCCGGGTCATTTTCCCTTTGCAGCTTGGCACACAATTCACGCCAACCCTGTGGCTCTTGCGGTTCCGGATGGGGCATACTCTTGCCATCTATTTTTGAGCAAAAGGAGAGTAGTGCACAAAAGAGCCACCGTCGGTGACCTCGATCACAAAGGAACACTCACAAGTTCCGCCAGCCTTCGGACTAGGTCTCTGACCACATATAGATGTACCTAGTAAGGTACTCGTGGAGTGACCGAATGGAGCGCAACGTAAGGACATGCAAAGCTACCATCGGGTGCATGTTCATCTGCGGAACAAGGAGCGGAAGCAGATCACCGGGATGCTGAACAAAGGGCGGGAGTCGGCGCGGGTGTTGCGCCGAGCATCGATCCTGCGCCAGCTGGACCAGGGACAGACGCCGGCCCAGGTGGCCAACAACGTGGGCGTGGCTCCCAAGACCGTGCGGGCGATTGCCCGGCGCTACGAGGAGGAGGGAGTGGAGCCGGCGTTGTATGAGAGGCAGCGTCCGGGCCAGCCGCGGGTGCTGGACGCAGGCCCGAGCCAGAGAATCATTGCCATGGTGTGCAGCCAAGCGCCGGCAGGCAGGGCGCGGTGGAGCGTTCGACTCATCGCCCAGGAAGCGGTGCAGCGGAAGTTGGTGCCGCGGGTGGGCCGGGAGACGATCCGCATCCTGCTCCAGCATCATGAACTGAAGCCGTGGCGGGAAAAAAATGTGGTGCGTGGCGGAACTGGATGAAGAGTACCTCCGGCGCATGGAAGACGTGCTGGCCCTGTATGAGAAGCCGCTCTCGGAGACCGAACCGGTGGTTTGTATCGATGAAAAGCCGGTGGTCGTGCTTGCCGATCTCCGCCCACCCAGAGCCATGCATCCGGGACGAATTCTTCGGCGCGACTGTGAGTACGAACGCCGGGGCACGGCCAACGCGTTTTGCGGAGTGGAGCTGAAGGCAGGACGGCATTATCCCGGCGTGACTCCGGACCGTTGCTCGCCCGAGTTTGCCGATTATCTGCTGGAGATTGCAGAACAGTATCCGGCAGCCGACACCATCCATCTGGTCCTGGACAATCTGAGTTCGCACACCCGCAAGGCAGTGGTGGAGCGGTATGGCGAGAAGGCGGGAGGCTGGCTGTGGGGCCGGTTCACCGTCCACTCCACGCCGAAACACGGCAACTGGCTGAACCAGGCGGAAATCGAAATCAGCCTGTTCTCCCGGCAGTGCCTGGGACGGCGAAGGATCCCATCGCTGGGCGATCTGCGGCGGCAAGCCAAGGCCTGGGGCCGGAGAGTGAACCGGGATCGGGTCACCATCGCCTGGCGCTTTACCCGCAAACAGGCACGCTTGAAGTTCGGTTACAGAAGGAACAACATTACGCGGTCACAGTACTAGTGCCGTGACCATATGAATAGTAATACATGTAGATACTTGGCAGCGAAGAGGTCCGGGCGTATTGCTGGGACATGGAAGACGGCAGGAAAGTTCAGGTTCGGTTGTCCAAGGCGGAGCAACATCTCCTAACCGAAGGTAGATGTCAAGGAAAATATTGAACGCGTTCAAGTCAGGAGTTAAGACCCTGCTTTTCTAGCGACGACACGTCCGAGACCTCGCCTGTCACTTTCCAAAATCCCTGGAATGAGCCGGTTCTTCTTCCTCGTGCCGGGGAGATATACGCTGGCTGCGCAGTCGCAGTCCCACCGGCACGATTCCCTTCCAATTTGAGTATTCCGCAATACGGAAAAGCCTAGAACATCCGGAACGTGACGGTCGTCACAGAATGCTTATCCCCAGGGTGAAACACTACGGGTGAATTCTTGGAGTCGACCGCTTGGCGGAGCAAACGCAAGCAGTTCTGGAGGCGAGCCAGTTGGGCAGCCTGATCAAGGTAGTGGCCCGCCGCGGATACCAGGTGATTGGTCCGACGGTCCGTGACGGAGCGATTGTTTACGACCGCATCGAATCGGCCGACGAGTTGCCGGCAGGGTGGACGGACGAGCAGGAGCCGGGCCGCTATCGGCTGAAACGGCGTGAGGATCAGGCGCTGTTTGGCTATGTGGTAGGGCCGCAGAGCTGGAAGAAATGCCTGCACCCGGCGGAGGTGCGACTGTGGTCGGCCGAGCGCCAGGGCGAAACGTTCCGGATTCTGGATAACGAGAAACGGCCGCAGCGTCAACACGCGCTCTTAGGGGTTCGGGCATGTGAGTTGGCGGCCATCGCGGTGCAGGACCGGGTTCTGCTCGAGGACCGGTATCGCGATCCCACCTATGCGAAGTGCCGCGAAGATGGGTTCATCATTGCCGTGCAATGCACCCAGGCGGCAGCCACCTGTTTCTGTGCTTCCATGGGGACCGGTCCGCAGGCGCGCAGTGGGTTCGACCTGGCCCTAACGGAGCTGACCGGACCGGGCGGCCATCGCTTCGTGGCGCAGGTGGGGAGCGCTCGTGGCGCGGAAGTGCTCGCGGAACTGAAGACCGCGGCGGCGGCTGAAGGAGAGCTGCGGGAAGCGCAGACGGCGGTCGAAGCAGCGGCGCGCCAGCAGGTGCGAAGCATTGATCAAACCGGTATCCGGGAACTGCTTTACCAAAACTTCGAGCATCCGCGCTGGGACCAGGTTGCGGAGCGCTGCCTGACCTGCGCCAACTGCACGATGGTCTGCCCGACCTGCTTCTGCTCGACGGTGGAAGACGTGAGCGATGTGACCGGGGAGCACGCCGAGCGCTGGCGCCGTTGGGACTCCTGCTTTACGCGGAGTTTTTCCTACATTCACGGGGGCAGCATCCGCACTTCCGGTAAGGCTCGCTACCGACAGTGGATGACACACAAGCTGGCTTCGTGGATCGACCAGTTCGGAACCTCGGGATGTGTGGGCTGCGGGCGTTGCATTACGTGGTGCCCGGTGGGAATCGATATTACCGAGGAGGTTCGGGCCATACGGGAGACAGGAAGTCATGGAAACACTTGAGCGCATCATCGCAGAACACCGCTTCTTCGCGGGTCTTGAATCGTATTACACCGACCTGCTGGTGGGCTGTGCTTCGAACGTGCGGTTCGAGGCCGGCGCATACATCTTCAAGGAAGGAGGGGAAGCAAACGAGTTCTACCTGATCCGGTCGGGGAGAGTCGCTCTGGAGATCTCCGCGCCGCAGCGCAAGCCGATCATCGTGGAGACGCTGTCTGAGGGAGACATCCTGGGGTGGTCGTGGCTGCTGCCGCCCTACCACTGGAAGTTCCACGCGCACGCCGTCGAAGGCACGCGGGCCCTCGCGCTCAACGGGCAGTGTCTGCGAACCAAGTGCGAGCAGAACCACGATCTTGGGTACGAACTGTTGAAGCGCTTCGCCCAGATTATCGATCGGCGGCTGGAGGCAACACGCTTCCAGTTGCTGGACGTGTACGCAGCCCGGTGAGGAATATGAGCACAGCCGTCACAACCGATCCCATGCTGCCCCAGCCGTACACGGTACAGGAAGTGGTAAAGGAGACTCCGGACACATTTACGCTTTCGCTGGAGCCGTCGAACACAATCAACGGGGACCGGTTTCAGCCCGGCCAATTCAGCATGCTGTGGGCGTTTGGGGTGGGCGAGTTGCCCATCTCCATTAGCGGCGACCCAGGGCAAGGTGACCGGCTCCTGTACACCGTACGCTCGGTAGGTCAGGCGACCCACGCGCTGGTCAGCCAGAAAGTGGGCGAAAGCGTAGGAGTGCGAGGTCCATTTGGGACCGGTTGGCCGTTAGAGCAGGCAAGGGGCCGGGATGTGATCGTGGTAGCAGGGGGAATCGGGCTGGCCCCCCTTCGTCCGGTGATCTATCAGGTCCTGCATAACCGCAAGATGTATCGGCGGCTGGTGATCCTCTACGGCGCGCGCAGCCCGCGCGACCTGCTTTACCGCAAGGAACTGGCCGCGTGGGCCCACCAACCCGACACCCAGCGGCTGGTTACCGTTGACTATGGAGGCTTGAGCTGGCGCGGTCACGTGGGGGTAGTGACCACGCTGTTCAAGTACGCGCGGCTGCAGCCGGCGCGCTCAGTGGCCATGGTCTGTGGACCCGAGATCATGATGCGCTTTGTCACCCGGGAACTGGAGGCGCAGGGGCTGTCGCGAGGGAACATCTACGCCTCGATGGAACGGAACATGAAGTGCGCGGTCGGCTTCTGCGGGCACTGCCAATACGGACCGCATTTTATTTGCAGGGACGGGCCGGTCTTTCCTTACGAGCAGATCCGGCCGCTGCTGGAAAAATATGAGCTCTGAACGCAAGCCCAAGCCCAAGATCGCGGTCTTCAAGTTCGCCTCCTGCGACGGCTGCCAGCTGAGTTTGCTCGACGCCGAGGACGAACTGCTGGGCGTGGCTGGAGCGGTGGACATCGCCTATTTCCCGGAAGCCACGCGCGCCATGCGGAAGGGACCCTATGACATCGGGTTGGTGGAGGGTTCCGTCACCACGCACCATGACGCCCAGCGCATCCAGCAGGTGCGGCGCCAGTGCAAAGCCCTGATTACTATCGGGGCTTGTGCCACCGCCGGTGGCATCCAGGCCTTGCGAAACTGGAAGGACGTGGATGAATTCGTCCGCGTCGTGTATGCCACCCCGCAGTTCATCAGCACGCTGAAGCTCTCCACCCCCATCGCCGAACATGTGCCGGTGGACTTTGAGCTGCGTGGTTGCCCGATCAACAAGCACCAGCTGATCGAACTAATCTCTGCCACCCTGGTCGGCCGGAAGCCGAACGTGCCGACCTACTGCGTGTGCCTCGAGTGCAAGCGCAAGTCGAATGTGTGTGTGGCGGTGGCGCGTGGCGTCGCCTGCCTCGGGCCGGCAACCCAGGCGGGTTGCGGCGCGCTGTGCCCGAGTTACGACCGCGGATGCTACGGCTGCTACGGACCGATGGAAAGTCCCAATACAGCTTCGTTGACCGGCCAGTTTCGCATTCTCGGACAGTCGGATGACCAGGTCGCGCGCGCCTTCCGCGGGTTCAACGCCTGGGCGTGGCAGTTTCGCAAAGCCAGCGAGGAGTGCGAACGGAAATGAGCGGAAAGCCGAGCCGGACGATTCGGGTGGACACGCTAGCCCGTGTAGAGGGCGAAGGCGCCCTGCACATCACGCTGGCAGGCGACCGTGTAACCGATGTGAAGCTCAAGATCTACGAACCGCCGCGGTTCTTCGAAGCCTTTCTGCGCGGCCGCCACTTCTCCGAGGCCCCCGACATCACGGCCCGGATTTGCGGGATTTGCCCCATCGCCTATCAGATGAGCGCGGTGCACGCCATGGAACGAGCGCTGGGCATCCAAATCGACCCGGCGGTTCGACTGCTCCGCCGCCTCTTCTACTGCGGGGAGTGGATCGAGAGTCACACCCTGCATGTGTTCATGCTGCACGCGCCCGATTTTCTGGGCTATCAGGACGTGATTGCAATGGCCGGGGACCACCGCGCCGTGGTCGAGCGGGCTCTGCGGTTGAAGAAGATCGGCAACCGCATAGTGAGCTTGCTGGGCGGGCGCGAGATTCATCCCATCTCAGCGGCAGTGGGGGGCTTTTACAAGACGCCCACGAAATACCAGTTGCGCGAACTGGTGAACGATCTGGAGTGGGCGCTGCAGGTCTCGCTCGAGACCGTGCGTTGGACGGCAGGACTGGAGTTTCCCGACTTCGAGCAGGACTATGAGTTCGTGGCTCTCCGCCATCCCGACGAGTATCCGTTCAACGAAGGACGGCTCGTTTCGAACCGGGGCCTGGACATTGATGCTGCCGAGTACGAGGATCATTTTGTCGAGTTGCATGTCAAACACTCGAACTCGCTGCACTCGGTGGTGCGCGGACGAGGGTCGTATCTGGTTGGACCGCTGGCGCGGTTCAACCTGAACTTCCCCCAACTGCCGGAGGTGGCGCAGGAGGCCGCGTTGCAGGCCGGCTTGCGACCGCCGGTGAAGAACCCGTTCCGGAGTATCGTGGTCCGCGCGGTCGAGCTCGTCTTCGCCTGCGTCGAGGCGCTGCGCGTCATCCGCGAGTATGAGCCTCCAGCCGTCCCGCGAGTCGAGGCACCCAACCGGGCGGGAGTCGGTCAGGCGGTCACCGAGGCGCCTCGCGGCCTCCTGTATCATCGCTATGCCCTAGATGTTAAGGGGCTGATCGTCGCCGCCAAGATTGTTCCGCCAACCTCCCAGAACCAGAAGCGCATCGAGGACGACCTTCGCGACTACGCGGCCCGATTGGCGGCTTGGCCTCTAGAAGAGGCCACCTGGAAATGCGAGCAGGCGGTGCGGAACTACGATCCCTGCATCTCTTGCGCAACCCACTTTCTGAAGCTTGTGGTGGAGCGCGAGGAGACGGACGGCGCCTGAAACATGCGGATTATCGGCTGCGGGAACCGGGAGCGAAGTGACGATGGGGCCGGCGTGCTGGTGGCGGAGCGGCTGCGAGAATGGGGCCTTGAAGCGGAAACCCTCACTGGCGAAGCCCTAGCCCTGATCGAAGCGTGGAGTGGCGCTCATGATGTGATTGTCGTGGACGCGGTCGCGACCGGCTCGCCGGTCGGCACCGTGCAAGTGTGGGAGGCTCGCCCCTACTTGCTTCCCGGCCGTTCCTCCACATCCACTCACGGGTTTGGCGTGGCCGAGGCGATTGAGCTGGCCCGGACCCTCGACCGCCTTCCCCAGCGGCTGCGGGTTTACGGAATCGAGGGAAGACAGTTTGAGCTGGGCAGCGATGTCTCGCCCGAGGTGAAGCGCGCGGTAGAGGAAGTGGCCCGCCAGATCGCGGTGCAAGCAGGAAAGTGCCGATCCTAAGCAGCGCTAACACGTCCCAGCATGCCCCGTCAGCAACTTGTGCGATTGTGCCTGGATGACCGAGTAGCCGGACGGGATTGCTCCCGTCCAGCCCTCTAAGAACTGTGCATGAGAGTTTCCCCTCACACAGCTCAAGCCCTTCAAACGCCTCTTTCGGGGAGACGCGGTTGCGAAACAGAAATGCGCTGGTGGTGAACCCGGTCATAACACTCCGGATGAAGGAGAACGCGGTTCTCGGCGCTTTGCGAACCACCCCTTCACGCGGGGAACGCAGTGGTGAAGGCGCCAGCCCGTGAGCCGAGTGATTTTTGTATTGCACACAGTGCAGAGCCCGCGTTGTTCATGCCAGAGAAAGCGAAGGGTACGAGTACCCCGAAACGTGTCCTGCATATGAATTCCTTCGCATTGTTCGAAGTAGGTTTCATAGGCGGGGTCGTAGGGGTTCGCGTCACCTCGAACTTTAACGTGTCGCTTGATGGGTGTGCTACCGGCGTGGCGCAGCCAAACTTGACTGGGCTGCCCCTCGTCGTCACACGTTTCACCGAAGAAGGACCAGTCACGACCACGATGCCGCGCAAAGTACTTCTGCTTGCGCCAGCGCGTGTTCCTGTTCGGGTGTCTTCGTCGTGCCCATCGCCATAGACTAGAGAAGATTTCGTGATCAACGCGGAGGTACGTGCGTTTACTCACCACGTGCCGATGATAGTTGACCCAGCCCCTGATTTTGGGGTTGAGTTTACGGATCAGATCGGCGGCCGACATGCCGAGCGCGGCGTTGATTATCTTCCGGATGCCACCCAGAAAGGTTTTAACATTCTTCTTGGAAGGCTTAACGAGCAGTTTCCCGTTGGGATACTTGCGCACCCTCTCGGATCACAACCCACTTCCCGCCACCGACCCTCGTTAGCAATGACCTTCATGTGCGTGCTCGTGGCGGAAGCTGGAGAAGCTGCGCTGCGGGAGTTGGGTACGGTAAGAGCGGCGCTGCAACTGTTTCTGCCGCGGTGCGGCGCGCTGTTGGAAGACGCAGTTGGCGGGGATGCCGATGGCATACGCGATGTCGAAGAACTCACAGAACTGGTAGAGAAGTGGCAAAGCGAAGCTGGCGTCGCCATGCAGTTGGATCCTCACGCCGGGGAAGGCAGCCTGCAAACGTGGCACCAGGCGCAACAGCATGGGGACGATGCGGGCATGACTGGAGGCGTTTCCCGGCCGCAGCCGCGTCGCCAGCAGACATCCGGTGTGGCGCTCGAAGACCAGCATGGGATGATACATGTGCGGGCCGTAGGCCCCGTTGAAGAAGCTGAGTTGTTGTTGGCCGTGGGTGAGGTCGTCGGTGGAGTCGAGATCGAGCAGGATCTCGCCCCGCTGGCGGACCTGCTCGCCGCAGAGGCGGATGAACGGCTCGCACAACCGGTCGTTGCAGCGCACCAGATCGCGTCCCGCGGGAGCGTTTACCAGCGGCGGAGCGTGGGCTGGGAGCCGAGCGCGACTCCTGGCTTCTGATCGGCGACGATCTGCAACAGGGGATCGTAGCGCAGACGATCGGCGTCATTGGCGTCTTCGTATCCGGCGACGATCTGATCGATGCGTTGCCGCAGCAGCGCTGGCGAATCGTGCTGCACGCGGTCGGTTTGACGCGGGTGGCTGAGGTCTTCGGCCCAGTCTCGAGTCAGATGATGGCGCTGATCGAAGGCGCGCAAGGGCAACAGACCGGCATCGCCGGTGATCTGGCCGCCGGAAAAATCGGCGTGGATGGGTCGATGACGGTCGCAGGAGAAGGTCAGCTGTGGTAAAACACTTTGTATCAAGCGATGGATGCTCCGAAAGGGAATGCTGGGTGCCGAAACCCAGTGTTCATCATTCCTTCTTAGAGCATCCTTATCTTTTTTGCCTAGAGACTTCGTGAATAATCCAGGCTAGTCGTCCGCGCTAACCGTAGACTGCGGGGCACCGGATAGGGCAGACGGTATTTCCTGGTCTTTGTATTGCAGTTGGTAGAGCTTGTAGTAGATGCCGCGCTGGGCGAGTAGTTGCTGGTGTGACCCCATTTCTCGGACCTGGCCTTTGTGCATCACGATGATCTTGTCGGCGCGCTGGATGGTCGACAGGCGGTGGGCGATGATCAGCGAGGTGCGGCCTTCGACCATGCGGTTGAGGGCGTCGCGCACTCGGAATTCGGTTTCGGTGTCGACGCTGGAGGTGGCCTCGTCGAGGATCAGAATCTTCGGATCGTGCGCCAGGGCGCGGGCAAAGGAGATGAGCTGCTTCTGGCCGGTCGAGAGCGTGGAGCCGCGTTCGCGGACTTCTTCTTTGAAGCCTCCGGGGAGCGTGCGGATGAAGTCGGCGAGATTGACGTCTTCGGCGGCTTGCTCGACGTCTTCGTCCTGGATGCGGGCGGTGCCTAGGCGAATGTTGCCCTCGACGGTACCGGAGAAGAGGAACGGGTCCTGCAACACTACGCCGAAGCGGCCGCGCAGGTCGAGGAGGTCCATGTCTTTGATGTCGATGCCGTCGATGCGGATGGCGCCTTGCTGGACGTCGTAGAAGCGCATGAGGAGCGAGATGAGGGTGGTCTTGCCGGCGCCGGTGTGGCCGACTACGGCTACGGTTTCTCCGGGGTCGAGGGCGTAGGTGACGTCGCGGAGGACCCAGTCGGGGGTTTCGCCATCATTCTTGCTCGAACCGGCTGCCATTGCTGCCGAGCTTGGCTCGGCTGGACGGACGAGGGCGTCCGTCCCTACGTGGTTAGTGCCGGGTTGGACGGGGCTGAACCCCGTCCCCACACGTTCCGTCGCTCCATTTCCTCGACTATTGTAGGCGAACCAGACGTGATCGAACTCTATTCTTCCTGGACCTTGCGGTTTTTTCGTTACGGCGGGAGAGGTGATTTCTACTTTTGTGTCGAGGAGCTTGAAGACACGCTCACCGGCGGCCATCGCGGATTGGAGGATGTTGTACTTCTCGCTCAGGTCCATGATCGGGCGGAAGAAGCGCTGGGCGTACTGCATGAAGGCGACCAGCACACCGAGCGTTACAACACTCTGCACGGGGTGCACGGTGAGCAGGGTTGTCTTGGAGAATCCAAGGTCGGCGCTGACGGCGCTCAGGTGGCGGATGATTCCATTTCCGCCGAACCAGATGATGCCTGCCACCGCGATCGACGACAGAACTTCCACGACCGGGTAGTAGACGGCGTAGGCCATGATCGCGTCTTTGAAGGCCTCCATATGGCTGGCGTTGATGTCGGAGAACTGGCGGAAGGCGCGCTTCTCGCGGTTGAACAGTTGCAGCACCAGCATGCCGGAGACGGCTTCCTGCAGGAAGGAATTGATGCGGGCGATGGCGGTGCGAATGCGGCGGTAGGAGTCGCGGACCTTGTCGCGGAAGATTTTGGTCGCGTACACGATGAAGGGAAGCACGGCGAAGGTGATGAGCGCGAGCTTCCAGTTCATGTCGAGCATGATGGCGAGGATGAAGAAGAGGACGAAGACGTCTTCGAAGATGGAGACGACGCCGGCGGTGAACATTTCGTTGAGGGCGTCGACGTCGGTGGTGACGCGGGTGACGAGGCGGCCGACGGGGTTCTTGTCGAAGAAGCCGACGTGCATGAACTGGAGGTGGCGAAAGATTTGTTTGCGCAGATCGAACATGACTTTCTGTCCGGTCCACTGCATGAGGTAGGTTTGGAGGAATTCGAGGGCGAAGGTGCCGAGCAGCAGGCCGATGTAGAGGCCGCCGATTTGCGCGATGCCGGTGAGCGCGGTGTCGCTGAGGCGGTCGCCGATCCAGGAGTGCGCGTTGGCGGACTTGGCGAGGTACTTGTCGATGGCGATTTTGGTGAGGAAGGGGCCGAGGACGTCGGCCACCGACTTCAGGATGATGGCCGCGAGCGCCACCACCACGTGCCATTTGTAGGGACGCAGGTAGGTAAGCAGCCGCCGCATCAGTCGGCCGTCGTACGCTTTGCCCAGTACTTCTTCTTCCTGGTGTGACGCCATTCGGTGCTGGAGGTCCCGAGCCGAAAAGTAAAGATTACCCTAAATAGATGGTGGAACGGTGGCGGAGGATGGAAAAGGTCGAGGAACGTGCCGGTCGCGGCGCGAAATGCAATCCAGCGTTTGAGAGACAACTCTTCTGACGATGGTTTTGCGCTCGCGATTGGCCGCGTCGATTCCCCAGCCTACTCCGGTTGAGTGGTGGGAATGCAGGTTGTGGACGGCACGTCCTTTACCGGCGCACCTTTGCGCTCCTCAATGTTCTGCTTGATCCATTTGCGAATGGCATGGGTCAGTTCCACGTTTGCGCTGACGGCCAAGGAGGTGTTGTCTTTCATGCCTGCTTCCTGGGTGCGCGCGCCGAAGAAGCTGGAAAAACTGACCGCTTGTACGCCCTTTTCGCGCGGAACGGCCAAGCTGATCAACTCGCCCTCGCGCGCAAATACCGCTGGAGCGGCACTGTTCGGCAAAGCCACGAGTTTGGGATTGTCGAGGAGGCTGCGCAACTCGTCGAGTTGCCCCTTGGCCAGTGTATCGCGGTAGATTTCGGGCCGCACGGCGGTGCCAAATTCTTGGATGCTCTTCTCAAGACGATAGCGCCCGCTCGCATATACGACGGTGCACAGGCGCGTGACCTTGAAGTCGGAACTGGAATTCATCGCGGTGGTCGAATTCATCGATGCGCTTGTGCCCCCCAATCGCGCGGGTTCATAGTGATCGACCACAATCCGCATCATGTACGGATTGGCGGCGCTGGGTTTGGAGTCGCCCGTGCCCGCCTGAGCAGATTGGGGCGGCATGCAGCGGTTAGTGGGGGCGCCGACGATGGGGTTTTGCTGTTGCTTGTTGCGGTCCAGCCATTTGAGGATCGGTTCCATGGATGCTTTGAACGGCTTCCGGCTCTTGCCGGTAGGGAATTGCAGGCTTTGCCATCCGGTGGGCCGTTCAATCGCAATCATCACCTGGTCCAGATCTTCACCGACCAGAGCCGTTTCGATCTGGTTCTGCTTGAGGTTGGCAACTTGGTCTGCATTCAGGAGGGGTTCCAGTTCGTCGATTGCTGCGGAATCAAGCGATCCTTCAAACACGCGTGGACGGCCGGTAATGATGCGCTCGAGGTGATAGTGGCCGTCTTTTTGCACGAGCATGCAGACGTTCTCTTCGCGCGTTTGACGTTCCATTCGCGCGAGGAAGGGGCTGGCTGTGTCATGAGCCCAGAGCGATCCCGCGAAGGCAACACAGGCAAGAAAGGAGAAACGCGCGGACGAAAGCAAGCGCATCGAGAGCCTCCTGAACAAGTAGATATTCAACCAGAAAAGACGGTCGATGTATAGGATATGGGAACCTTACTGAACAGAAGTTGAGCGCCAACTAGTTGAGTTATTCCGGGCGCCAGAATCCGCGCAGATTCCGCGTGCCCGTCCGGTGTCACGTAGTATGGAAGGCAACCCGATGCCTCTGGGAATCTACATTTCCGTTCCTTTCTGCCGGACTAAGTGCAGCTACTGCAACTTTGCGTCCGACGTGTTTTCAAGGGGGGCGTTTGAGAACTATGTGGCTCGAGTGCTGGAGGACATTCATTGCGTGCGGGCGGTGGTCGCGGAATTGGGATGCGTGTTCGAGGAGACGGTGGATTCGGTTTATCTGGGGGGCGGGACTCCATCGATTCTGGAGCCGTCGCAACTAGTACGGATCTTCGAGGCGATGCGGAGTGAGTTTGCTTTGACGGCGGACGCGGAGATCACGGTGGAATGTGCTCCGGGGACACTTAATCCGGCTTTGATTGAGGCGCTGGTCCAGTGCGGAGTGAATCGGGTGAGCCTGGGAGTGCAATCGTTTGTGGATCGGGAGGCACAGTCGGTGGGGCGGCTGCATCAACGTTCGACGGTGTTGGAGGAGATTGCGCGGCTGCGGGCGGCCGGGATCGGCAGCATCAATGTTGACTTGATTGCAGGATTGCCGCATCAGACGGCGACGAGTTGGGAGTTCTCGCTGGCGGAGACGGTAGCTTTGGGAGCGCCCCATGTGAGCGTTTACATGCTGGAAGTGGATGAGGATTCGCGGCTGGGGCGGGAATTGATTGCGGGCGGCACGCGGTATCATGCGCACTCTGTGCCGGATGAGGATGTTATTGCGGATTTTTATCAGCAGGCTTGCGCGACTTTGAATGCGGCGGGGACGGAGCAGTATGAAATTTCTAATTTTGCGCTGGTGGGGGCGGAGTCGCGGCATAACTTGAAGTATTGGACTCGGCAGCCTTATCTCGGGTTTGGGGTGGATGCGCACTCGATGCTGCGGAGTTTGAACGCCAAGAGACAACCACAGAGGACACGGGGGGTAACAGAAGAAAGCGAGACTAGCGCTCCGGTTGATGGTGCTGGGATCGAAGCGGTGCGGTTTTCGACTCCGGATTCGCTGGATAGCTATATGAATCGCGCGAAGAGGACGGTGACGCCGATATCGGCGGAGGCAGCTCTGGAGGAAACCTTCTTCCTTGGGCTGCGTCTCAATTGCGGTGTCGATCTGGCGCGGATCCGCGCGGAGTGTGGTGGCGAGAACGTGGCTCGGTGTGAGTCGGTAATCGATGAATGTGCGGACGACGGGCTGCTGGAGAAACAGGGGGCGACGGTGCGGCTTACGGCGCGCGGGCGGCTGCTGTCGAACGACGTGTTTGCGCGATTTCTGGTGCCAAAAAAGTACGAGGTCGTTGCGAAGTCCAAGTACGTAGGCCCTTCGCTAGGCTCAGGATGACAGAGGAGATTTTTGTGCCAGCAGGATATTGGGTGCGACACTGGCGGACGAAAGAAAAGTGGGAACCGGGCACGTGAATCCACGTCAGTTGGCCGATGAATGCCGTTCGGCGTAGGCCTATCCGGTTCCCACCATGTAAAAAGATTTGGGGAGGCCGAGGCCCCAAATGGGCGGCTCAAAAGC
>Ga0075021_10000776_pt1 | contig 16396 bp, 17 predicted proteins | sample ColStrG_CSR_2012_FD_72749 | JGI IMG/M metagenome (GOLD analysis project Ga0075021, IMG submission 72749) | Freshwater sediment microbial communities in response to fracking from Pennsylvania, USA - Cold Stream Run_MetaG_CSR_2012 | ecosystem: Environmental > Aquatic > Freshwater > Creek >...
GGTCTGGGCCGTGCACCGAGTGTCGCTCGACACCGACGAGCGAAACCAGCAGTCGAGGCGAGCCATCGAGGCCCTCGGCGCCCGCTTTGAAGGCGTCATCCGGGTCGAGCGCATCGGCGCTGATGGCACGGTTCGAGATTCCGCCCGATACTCGATCATCTCCGACGAGTGGCCCGCCGTTCGCCAGCACCTCGACGCGCGACTGACCCGCTGAGTTCGAGTCATACCGGCCGGACCGGGGGCAGACCCATCGGGTTCGGGAAGCGGATCTCGCCGGCGGAGACGATCGCGTCCGACAGGTGCCGGAGCAACGCCTCGAGCCGATCCGTGGACCGGGCACCCAAGGCCGTCCACGGAGCGAGGGCGAGTCGATCGGTGGAGTCCTCGATACGTCGCCGTGCGTCGACACCGGTGGGGGAGAGCTGGGTTCCATCGGGGGACAGCCAGCCACGACTGACCAGGCGGGCGGTTGCCGCGTCCCAGTCGGCATCGGTCCAGCCCCGGGCGGCACACTGACCTTCGCGAGAGACGGCACCGGTAGCCGAGAGCGCCACGTTGGCCTCACAGCCATCGAGTCCTTCGACCACCGAGGCGGCGACGTGGCCATCGCCTCGGTGCTCGCGGAGCACGGTGAGGGCGAGCCAAAGCGACACGTGGGCCGGCGCCTCGCCGGTGGCGGCCACGGCGGCCCACGCGGAGGCGAGGGGGCGACCGGTGAGCGGACAGGCGTCGGCGGCCTGGCTGGCCAGTTCGGCGGCCTCCACCATGTCGGGGGAGTCGACCTGGTCACCCAGCAGCCGGGCCAGGGCGCGGTCGACGGCGCTCAGCCGGGCGGCCAATACCGCGGACGGCTCCGCGAAGGTCCAGGCGTCGGGAATCGCCCGTTCGACCATGGGGGCGGCGAAGTTAAAGAAGGTGGCGCCGACCACCGGGGCCGCGACCGGACCCATCGGTGCCGAACGGCCGGCAAAGTAGCTCATCCAGAAGCCACGCAGACCTAACGCCGCATCCGCCTCCGGGATCTCTGGGCTGAAGTAGGCCACGGCGTGGATCGGCTCGAACAGGAGCCAGAGATGGCGGGCGAGCGACATGTTCTGGTCAACGGCCATGGCCGCAAGTATGGCGCTGAACCCCGAGGAAACAGGTCGTGGCGGTAGGGTGCGCGGGTGGCAATCAGCAAGATCTGTGGGGTCGAGACCGAGTTCGGGATCCTCATCAGAGGGGTCGAGGAGTCGAACCCCATCGCGGCCTCCTCGATGCTGATCAACGCCTATCTGCACGAACATCGCCGGGGCGATGAACCGGTCGTGGCGCCGGCGGTGGGGTGGGATTTCGAAGACGAGTCACCAGGCAACGACGCCCGGGGCATCGCGGGGGTGGGAGCCATGGCCCCCGAGGTGGAGACCCACCTGGTCAACGCCGTGCTCACCAACGGCGCCCGCTACTACGTAGATCATGCCCATCCGGAGTTGTCGACCCCGGAGTGCGCTGACGCCCGATCGATCGTGGTCTTCGACCGGGCGGCCGAGCAGATCCTCGTCGAGTCGATGGATGCCGCCCGCCGGGTGATGCCCGAGGGGCAAGAGATCGTCGTGTACAAGAACAACTCCGACGGCAAGGGCAACAGCTACGGCTGTCATGAGAACTACCTGATGGACCGGCAACTGCCCTTCGGGCGGATCGTCAGCCAGATCACGCCTCACTTCATCACTCGCCAGATCTTCTGCGGGGCGGGCAAGGTGGGCAGCGAGGCGGGGGGCCTGAGTCACCGCGAGGTGCCGTTCCAGATCAGCCAGCGCGCCGACTTCTTTGAGGAGGAGGTGGGTCTGGAGACGACGCTGAAACGGCCCATCGTCAATACCCGCGACGAACCGCATTGCGACGCCACCAAGTACCGACGGCTGCACGTCATCATCGGCGACGCCAACCTGTCGGAGGTGGCCACCTTCTTGAAGGTCGGGACGACGGCCATCGTGCTGGCCATGATCGAGGACGCCGCGCTCTCCCGCGAATTCCTGTTCAACGCCCCCATCTGGGCGCTGCGCCGGGTGTCGTACGACCTCACCTTGCGGGCGCCCCTCGAGCTCGTCGATGGCACTACCGTGACCGCGCTGGACGTGCAGTGGGAGTTGTTCGATCGGGCTCGCAAGTATGCGGAGGTGGCCAGTCTCGAGTGCGTCGGCCAGGCAGTGGGCGACGAAGTCCTGCGGCGCTGGGAGGCCGTGCTCACCGCGCTCGAAACTGATCCGATGCTCCTGGCCGACCAGCTCGATTGGGTGGCGAAGTACCGGCTGATCGAGGGGTACCGCGAGCGCCACGATCTCGAATGGGATGACGCCCGGCTGGCGGCGATGGACCTGCAGTACCACGACCTGCGACCGGAGAAGTCGCTGTTCGCCCGCCTCGGGATGGAACGGATCACCAACGACCACGAGGTCGCCCTGGCCCAGGTCGAACCGCCGACCGATACCCGTGCGTATTTTCGGGGGAAGTGCCTGCAGAAATGGGGTGATGACATCGTGGCCGCCAACTGGGATTCCCTGGTCTTCGACACCGGACGGGAGCCGTTGCGTCGCGTGCCGATGATGGAACCGACGCGCGGAACCGAGGCCCATGTGGGTACGTTGTTGGCCGAATGCACCACTTCGTCCGAATTGTTGGACAAGCTGGGAAGCTAGACCCGGTCGCTATCGTCGACGGCGACGCGACTTTTCGACGTGAGAGGGCCAGATGGCTGAACGAGAGCAGATCCGCAAGCCGGCGCCAGCCAAGAAGGACGCCGAGATCGAGGAAGCTCCGCCGGCGTCCGAAAAGGGCGAGAAAATCAAGGCCGAGCTCGATGATCTCCTGGACGAGATCGACGGAGTCCTCGAGACCAACGCAGAGGAATTCGTTAGGAGCTACGTCCAGAAGGGTGGACAGTAGTTCATCACGCTGTAGCGCCAAGCACCCGGATTTCTTCCCCATCCGGCTGACTCCGGGAGGAGCCCGATGGGGACGAAACAATGCAACACCTGCGACGAAGTCAAGCCGCTCGACGAGTTCTACAAGGCGGCCGGCTGCGTCGACGGCCGCCGTGGGGAGTGCCGAACGTGCTTCCAGGCGAAAGCTGTTGCGAGGGCCGAAGAGAAGCCGGAGCTCCGAGAGATCGCTCGCCAGCGGACGGCGAAATGGATTCATGAGAATGACGATCGGTATCGCGCCTACAAGCGCGAGTACGGAAAGCTCGACAAGAAGAAGCGTGCCGATCGCCGGGTTCACCTTCGGAACAAGTTCGGGCTGACGCTCGAGGACTACGACCGGATGCTGGCCGATCAGCAGGGTGGGTGTGCCGTGTGCGGGGACCCACCCGGGAAGGCCGCTCTCCATGTCGACCACTGTCACGACTCCGGCGTGGTCCGGGGGCTGCTGTGCTTTCGGTGCAACTCGGCGATCGGGAACCTGCGGGATGATCCGGTCATCGTGGCGTCCGCGTTGGCCTACCTGACGCGGCACCGGGAGGCGACCCGGTAGCTTGGCGGCGTGACGTTGCCCATGTTCTCTCCGACCGATGACCCCGGTCCCAACTTCGCCGAACTGCTTCGCCGCGTCGGCCTCCAGCCACCGACCCCGGCGACGACCCTGGAAGGGGTGCTGACCATCACCCATGGCACAACCGTGGTGGCAGTGCGCTACGCCGACGGCGTGGTCATGGCCGGCGACCGGCGGGCCACCAGCGGCAACCTCATCTCCCATCGGGCCATCGAGAAGGTCTTCCCCGCCGACCGCCACTCGGGTGTGGCCATCGCCGGTGCCGCGGGACCGGCCATGGACATGGTCAAGCTCTTCCAACTGCAGCTTGAGCACTACGAAAAGGTCGAGGCCTCGGCGCTGAGCCTCGAAGGCAAGGCCAACCAACTGTCGGCCATGGTCCGCAATCATCTCCCGGCGGCCATGCAGGGTCTGGCGGTGGTGCCGCTGTTCGCGGGCTTCGATCTGGCCCGGGGCTCGGGGCGGCTCTTCCAATATGACGTGACCGGCGGTCGCTACGAGGAGACGAACTATGCCTCGACCGGGTCGGGCAGCCTGCATGCCTCGACGGTCATCAAGCTCGGTTTCGGTGAAGCCATGACCAGGGAGACCACGCTGGATCTCGCCATCAAGGCCCTCTTCATGGCGGCCGATGAGGATTCGGCCACCGGCGGCCCCGACCTGGTGCGCGGCATCTACCCGACGATGGCCACCATCACCGAGGAGGGCTTCACCCGCGTCGAGGAAGCGGAAGTCGCTGAGCGCTTCGGAGAGCTCGTCGGCGCCATGACACGTCGGGAAGCCGAGCAGGCCAACCTCGTGGCGGAGACCACGTCGGACCATGGAGGTCTCCAGGCATGACCATGCCGTTCTACGTCGCTCCCGAACAGGTCATGAAGGACCGGGCCGACTACGCCCGCAAGGGGATCGCCCGGGGCCGGAGCCTGGCCGCCGTCGTGTACGACGCCGGCATTCTGATCTGTGCCGAGAACCCGTCGTCCACCCTGCGCAAGGTCAGCGAGATCTACGACCGCATCGCCTTCGCCGGGGTCGGAAAGTACAACGAGTTCGATCAGTTGCGCATCGCCGGGGTGCGGGCTGCCGACCTGAAGGGCTACGCGTACAGCCGCGAGGACGTCGACGCGCGCAGCCTGGCCAACCAGTACGCGTCCATCCTGGGGCAGGTCTTCACCCACGAGATGAAGCCAATGGAAGTCGAGATCCTCGTGGCCGAGGTGGGTAGGGAGCGGGCCGGTGACCGCCTGTTCCACATCCTCTACGACGGAACCGTCATGGACGAGGACGACTTCACCGTCCTCGGGGGCGAGGCCGAGGCCATCAACACCCGGCTCGAAGAGGCATGGAGCGACGACGTCGATCTGGCCGGGGCGTTGCAGGCGGCCGTGGCCGCCCTGGCTGGTCCCGATCGGACCCTCACCACCGGTGACCTCGAGGCCGCTGTGCTGGAGCGCACCGATGCTCGACGGGCCTTCCGCCGCCTCGAAGACGACGAAGTGGCCGCCCTTCTCACCTGATCGGGCACGGGTACCGAGCAGGAGCGGTTTACGCCGGTAGCCTCACGCCATGGAGCGCCGGATCTTCGGTCTGGAGAACGAGTACGGGGTCACCTGCACGCTCCGCGGTCAACGCCGCCTGAGCCCTGACGAGGTGGCCCGCTACCTGTTCCGCCGGGTGGTGTCGTGGGGTCGCAGCTCCAACGTCTTCCTGGCCAACGGGGCGCGTCTGTACCTGGACGTCGGTTCCCATCCGGAATACGCCACACCGGAATGTGACTCCATCTATGACCTCGTCGTCCATGACAAGGCCGGGGAGCGGATCCTCGAGCAGTTGCTGGCCAGCGCCGAACAGCGACTCCGGGAAGAAGGCATTCGAGGCGTCATCTACCTGTTCAAGAACAACACCGATTCGGCGGGCAATAGCTACGGGTGCCACGAGAACTACCTGACCAGCCGACGCGACGACTTCGGCCACTACGCCGAAGTGTTGATCCCGTTCTTGGTCAGCCGCCAGATCTACGCCGGAGCCGGCAAAGTGCTGCAGACAGCACGCGGGGCCATGTACTGCATCTCGCAGCGCGCCGAGCACATCTGGGAAGGCGTCTCCAGCGCCACCACCCGCTCGCGCCCCATCATCAACACCCGCGACGAGCCCCACGCCGACGCGGAGCGCTACCGCCGCCTCCACGTCATCGTCGGCGATTCCAACATGAGCGAGTACTCAACGTTCCTGAAGGTCGGCGCGGCCAGCTTGCTCCTGCGCATGCTCGAAGAACCCAATGTGGTCTTACGGGACATGACCCTCGAGAATCCGATCCGCGCTATCCGAGAGATCAGCCACGACACCACGTGTCGCCGCCGGGTTCGCCTGGCCAACGGGCGCGAGGCCAGCGCCCTCGAGATCCAGAGCGAATATCTCAACCGGGCCCTCAAGTACGCCGAGCGCCGGGAGCTGAGCCCGCTCGAGACCCAGGCGCTCGAGATGTGGGAGCACTGCCTCACCACGATCGAGAACGATCCCCTGAAGCTGGACCGAGAGGTCGACTGGGTCATCAAGCACAACCTGGTCGAACGCTTCCGCGAGCGCCACGATCTCGAACTGAACGATCCCCGAGTGGCGCTTCTCGACCTGCAGTACCACGACGTGAACCGGCAGCGGGGAGTGTTCTACAAGCTTCAGGATCGCGGGCTGGTCGAGCGGATCTGCGACGACGCCGATATCGAGACGGCCATGGAGACGCCTCCCCAGACGACCCGGGCACGATTGCGGGGGGAGTTCATCCGCAGGGCCAAAGAACGCAAGCGTGACTACACGGTCGACTGGGTGCACCTGAAGCTCAATGACCAGGCCCAGCGAACTGTCCTGTGCAAGGACCCGTTCAAGTCCCGCGACGAGCGGGTCGAGAAGCTCATCGCGTCGCTGTGAACCTGTCCGGCCACCGTTTTGACCACCGGTAGGCTCCGCCTCGGTGGACAAGCTCGAACGGCTCTTGAATCTCATCGCCGCCCTCTTGGAGACTGCCCGACCGCTCACCGCTGAGGAAATCCGCGAGCGCGTGCCTGGGTACCCCGACAACAAGGTGAGCTTCCGTCGCTCGTTCGAGCGGGACAAGGACGACCTGCGGGAGATGGGGGTGCCCCTCGTCTACGAACCGATCGCCGGCATCGACCCTCCCACCGAGGGGTACCGCATCGATCGGAGCCGCTACTACCTGCGCGACCCGGGTTTCGAGCCCGACGAGTTGGCCGCGCTGCACCTGGCGGTAAACGCCGTCCAGCTCGACGGCGGCGAGGGCGCCGAGGGGTTGTGGAAGCTCGGTGGAGTGGTCGAAGCCGAGGGTGAGGAGCCCTCGCTCGACGGCGCCTGGGCCTCGCTGCCCGCTGATCCGAACCTGCCGGCGTTGTACCGGGCCTGCGCCGAGCGTCGCACGGTCGAGTTCCGCTATCACGATGAGGAGCGGACGGTCGACCCGCACCGGGTCGGGTACCAGCGCGGACGTTGGTACCTCACGGCGTGGGACCGCAACCGCGACGCCGACCGGAACTTCCGCCTCGACCGCATCAGCGGTCCGGTGGTCGTTGGACCCCCTGATGGCTTCGCGGCCCGTCCGGCGGGCGCGGCGGGCATGCCGGGTGAACCGTGGCAGTTGGGAGACGGTGACGAGATCACCGCCCGATTGCTCGTCGACGCCGACCACGTCACGTTTGCGGCCCGCCAATTGGGGCGCGAGGCGCAAGTCGATGAACGCAGCGACGGCTCAGCGGTCTTCTCGGTGGCGGTGACGAACTGGCCGGCCTTCCGATCGTTCGTGCTCACCTTCTTGGAACACGCCGAGGTCGTGGGTCCGCCGGCGCTGCGGGCGCAGATGACGGAGTGGCTCGTACAGGTGGCCCGATGAGCCGACCAGCGGCATCAGATCGCGTTGCCCGGATGCTCAGCCTCGTCCCCTGGGTCGCGGCGCGCGGCAGTGCATCGGTCGACGAGGTGTGCCGCCGCTTCGACATCGATCGGGACCAACTCCTGCACGACCTCTCGGTGGTATCCATGGTTGGGCTCTATCCGTACACGCCGGACGTGCTCATCGAGCTGTTCATCGACGATGACGAGGTATGCATCAGCTTGCCGCAGGCATTCGACCGGCCGCTCTCGCTGACGCCCGAACAAGGCGTGGCGTTGGTCGCCGCCGGTGCGACGTTGTTCGCTACCCCCGGAGCCGACCCCGACGGCCCCCTGGCGCGCGGCCTGGCCAAGCTCTCCGCCGTGGTCGGCCAGGGGGAGTCGCCGCCGCTGGAGGTCCGACTGGAGGAGGTCTCCACCGGGGTCCTCGACGCCGTGCGCCGGGGTGTGTACGAGCATCGCCAGGTGAGCCTCGACTACTACGCCTACGGGCGCGACGAGCTGACCCAGCGGGTCGTCGATCCGTATCGGGTGACGACTGATCAGGGGCAGTGGTACCTCAGCGGTTACTGCCATCGGGCCGAGGCCGATCGAGTGTTCCGGATCGACCGCATCCGGACGGCGGAGCTGCTCGATTCGACATTCGACCCATCGACGGCGACCAGTGACACGGACATCTTCAGTCCGTCGGTTGACGACCCTCGGGTGACGATAGATATCGCCCCCGACGCTCGCTGGGTGGTCGAGCAGTACCCGGTCGACGACATCGTGGAGCTCGCCGACGGGATGCTCCGGGTGCGCCTGGCCGTCACCGCCCGGCAGTGGCTGGAGCGCCTGCTGCTCCGTCTGGGACCTACCGCCAGGGTGGTGGATGGGCCCGAGGAGCTTCGAGGCGCGGCCGAAGCGTCAGCACGACGAATCCTCGCGCGGTACCAGAATCCTTGAGCATTCGACGGGTGACCCGGGGTGGCGGCTGCACTCGCGGGTCCCATGGCCTGAGGTACCCTCGGCCCCCACTCGCATCTCTCGATCAACTCTCGCCGAGGACCCCACCGACGCATGACCTTCATCGCCCCGAATCCGGATCGGCCGGGCTCCAGCGAGGCCGCTCCTACCTCGACCCCTCCGCCCCCGCCCAAGAGCCCCTCGCACGACAGCTGGAAGCGCTCCACGGTCGAGTGGGTTCTGGTGATCGTGGGGGCGTTGGCGATCGCGTTCACCATCCGAGCCACCTCGTTTCAGGTGTTCTACATCCCGTCGGGGTCGATGGAACCCACCCTCCAGATCGGTGATCGGGTGGTCGTGAACGAATGGAGCTACCGGCTCCACGACGTCCACCGAGGCGACATCGTCGTCTTCGGCCGACCCGAAGGGGAAACCGCGGCCGAGATCAAAGATCTCATCAAGCGGGTGATCGGGTTGCCCGGCGAGACCGTCACGATCGACAAAAACCATGTGTTGATCAACGGCGAAGTCCTGGACGAGCCCTACCTTCCGCCGGGCACCAAGACCGACGGTACCGGCGACCCCCTTCCCTGTGTGCCCGACAACCCTTGTCACGTCCCCGAGGGCGAGGTCTGGGTCATGGGCGACAACCGGAGCAACTCCGCCGACAGCCGCTTCTTCGGGCCCATACCGGAATCCAAGATCGTCGGTCGCGCCTTCCTGCGGCTGTGGCCGCTTGGGCGCCTCGGCGGGCTGTGACTCCGGGGGTCGGGTCGTGACCGAACTCGAACAGCCGATGCCACCGCCGAGCGAAGATTCGGCCGGCGGCGGCGCGACGGCGACCGATGTCCCATCACGATCGTCGTCCTCGCGCGGACTCCTACAGCTCGTCGAGTGGATTGTCGTAGGCGTGGTGGCCTTCGGGCTCATGGCACTGGTGCAGGCGACATCTCTACAGGCCTTTCGGATCCCGTCGGACTCGATGAGCCCGACGCTCCAACAGGGCGATCGGGTGCTCGTCAACAAGTGGAGCTACCGACTCCACGATGTGCATCGCGGTGACATCGTGGTCTTCGACAAGCCGGACGACCCGTCCCTGACCGAGGCCCACCTCATCAAGCGGGTCATCGGGCTCCCGAACGAGACCGTCACCATCGACGGGGGGCACGTGATCATCGACGGGCGGATCCTGAACGAGCCGTACCTGCCCGAGGGCACCGATACCGCCGCGGTCGGCAGTCATCCCTGCGATCCCGCCAAGCCGTGCCACATCCCCGCCGATCGGGTCTGGGTCATGGGCGACAACCGGACGTACTCCCACGACAGCCGCTATTTCGGGCCGATCCCACAGTCGCTGATCGTGGGCCGCGCCTTCGTCCGCCTGTGGCCTCCCAGCCGCCTCGGATCGCTCTAGGGGCCTGCGCCGGGTCGTGCTCAGACGATGGCTCGGACTGCGCTCATCATGAGATCGACGTGGTCGCTATAGATGGCGTCGATGCCACTGTCGAGAGCCTCGGAGAGCACCCGCTCGAATTGCAGATCCCAGGCGAAGGCCAGGCGATCAAAGCGGTGGTACAGCGCAACGGTGCCGCCCGTCCACTCCCGATAGTGAAGGTTCACTGCTTGGATGCCAAGTTCCGCCAGCTCCGCACCGTGCAGCTCCGGGCCGCGGGGCAACCGATCCAACCGGGTGGAATGCACGAGGTGTAGGTCGGGCCACTGCGCGCGCCACGTCGTGAGCAGGTCGAGGTCCGGATGGCAGATCCACAACCGGTCGAGCGCCGCGCCTCCAGCGTTGGTCGCCACCTCCACCACGGCATCGATGGCCGCCGGGTCGTTGACATCGAGCGAGAGAGGGACGTCGGTGCCACAGGCACCGTAGAGATCCGCCAGCGACGGCAAGTGGGCGGGGAGGTCACCTCGGTCAATGCGCCCGATCGGCGTCCGCCGGAGTCGATTCCCTACCACGCCATCGTGGTCGAGGATGGCGTGCCCATCGGCCGACAGCCACACATCGCTCTCCAGCCCGGTGGCACCCAGACGCAACGCGAGCTGGAACGCCTCGAGCGTGTTCTCTGGCGCGTGGGCGCGTGCGCCGCGATGGGCAAAGGCAATCGGCGGACGCAACAGGGAGGGGAGTCGCGTCGGCATCGCCGGGATCCTAGCGATCCGCGCCTCGAGGACCGCCAGCAACCACGCTGGGTGACGAGGACCATCGTCACGCCCGGAAATGGGCCGTTCGGCCCACAGCAGGATGCTCAAGGCCCGGGCGACGGCTGCCGATTCGGTAACCACGGACGTGGAGGAGAGACGACGCATGGCAACGATTCGGGCCAGTTGTGGAGAGTGTGGGGACGTCGAGTTGACGACCGACGACGTGCATGTTCGGGTCTGCACCGGCGACAGCCAGGGCACCTACTCGTTCCGCTGCCCGGTTTGTCTCATGACGGTGATCAAGCCGGCCGAGGCGAGGACTGTCGACCTGCTCGTCGCTTCGGGCGTCTCGTACGAGACCTGGACATTGCCTCTCGAGCTCAGTGAGCCGCGAGGTACGGGGACGGCCATCACCCACGACGAGCTGCTCGATTTCCACGACCTGCTCAGCGACGATCGCCTCCTCGGCGACGCGTTGGCCGAGCTGCTGGACCGCTAGAGCGTTCTGGACGATCGGCCGAGCCCGGACCGGATCTAGACTTGATGTCTGTGTCCTGGATCTGGCTCCTCCCCACTGGCTTGGCGTGCGTCGCCGCTGGGGTCGCGTGGGTATCGGTGCGGGCCCTCAACGCCGAGGCGCAACGACTGCGTGACGCCCGACAGGCCTTGCCCGTGCTGGCCCAGCAGGGACGAACCGTGCGCTCCGAGGCCGCCCGTGCCGAGGCGGCGCGCCAGGCCACCGGTGATGCTCTTGCCCGGCGGGCCGCTCACTAGACTGCCGTCATGTTCAACGTCGGTGGTGGAGAGGTGCTCGTCATCCTCATCGCCGCCCTGATCGTGCTCGGGCCCGACAAGTTGCCGAACGCGGCGCGCCAGGTCGGCAAGTATCTTGCGGAGTTCCGCAAGATCTCCCAGGGCTTCCAAGATGAGCTCCGGGGGGCGATGGACATCACCAATATGCCCGACACCGAGCCGGTGGCCTACCCGCCCGCCGAACCGGCCGACGCCCCTGTAGCCGGCACCCCTGTAGCCGACACCCCTGTAGCCGACACCCCTGTAGCTGACACCACGTCGCCGGCCGCTCCCGCGGACGCCGAGAGCCAACCGTCTGTCCAGGTCGACCACGATGACTCGGCACCGGACCATTCATCCGATGACGCGGCGGTGGCGTTCGAGATGCCGGCCACCATGGTGCCCACGACAATGGCCGAGGCCGCCCCCGTGGAGGAAGCTGCGACCGAGGACGCATCAATCCACGACGCGGGCCCCACCGGCCCGACCGCGGCCTGACCGGCGCTTCCTGACCCGCCATGAACGATCCCGCTCCTGAGTCACGCGAGAGCGGCCACATGACCCTCTGGGAGCATCTGGCCGAGCTGCGCACTCGCATCGTCCGATGCGTCATCGCCGTGGCCCTCGGTGCCGTGGTGGGTTGGTTCCTGTACCCGTATCTGCTGGCGTTCCTGCTCCATCCGTACCGGCAGTTGATCCCGGATGCCGATCTCATCGCCACCAGCCCTCTCGATGGGCTCACCCTCCGCATCCAGATGTCGGCCTATACCGGCATCGCCATCGCCATGCCGGTGCTGTTGTGGCAGTTGTGGCGATTCATCACCCCCGGGTTGTATCCCCACGAGAAGAAATATGCGCTGCCCTTCACCATCAGCGCGCTCCTGCTCTTCTTCCTCGGAGCCACCGTCGCCTACTTCTCCCTGAATCCGGCCCTGCACTTCCTCATCGACATCGGTGGCAGCAGCATCAAGCCGTTCTATACGGCGCCCAGCTACCTGAAACTCATCATGTTCATGATGTTGGTGTTCGGATTGGGCTTCGAGTTTCCGGTGATCCTGGTGGGCCTTCAGATCGCGGGCGTGGTCACGCCCGCGTGGCTGGCCAAGCACCGCCGCCCAGCCCTCATCATCATTCTGGTCGTGGTGGCCGTAATCACACCCAGCGGCGATCCCATCAGCATGCTCGCCCTCGCCATCCCGATGTACGTGTTCTACGAGGCCTCCATCCTGATCGGGCGCTACCTCAACCGCCGCAAGCGCAAGAGGGCGGAGAAGGCCGGCACGGCGTGATCGAGCCGGCTGGCCGGGACCTTGTACTCGACCGGTTCCAACTCGAGGCCATCGCCGCCATCGATCGCGGGGAATCCGTCCTGGTGGCGGCGCCCACTGGATCGGGCAAGACCATCGTGGCGGAACACGCCGTGGACCGAGCGGTCGCCTCTGGCGGCAAGGCCTTCTACACAACACCCATCAAGGCCCTGTCGAACCAGAAGTATCACGACCTCGTCCGACGCCACGGCCAGGAACTGGTGGGCCTGTTGACGGGCGACAACGCCATCAATGGCGATGCGCCAATCGTGGTCATGACCACCGAAGTGCTGCGCAACATGATCTACGGCCGCTCCGGAGCGCTCGACGGGCTGCGCTGCGTGGTGCTGGACGAGGTGCACTACCTCCAGGATGCCTACCGGGGCCCCGTGTGGGAGGAGGTCATGATCCACCTCCCGGCGGACGTGCGGTTGGTGTGCCTCTCGGCCACGGTCTCGAACGCTCCCGAGCTGGCGGAATGGATCGGAACGGTGCGTGGCCCGACCGCCATCGTGGTCGAGACCGAGCGTCCGGTGGAGCTGGCCAACCTCTACCTGGTGGGGGACAAATCGGCGGAGGAGCCGCATCTCCTCCCGACCCTGGTGGACGGCCGGCCCAATCCCGAGGGCGATCGTTTCGATGCCGAGGTGGCGGTGCCCGGTCGGGGGCGTCCTCGCCGGCGCTGGTTCACTCCGCGCCGGGTCGAGGTCGTCGATGTGCTGCGTGACCGGGAGCTTCTCCCCGTCATCTACTTCATCTTCAGTCGTGCGGCATGCGACGACGCGGTGCAAGCCGCGCTGGATGCCGGGCTGCGTCTCACCGAGCCGGGAGAACGGGCCCAGATCCGCGAGATCGTGGAGGAGCACGTGACCGCGCTCACCGACGATGACTTGGATGTGTTGGGCTACGACCGATGGTTGGCGGGGCTCGAGGCCGGGATCGCCTCCCATCACGCCGGGATGGTGCCGCCATTCAAGGAGGCCGTCGAGGCGTGCTTCGCCCAGGGGCTGGTCCGGGTGGTGTTTGCCACCGAGACCCTCGCCCTGGGCATCAACATGCCGGCCCGCACGGTGGTCATCGAGAAGCTGACCAAGTTCACCGGCGAACGACACGAGTTCCTGACTCCAGGCCAATACACGCAGATCACCGGGCGGGCAGGCCGACGGGGGATCGACACCGAGGGCTATGCGGTGGTGTTGTGGTCGCCCTTCGTCGGTTTCGCCGAGGTGGCAGGGCTCGCCGCCAGTCGTAGCTTCGTCCTCACCTCCTCGTTTCGCCCGACCTACAACATGGCGACCAACCTGGTTCGCCGCTACCCCGCGGACGTCGCCCACCACCTGCTCAACCTGTCGTTCGCCCAGTTCCAGGCTGACGCCGCCGTGGTTCGGATGGAAACCCGCCTGGCCCGCCGCGAGCGGGCCCTCGCTGACCTACGGGCCGAGGCGCACTGCGAACGGGGCGACATCGACGAGTACCGGGCGCTCATCGGCGACCAGCGTCCCGCGGCGGTGGCCCCCTCCCCGAGACGGGACGTAGATGAGTCGTTGGCTCGCCTGCGACCGGGCGACGTCGTGGTCCTGGAAGGAGGCAAATCCGGCGGGCGGGTGGCGGTACTCACCGTGGCCCGCCGTCGGGGTGGGGCCGTGCGGGTTCGGGTGATCACACCCCAGCGGCGGGTCCTGAACCTGGGGAGCACGGACTTCCGCGACCGGCCCGAGATCGTGGGGCGGCTGACCCTCCCGGTTCCCTTCGCGCCGCACGACAAAGGCTTTCAGCAGGAGGTGAGCGCGGGTCTACACGACCTCGAGCCGCTCCATCGTCACCGCCGGATGGGTTCGTCCGACCCAACCGGTCCGGACCTTCACCGCGGTCCGTCGGACGGGTCCGACGGGTCCTCTGGGTCAGAGGGGTCCGATCGCTTCACCCACCCCATCGAAGACTGCCCCGACCGCGAGGCCCATCTACGCGCCGCCCGTCAGGCCGAGCGGGTGGCCCGGGAAGTCGCTGATCTGAACCGGCAGGTGCGGGGCCGAACCGAGTCGCTGGCCCGCCGTTTCGACCAAGTCCTGCAGCTGCTCGAGGCCTGGGAGTACCTCGACGGTTGGAGCCTCACCAGCCGCGGCGAACGCCTCGTGCGGATCTTCCACGAGTCCGACCTGCTGGTCGCCGAATCGATCGAAGTGGGACTCTTCGACGATCTCGATCCGGCTTCCCTCGCCGCTCTCGCCTCCTGTTTCACCTACGAGCACCGCAGCGCCGCTCCTCCGCCCGAACCGTGGTACCCATCGGGTGGGGTGCATCATCGGGTGGCCCGCATCGAGCAGCTGGCCGCGTCGCTCAACGTCGATGAGGAAGCCTCGGGCCTCCCGCTCACCCGGCCGCCCGACCCCGGCTTCTTGGCCCTCGCTCACGCCTGGGTCGCCGGGGAGCCACTCGACGAGGTTCTCGACGAGGAGGATCTCTCCGGAGGTGACTTTGTCCGCAACGCCAAGCTCCTCATCGACCTGTTGCGCCAGATCGCCGATGCCGCGTCCGACCCGGATACATCGGCGTCAGCCCGGCGGGCGGCAGAGTTGATGTTCCGGGGCGTCGTCGCCGCCTCCTCCGTGGTGGCCGATGCCGGCGAAGCCGCGGAGGACAGCGAGTGACCATCCAGAAAGGCCACAGCTGGGGTGAGGCCGGCTCCCTGCCGCCGGACGGCGTGGTGGTTCGCTCCGATGCCGAGGCGCGCGCCGTGGTGACGACCGCCCGGAGCCAAGGTCTCGCCACTCCGACGATCGGCCTCCTCGGCGGTGACCTCTGTCGCACGCTGGGCGGGACCGGCGACGAAGCGCGTCTGCGGTCAGGCGAGGCCATGACCTTTCCGGTCGATCTCGGGGTGGTCGAGATGGACGATGACGAGTTCGTCTTCGTCGCGCACCTCATCGCCCGGCGGTCGTGGTGGTGGGGTCGGTTGGTGGCGCTGATGAACGCCCAATGGTTGGGCCGATGGGACCTGGGTCCTCGCTCGCATCCCAACGACGGGCTGTTGGATTTGACTGATGGCACCATGGCTCTGGGTCAACGATTGGAGGCCCGCCGGCGGCTGGCAACGGGGACGCATGTGCCGCACCCGGCCCTGACCACCCAGCGGGCCGGAACGTTCACCCTCGACTTCGAGCGACCACTGGACATCTGGCTCGATGGCGACCGAATCAGCCAAGCCCGACACGTCGTAGTCCGCTGCGAGCCCGACGCCCTCCACGTCGTCATCTGACCCAGCCGAAGTCGTGCCAAAAACCCGAACCGGCGTAGGAAGTGGTCGCTATAGCGACCACTTGCTACGCCGTTTCGTGGGGATGGGTCCGAGCCGTGGGTCCGAACGATGGGTGGAACGGGGTGCTTGGTGGGGGTGGCGTACGCTGAGCGGATGGACTTGGACGCTGTCAAGACCCGGCTGATCGACGAAGTCGATCGCCGCGGAGACCTGCTCTTGGAAGCCTCGCACCGCATTCATGAACACCCTGAGCTCGGCTATGAGGAGACCTTCGCCCACGATCTGCTCACGGGCATGATCGAGGAGGAGGGCCTGACCGTGCAACGCCACGCGTTCGGGTTGGACACGGCCTTCGCTTCGGCCGCGGGCACGACCGGCCCCACCATCGCCGTGTGCTGTGAGTACGACGCGCTCCCGGGCATCGGCCACGCCTGTGGACACAACATCATCGCCGCCGCCGGTCTCGGTGCTGGTCTCGCCACCGCCGCCATCGCCGACGAGGTGGGGGGCCGCATCG
>Ga0075021_10000777_pt1 | contig 16384 bp, 18 predicted proteins | sample ColStrG_CSR_2012_FD_72749 | JGI IMG/M metagenome (GOLD analysis project Ga0075021, IMG submission 72749) | Freshwater sediment microbial communities in response to fracking from Pennsylvania, USA - Cold Stream Run_MetaG_CSR_2012 | ecosystem: Environmental > Aquatic > Freshwater > Creek >...
GTGGGCGGCCTTGAATGCCGTGTCGGCGCCGGTCCGCTTCGTGTGGGGCACGTAGTACCGCTCGGCCTCGGATGACTCCGGCTCAGGGCGGTGTGCTCCCGGGTCCTCCCCGGTGGCCTCGGCGATGGCTCGGCGCTGCCGTCCCCACTTGGCGTTCCGGCGCTCGTCGTCCGCCTGCTCGGCGGTCAGGGTCCGGTGGCCCGGCCAGTCGGTGGTGGTGACGAACGGGATGTCGCGCGGACGGACGGCGCCCATGGTCTGCATCACCCGGGCCGCGATGAGGTTGTTCTGCTCGCGAGCCCACTGCTCGGCGGTCTGCCGGTCCTCGAACTCCTGCACGAGGTCGGCGTTCAGGACGGTTCGGCCGTCGAGGCTGATGAGCGGCCGGACGGGCTGTGCCGCCTGCCAAGTCGCGAGGTCAACGCGACGGCCTTCGAGGTACGGGATGTCAGACCTCCTCGGCCACGGTGGCGCCGGTCATTGCGGCCCTGAACGCGTTGTCCACGTCGGCCCGCAGGTCACCGATGCTCGGCTCGCCGCTCTGGCTGGCCGCAGCGGCCTGCTCGGCGTCGTAGACGGCCCGTGCGGCCTCCCTGACTCCCTCGCTGGCCTGCGACTGGGTGATGAGCACTTCGAGGCCCACGACGGCTTCTGGCCCGACTCCGTTGGCCTTGGCGGTGTCGAGGAGGTTGGCGTGCTGGACCTTCAGGTTCCTGATGAGGGCCTTGCCCTCGCGCTCGTCTGCTCGACCCTCGTCGGTCAGGTTGTTCCAGCGACGGGCCTCGACGATGTCGCGGGTCGTTGGCGAGTCAGGGTAGGCAGCCATGAACGCGTCCTCGTCGGTGGCGAGGAGTTGCAGCGGCGAGCGCGGGACGTCGAACCCGGCGTCCTGATGGGCGACCTGCTCGTCGAGGCTGGCTCGCTGCCACTGCTCGAACGTCGTGATGGTGGGCTCGTTGGCCTCGATGCGGAGTACTTCCTCGGCGCGCTTGGTCGCGTCGGTGATGCTCAGGGTGGGGTGCTGGCGCATGAGGCTCAGGGCCTCGGTGCGGATGGCTTCGGCGGTGACCTTCATGGGGTGCTCCTTCGTGGTGATGACGGTCTGTCCGTCGGTGCTGGTGGTCTTGTCGTCGGTCTTGGGGCCGAAGACGGCGTCGAGGGCGGCCCGGTGGGCTCGCCGGTCGGCTTCGATTGCGGCTAGGGCAGCATCACGCTGCGCGTCCCGGTCAGCGATGTACGCCTCACGGGTCTTCCAGATGCCGCCGTCGGGGGCTCGGTACGGTTCAGGCATGGGCTAGGTCTCCTTCGAGAGGCGCTTCTGCGCGTTGATGTAGGACCGGCACCGACGCTTGAACCTCATGAGGTCCGGCATGCCGCTGGCCCGTTCGTCCCCGTAGATGCGCCGGAGGACGTGGGCCTGACCACGCCGCCAGTCGGCCTCGTCGGGGTAGCCGTCCGGCATGGGAACGGCGAAGACCTCGTCGATGGACCGCAGCAGGGCGGCGACGATGGGGCTGGGTCGTTTGGGGCTCATACTTCCCTTCAGGGCTGGTGCAGAGCCGTTTCGCTTCGTCCGCACCTTGTCTCGCGAGCGGAACAGGGCGAGCCTGCACTTCGGCGAGCAGGTCCGGGCGTCACTTCGGCGGCGACGTCCGGGCGACTCAGGGATGTCCTTGCCGCAGACGACACATGACACGATGCGGTCGCGTTCCCGCAGTAGGTCAGCGGCACGGCGCCTCGACCGGTACGTGCCGAGGTCGGCGATACCACGGCGGTTCGGCTCGGCAAACATGGCCGCGATGCGCTGCTCGACGACCGAGTCGATGACCTTGTCGTACGCGTCCCAGTCCGACCGGCCGTAGGCGTCATGAACCTCGCCCGGCAGGTCCCTGAACAGGGCCTCCCGGGCGCGCTGTTCGAGGGGCTCCGGCAGCGGCGAGTCGTCGCGTTCGACGACCCTCACGCGTCCACCATGACGAGGCCGCCCTGTCGGCGTGCCTTCTCTTCCTTGTAGTCAACGGCGAGGCTCTGCATGAGCCCGGCGAACTCGCCGAGTTCCTCGACGGTCAGGTCCCGCAGGTCACCCCAGCGCATGAAAGTGTCGCGCCATGCCGGGTACCACGTGTTCGTCCCGTCGGTCGGAACTTCCGGTTCCGGGCGGTCCTCGTCCACGGCTGATGCGCGGCCTGTAGTAGTAGCCGTCGAGGTCAGTTCCTTGACGGCGGTGACGACACCGATGTCCCGGCCGCCGTCGGACTGTTCGGCGATGAGGGCTCGGACCTCGTCCTCCTGTCCGGCGGCGGTGCGGAGGTAGTGAGCCGTCCGCGTCGTGAACGGGAACGCCTGCTCGTTGAGCCAACGGCCGTACTCGGTGTCGCCAGCGAACAGGTCACGCGCCTCGGTAAGCAGGTGGCCGATGGCGAACATGCCGTCGATGGTCTTGCCGAACTCCTTGCGGACGGCCTTGGCGATGGCGCCGAGGCGCTTCTCGGGGGTGCCGAAGGTGATGCTCGGCGTGATGAGGTCGGCCGTAAGTTCGGGCAGGGTGTCTGCCTTCGCCGACACGACGCGGAGGGCGACCGGCGTTCCGGCTCCGTTGGTGATGACCTCGCCGGTGATTGCCTCGGCCTCGGGGGTGATGGTCTTGGTTTTCGTGGTCATGGCTGTTTCCTTTCTGGATGCTGACTTCGATGTGGTCGTGGAGGTGGCTGAAGTCGTTCGGTTCCTGCTATGCACGGGGCGTATCTGTTTCAGTCGGTAACGGTTGGCCTCTCGCCCGAGGGGCTCTCCGCCGGGCTGATGTAACGGATGTGCAGGCCGCATGGAGGTAAGGGAGGACGTTCATCCGACGCAGTACCTGAGCGCCGCAGCGGACCTTACGTATTGGAGCCAGCACATGGCAAACACAGCATCCGGTCGGACCATCCCGACCTCCGTCAGCAACAAGTCCTCCGTCCCGAAGGACCTCATCAGTGCGCGGGAGTGCGTCAAGAACGCACTCCGGTCGAGTTCCGGCATCGTCGGCCTGACCACGCAGACCAATGCGGCCGACGTCACCGGCGCGCTCGTCACCCTCGCGTCTGACTCCGTCGTGGTCGGTCAGGCCGTCGCGGACCTCGTCACCCGAGCGAACCTCGGACCGGCCAGCGGTTCCATCGCGGGCATCACGGCCGCGAGCACGTGGGCTCAGTTGGTCACCGCCATCGCGGCCTCGTGAGGGCGAAAGCGTCGTGACAGGCTAGGTGTCGCTGCGCGCGGCGAGTCTCCCCTGCTCGGTCCGGCTAGACTGACGGAACCGGGAAGAAGAGGAGGTCGAAGACCTATCGCGCACGCGCTCATCACCGATGGCACCACGCCGCTCTTCCCCGAGCCTGAGGCGCCCAAGGCCTCACCCCCTCCCCCGTTTCGCTTCATCGACCTCTTCGCCGGCATTGGCGGTATCCGGGCCGGTTTGGAGTCCGTCGGTGGGTCGTGCGTGTATACGGTCGAGTTCGACCGATGGGCAATGCAGACCTACTCGGCCAACTACGGCAAGGTCGGTCCTGACGGCAAGCGCATCGCCGAACCGCCGCGCGATATCTACGACGTCAAGGTCGGGGACATCCCCGCCTACGACCTCCTCGCAGCCGGCTTCCCTTGCCAGCCCTTCAGCATCGCCGGCGTATCCAAGAATCTGAGCCTCGGCCGCGAGCACGGGTTCGAGCACGCGAAGAGCGGCAACCTGTTCTTCCAGATAACCCGCCTCATCGAGGAGGCCAAGACGCCGCCACGCGTCCTGTTCTTGGAGAACGTCAAGCACCTAGTTCGTCACGACGGCGGCAACACGTTCAGGGTCATCAAGGAGTCGCTAACCGACCTCGGCTACAACCTCAGCACGACGGTCATCGACGCAAGCCCGTGGGTGCCTCAGAAGCGCGAGCGGACGTTCATCGTCGGCCTGCACAGCGACGTGTACGGCGAGCGGACTTTCGAGTTTCCTCCTGACGAGGACTACCCCTCCAAGCCGTGGCCGATGCTCGCGTCCGTCCTCGAACCGGAGCCGGTCGATGACAGGTACACGCTGTCCGAGCACCTGTGGGAGTACTTGCAGGGCTACGCGCGCAAGCATCAGGCGGCGGGCAATGGCTTCGGGTTCAGCAAGTTCGGGCCTGAGGACCGGGCGCGGACGCTGAGCGCCCGCTACTACAAGGACGGGTCCGAAATCCTCATCCAGACCGACAAGGCCCAGCCTCGGCGCCTGACGCCGCGTGAGTGCGCCCGCCTAATGGGGTACCCGGACGACTTCGACATCCCCGTGTCAGACACACAGGCCTACAAGCAGTTCGGCAACTCGGTCGTCGTCCCAGTCATCAAGTTCCTCGCCGAGGCACTCGTGAAGCAGGACATCCTGACGCCGACAGGTGCCCACCCGTAGGCCATGAAGGTCGCCGTCAAGCGCCTGTCCGTGGTCGAGGTGGACTCCACTCGCTCGAACCAGCATGAGCTGAATGCCACCATCCTCAGGCGCGAGCTGGGCTTCCCGGAAGGGCGCACGTCAGGGCCGCTGACGCTGGTCATGTACTCGGGCACCGAGGCGCCTGAGGAGTTCGAGGGCGGCTACACGTTCTCGAACGTTCGTGAGGGCAAACCGCGTCCAGCCGAGTACCACATGTACTACACGTCGGCTGCGCTGCCGCCGACTGCCAAGCCCGGGGACCTGCTCATCCTGTTCCGCGAGGCGGGCTCGAACGAGCTGCGTGGCGTCATCGCGGCGGCGGGGTCCGCGACCGAGGAGGAGCTGCTCGACGCGCTGCTCCTGAACATCGACCCGCAGGACATGAGCCTGAAGTACGCCGAAGGTGCCGTCACGGCCACGCAGGCACAGGCCGTGGCGCGCGCACTCGGGGCGATGCCGACGACCTTCAACGCCACCGACCACCCCACATACGCAGCAGCAGTCACGGCCGGCAAGCTGCCGACCGGAGCCGTGATGGCCCAATCCGGTGAGGAGCTGGTCGCAGCCTCGGGAATGACCATCACGGACCCTGATGTCCGCTTGGAGTCGGTGCTCGCTGCCGAGACGGAGTTGTTCTTCGCAATCAACGACCGCATCGGTCAAGACGGTCTGGACAAGCTGCTCGCCTCTGGTGCCTCGTTTGCGGCCATCGACAAGTACTTCCAGAGCCGACAGAACGGGTCGAAGTCGCGACGTGGGACGAGCCTCATGCTGCACTTCAGTTCGCTGCTGACCGCCGAGGGCATCCCGTTCAAGCGCGAGTGCAATACGGGTAAGCCGCCTCCGGCCGACTTCATGGTCCCGAGCTGCGATGCGTACAACGACCCGGCCTTTCCCGACGAGCGGCTGCGGATGGTTTCGGCCAAGTCCACCTTGAAGGAGCGGTGGACCGAGGTCATCCCCGAGGCGGGACGCATCGACGAGAAGTACCTGCTCACGCTCGACAAGAAGCTCACGGACCCAGTCATCCGGGCGATGCGGGACGAGAAGGTCAGACCATTCATGCCGAGTGCTTACCTCGCCGAGGCATACGACAGTCGAACGACCCGGCCACTCCTCGGCAGCATCACGGAGCTGGTCGCCGAACTGCGCGCTGTCCTGTAGCCGTGCCTGACGTCGTCAGCCCGGAGACGCGGAGCCGGATGATGAGCGGCATCCGAGGTCGTGACACGAAGCCCGAGCTGGCGGTCCGCCGATACCTCCACGCCAGAGGGTTCCGCTTTCGGCTTCACGTCCGCGAGCTGCCCGGGCGGCCCGACATCGTCCTCCCGCGTCATCGGACCGCCGTGTTCGTTCACGGGTGCTTCTGGCATCGTCACGCGGGGTGCCGGTTCGCGTACACCCCGAAGTCTCGTCAGGAGTTCTGGCTCCCGAAGCTCGAAGGCAACGCCGCCCGTGATGCTCGGAATGAGGAGCGCCTGCGCGACCTCGGGTGGCGGGTGGAGCTGGTATGGGAGTGCGAGGCGACGCCCGAGCGACTGGACCAGCTCGCTAGAGACATCGGCGACTCGGACGAGAGGCTATGTGTCGAGGAAGTCCCAATCGTCACCGAGGACCCATCGTAGGGCTGACAGCTTGCCGTTCCACATGCCCCACTCGAAGTCATCGTTGACTGGTCGGATGTCGCCCGAGGGGTGACGCTCACGAACGCCCTCGGCGGCTTCTTTCGCCATCTTCAGTATCTCGGGCGTCACATCGTCCTCGCCGGCCTCGACCTTCGCCAACATCACAAGGTGACGCTCATGCCAGACCCGGTCGTAGAACTCACTCTCCGCTGCGAGTATCTCGCTCTGCGACCGCGTGCCACTGAGGACGAACCGGTCGAGGAACGCGCGCTTGTCGCGCGTTAGGCGGGCGAGCACCGGGCGCTCCCACCATCGAATACGGAACGGCGGACGCTGGTTCTGCACGTACAGCTTCAGATTGTCCTTGGCCGGGTTCGAGAGGAACCCTGACGCCACGATGAGAGCGACGTCCGGTCGCTCGGCCTGCGCCCACGCCAACAGTCCTTGGAACGCTTCAGGAGGCACACCCCTCGCGTAGTGCTTCGCGTCCACGAACCACGTCTCTAGGTAGGTGGAGCCGTCGAAGTCCTTGCGTTCGAGCTGTGCCTCGATGTCGCGGCCACGGTCAGCAGGGCTCGCAGGTTTTGGTGTGCCCTTGCGCCAGTCCACGTTGACGAAGCCCAGCTCGCCGAGCAGCTCGAAGCAGAACTCCTCGAAGTCCGTCTCGTCTAGGTTCGTGAAGTCCAGCGCGCCCATGTGAGGACGATACGACACAAGCACGGCCCGGGGACCGGATAACGGTCAGATAAGCCGTGCTCGCTACCCTCCGGGCTGGCCCCCGCGCCGCACCGCGCCGAGTCGTGACAGCCGGGTCGAGCGGGCGTCGGGGGTCGTGACAGGCTAGGTGTCACAGGCGAGTGCATTACTCGTGCTAGCGACCCGCAGCGGGTTGTCAGTACCGAGGTGGCACATTGAACGTTTGTGCTAAATCGCCTAACCTGTGACCCAGCGGGGCTACCTCGCGGCGAGCGTCGAGGTGCCCCCTTAGTGAGGTACCTATCGTGACTCGGAACAATCGCCATGTGACGCAAACTGACAACGGTCGATGGGCCGTCCGTCGAGAGGGCTCAGAGCGCGCTTCCGGCATCTTCGACACCCAAGCCGAGGCCACGGCTCGCGCCCGCGAAATCGAGCGGAATACAGGCGGCGGTGAGGTCGTCATCCACGGCACGGACGGACGCATCCGCGACTCGGACACCGTGCCGCCCGGACACGACCCGTTCCCTCCCCGCGACGAGAAGTAGTCACCGTGACCGACGAGCCGTTGGAACCGGCCGGAACTGTCCAGAGTCCCGGCGAGGACTGGGTCTACCTCGTCGGACGGCCGCCTGCCGGGGAGTTCCTCGGCTATGTCAAGTTGCAGACTGTCGGAGGAGACACCGCCGACGTCGGTACCCTCATGAATGTCTGGCGTGCTGCTAACGCCCATATCCAAGAGCTGGTTCTGGCTGAGGCGGGCGCAGCCAACAACGCCGAAATCGGGAACCTACCCGACGCCATGGCACCGCTCGTTGAGAACGTGGCCGGTGACCCAATCGTCGGAAACACGTTCAATGCGGTGCCCATGTCACTCGGCATGGTCGAGTTGGACAAACTTGTCGTCTTCCAAAAGCACATCAACCTTCGATACGTCGAAGAGTTGAAAGCACAACTCGGGCCGACACCGTCGGACGAGGACGTGTTCCGGTTCGCGTTGCCGTACGACCATCCAGTCCCGCCCGTGGTCACGGCTCGGACCGCACAGAACCAGTGGCTGCTCACGTCGCCCTCGGCCGACTTCCGCTTCCTAAGCGGCGAACTAGTGAATGCGCAGCAACTTGTCGGCGTGCCCCTGAACGGTGTACCTGCCGGAGTCATGGCGGTAATCATTGGCCACGGGAGCAACTTCCTAAACGCGATAGCGGCCGAGGGTCGGCTGGTCCTGAACAACGGCAGCCATCGCGCGTATGCGTTGCGTGACTTGGGGATAACTCACGCCCCATGCCTCATCCAGAATGTGACGACGCGCGACGAACTCGAACTCCTTTCCGACGAGGTGTTCAAGAACGCGGACCGCTACCTCAGCGACCCACGGCCGCCGATGTTGAAGGACTACTTCGACCCGCAACTCCGGCAGGTACTCCCGAGCCAGCGTCTCTCGACACAGGTGCGCGTGAGTTTTGGGATTGACGTTCTGCGAGTACCGCGTTAGTGCTTCAGACTCGTGTGCAGGAGGGCGGCAGTACACCGACCTGTCTGAGAAGGGAAATGAGAACGGGTACTGCCCAAACCACTCGACCGGCGTCAAGCTGCCCGATGACTTCGTGGTCACGCCGCTCCAGTACGTGGACTAGCCCGCCCTCAGGCGTTTCGCCGACAGACATCGACGGAACGGTGCCCTACGCGCCCGCCCCCACTCGATACCCCAGCTACGCCAGCCGGTCGGGCGGCGGTGGCGGTGGTGGCGGTTCGAGCAGGGCACGCCGCTACGCGGTCACGTATTCCAGTGCTGAGCGCGCAACGCTCGACCCGGTACGCAGGCAGGTCGTGCAACTGGCCGAGACTCAGCCCGACCTTCGCGACGTGTTCCTCTGCCATGCGTGGGCGGACCGTGAGGGTGCCGCGCTCGACCTCTACAACCACCTGACCGGCCTCGATGTGAAGGTCTGGTTCAGCGAGAAGGACGCGCCGCTGGGCACGCCGTTGTTGAGCCAAATCAACAAGGGGCTGCGGAACTCGCGGACGGCCGTCGTGCTCGTGACTCCGGCGCTGCTCCAGAGCCTCCTATCCGAGGGCATCGCGGACCAAGAGCTGTCCGCGCTGCTGTTCACCGACCGCGTCATCCCGGTTGCACACGGCACGACGTTCGAGGAGTTGCGGAAGGTGAACCCGCTGCTGGCCTCGCGCAACGGCCTGACGACGAGCGAGCAGTTGTCGTTGGAACTCGCGGCCACCAAGGTCGCGGACGTGGCGCTCATCGACTGAGCTGGCCGTCGGGGTTGCAGGTGACGGTGCTGCAGGAAGGTGGCTCGTCGCGGGCACTCCGAGCCGGGCATGATGAGCACGTGACGCTCATCGACATCGACACGAACAATGAAATTGACCGTATCCCGGGTCGTCGAGAGTTCGACATCCTTCGAGGGCGGCTCACCGAGGCCGAGTTCGACGCGATGGTGGCTCGCATCGACGAACTAATCGACGAGGCTGGGGCTGAGATAGCGACGGCAGGATGGCTGCCCGGCAACGACTGGCGAGGCACACCGTTCCAGCCCATCTACGACAAGGCCGCCCGCGAGGACTTCGGCCGGTCCGCGATGTTCTTCGGACAGCTCGTTTGGTACACGGTCATGCGCCGGAAGGAGCGTTGGGGCTCGGGCAAGTATCAGGTGGACGGCCGCGACATCGGGAGCCGCACCTATTTCCGCCTGAACGGCTAGGGCTGCGGAGCCAGCAGTACACACGCATGTCCAAGGACCCTCGCGGCTATTGCCCGAACCATGCGACCGGCGTGCGGCTGCCGGACGACTTCGTCGTGACGCCGCTGCAGTACGCCGACTAGCCAACTCACGCAGCGGCGATCGCCCGCCCCGATCTGGCGGCCCCTCGATCCTCGGCGCGGCCGACGGGCGAGCAGCCAACGTCGCTTCACGACCCTGTCGAGTTCGCCCGCCGGGTCCTGCTTCGTACGCCCGGGTTGTGCACGCGTGGGTGCTGCAGCGAAGATGGGTGAAGCGTCCCAGGGTGCGACTCCAGGACAGCCGACGTCCTTCGCGCCCGTGGCCGCCCGGAGGGCCGATGGCTGGATCACTGCTCCTTCATCCGGATGCAGACGAGACCGGGTTCGCCAACAGGGCTGGCATCCGCATCGCCTGGCGCCGCTACGGGAACACTCCCGAGACGATCCTCTTCATCCCGACATGGAACTTCGTCGACTCCCGCGTCATGCGCCGCCAGGTCGATGGGCTCCGCGATCGGTTCCGCGTGCTGACCTACGATGCCCGCGGATCCGGCGCAAGCGACCGTCCCTCGGCCGGCTACCGCTTCGAGGACCATCTCGACGACGCTGTCGCGGTGCTGGACGCGACCGGGACGGCGGCGGCATCCGTCGTGGCGGCATCCGCTGGCACGCACGTCGCGGTCCTGCTCGCAAACCGGTATCCCGATCGCGTGCGGAGCCTCGTCCTGATCGCGCCTCCGATGGACGTTCCGAGCGACGATCGGCGTGACTCACCCGCGGACGGCGAGCCCGGGGCGCCCCATCCCGACTGGCGGACCGACTACCCGGCCTTCGTTCGTTGGTTCATCTCCACGGCGTTCCCGGAACCTCGATGGGATACGACGATCATGGAGATCGTGGAGATCGCCCTGGGCGCGGATCACGCGATGCTGCTCCAGCAGGGCAAAGAGCTCGACTGGGATGTGGCCCCGCGTCATCTTGAGGAAGTCTGCTGTCCGACGCTCGTGATACATGGAACTGCGGATCGGACGCTGGACGTTGACTCGGTGAAGGCTGTCGCGTCGTCGATTCCCGGCGCGGACCTCGCGCTCCTCCACGGCCTGGGCCATCGTCCCGATATCAGCCGGCCCGTGATCGTCAATCCGATCCTCGGCGACTTCCTCGGCCGTTCACCATCTGCCCCGTTGGATCCCGGCAGGTAGGATCGAAGCGCGCCGCCGTCGCAGCCGGTCAACAGGAGGCTGACCCGCCGTTGGCGGTGCCTCGACTCATCGACGAAGATCCGACGACCCGACAAGGTTGGCCCCACGACACGGGATCGCGACAGGGCTGCACTGCTCGTGACTTCGGCGCTGGCGCCGGTTAAGCTTCCGTCGGAGGTGGCCGATGACTGTCCAAGAGGCCTTCGAAGAGGCCATGCACCACGAGACGGCGACGGGCGTGATGAACGCACTCATTCAACAGGGCGTGTGGATGGCCGACGAAGACACCATGACGGCCGCGATCCACAACGTCTACTGCGGCATCATGGCCGACCACGATCATCCCAACGAGAAGGATCGCGATCAGGCTCGGCAGATGATCGCCGCCATCGGCCAGTCGATCGGGACCGGAGCCGGCGCAGGAAAGGACTGAGGCGCTCGCCTGCCACGAAGCCAAGAGACCCTCCCGACATCGGGAGGGTCTCGTTGATATCTCGTGGTGCGGCAATTCGGGACCGGGGGTCCCGCGCGACGCTACTTGCGGCTGTTGTAGCTCGCGAGGCCCTGCCAATCGCCCCGGACCGCATAGGACGCCTGGGTCGGCCACGTGTCGAGGCTCGAGGGTGGCAGCGCCCCGCCTTGGGCGATGATCTTTCGCAGCTCCGACGGATCCGTGTGCTCGAGCTCCGCGTAGGTCGTCACGCCGCCCTCGGACAGGATCGAGGAGATCCGTGGCCCGATGCCATTGAGCTGTGTCAGGTCGTCGGGCGGCGCGGCCTTGGCCTTGGGCGCTTTCGACTTCGACGTTCCGGTGTGGCTGGGCTCTGAACCCCGCTTGTTGTACTTCATCATGCCCTGCCAGTCGCCTTTCGCGGCGTAGCTGGCCTGCATCGGCCATGACGCGACATTGGCGGGCGGCACCATGTCCGCTTCGTGCAGTGCATGACGGAGTTGCGGCTCGTTGGCCTCGGCCAGTGCCGCATAGGTCGTGATCCCCGCGGTCGCCAGGGCGGCGCTTGCTTTGGGCCCGACGCCCGAGAGCTGCGTCAGGTCGTCGGCGAGCGGGGCAACTTCGGCCGGTGCGGGGGCCGCAGCGGGCTCGGCAACCTCCGCCGGAGCCTCGTCGGGGACTTCCACCTCGTAGTCCGACACGACCTCGGCGCCGCCGAGCTGGTCCACCGCCGGATCCACGAGGGCCTTCAACGCTGCTGCCTTCGCCGGGGGCAGCGTGCTCGAGATCAGGAGCGCCTTATCGGCGGTGATGGCCTGCTCGATCATCCCGATGGATGCGGCCCAATTCCCTTCGTACAGGATGAACAGGGCGCTCTTGCCCTTGTCGAGCTCCTTCGTGACCTGTCGCATGAACTTGTCGTCGATCCCGATGTCGTGCATGCGATTGCGCAGGCCGTTGAGGACGCCTCCGGCCGCGCCGCCGACGACTGCGCCGGCCGGCCCGAGGACGATGGCGCCGACGATGACGCCGAGCCCGGCGCCATGGACGGCGCCCTTGGCGCCGCCGAGATCGGTGGTCTGGTGGACCTTGACCCTGAACCTCGTCCGGTCGGCGATCGCGGCATCGACGATCTTCACGTTGGCGTCGACGTCGTCGATCTCCTGGAGCCGCTTCAAAAGTCGTCGCGACGACTTGCCCGTGTCCAGCACGAATGCGGCAAGGGTCTGACCGTACTCTTCGCTCATCAATCCAGCCTCCCACAAGAGGGTCTAGAAGCGCCACCACGGTGGTTGCGCTGATGTTGTCCCATCGCGGAGCAGATCGGTGAGATCAACCTCTCGGACCTCATCGTCAGGGACGGTGAGATGAGGCGGTGGGAGGTCGGTCGCATGGGAATCATGGCGTCTGTGGCGCGGAGGCGCCATCGATGGTCATTGACCCTCCGGCAGACACCTCCTCCCCCGGGAGCCTGCCGGTCGGCCCACTCTGCGGTGCGTGATGGCCTCGAAAGATGTCCCGGCAGGCGCTCGCCGATGCCAAGCCTCGGCGGACCATCACAGTACCACCATCGGGGCGACGGATCGGGCGCCCTGGACGCTGCGATCGCTGTCGGATCGAGCCGACGACGATCGGGCCGAGCCGATGCGCTGCATGACCGGTTACGATCCAGGGGTGAGAGCATCACCGCCGTTCGACACCGACCCAGCCCGGCTCGCCCAGCCCTTCCCGGCTTCCTTCACCTGGGGCTTCGCCACCTCCGCCTACCAGATCGAGGGAGCAGCTGGCGACGACGGCCGAGGACCGTCGATCTGGGACACCTTTGCCCGCCAGCCGAACGCCATCGTCGATGGCAGCACGGGCGACGTCGCCTGCGACCACTACCACCGCTACCCGGACGACGTGCGTCTGATGGCCGACCTGGGGGCGCGTGCATATCGCTTCAGCGTCAGCTGGTCGCGCGTCCTGCCTTCGGGGACCGGCGCCATCAATCAGCCCGGCCTCGACTTCTACCAGCGCCTCGTCGACGCGCTGCTCGGCGCGGGCGTCCAACCGCTGATCAACCTCTTCCACTGGGACCTGCCCCAGGCGTTGCAGGACCGCGGCGGCTTCGCCAACCCCGAGGTCGTGGACTGGTTCAGCGACTACGCCGCGCTGCTCGCCTCGAACCTGGGCGACCGCGTCAAGGATTGGATGACGTTCAATGAGCCGGCCGTCTTCGCCTTCCTCGGCCACGCCGACGGCATCCACGCGCCGGGGCTCCGCGACTGGCCGACGGCGATCCGGGTGGCCGACGGCGAACTGCGCGCTCATGCCTCCGCCAGCCAGGCCATCCGCGCTCAGGTCGATCACGCCAGGATCGGCGTGGCGTTCGATGTCAACCAGGTCGCGCCGGCGACCGATTCCGACCAGGACCGAGTCGCGGCCGACAAGTGGAGCTCCGCTCGCGACGCGTGGTTCCTCGATCCGCTCTTCGGACGCGGCTACCCGACGCTGGGACTCGCTGCCCACCTCGAAGCGGGTCACCTCGAAGGCATCGACCTCGCCGACCCGCCAGCCGGCGATCTCGATTACCTGGGCCTGAACTACTACCGGCGCGACTCCGTCAGTGCGAAGTCGGACCGCGCGTTCGATTGGGAGATCGGCGCCGCTCCGGGATCAGAGCAGACGCAGATGGGCTGGCACGTCGCGTCCGACGGTCTGCGCGACGTCTTGCTCGAGCTCAATCGGACGTACGCACCGCCCGAGATCGTGATCACCGAGAACGGCGCCGCCTACGCCGATGTCGCCGATCAGGACGGCAGGGTGCGCGACGTGGGCCGGCTCGAGTACCTGGCACGCCACGTCGCCGCGGCTTCCGCCGCACTACAGGCAGGCGTGCCTCTGACCGGCTACTACGTCTGGTCGCTTCTCGACAACTACGAGTGGAGTCTTGGCTACAGCCGGCGGTTCGGCCTGGTCCACGTCGACTTCGGCAGCCAGCGCCGCACGCCGAAAGACAGCGCACTTTGGTATCAGCGGCTGATCAGCGCGTCTCGGTGACCTTTCTGATCGAGCGCGGGTGCTCCGGGTTGAGGCCACGCGCGACGGTCAGGTGATAGGCGTACAACTGGGCGGGCACGATCTCGACGATCGGCGCGAGCCAGGGCGGGATGCCGTCTGGCAGGGCCAGTCCCTCGTCGATCTCACGCACCGCCGCCGCGTCCGACATCACCAGCAGGCGCGCGCCGTGGTCCTCCTTCAGGCGGGTCAGGAGGGCGACCTGGGCCTCGAGCTCGAGGCCGCTCGGGGCCACCGCCAGCACAGGTAGACCGGGCTCAGCCAGGGCAAGCGGCCCGTGCTCGAAGTCGGCCGCCGAATACGACATCGCAGCGACCAGCGCCATCTCCTGCAGCTTGAGCGCCCACTCGCGAGCGCTGGGGTAGCTGTAGCCACGGCCGAGCACGACGGCACGCTGGCGTTTGGCGTGCGCGGCGGCCAGGTCGCGCGCGTCATGTTCCGCCGTCAGCGCTGCCGACATCAAGGTGGGCAGGCCAGCCAGGTCGACCGCTTCCCTCGATGAGGCCGGGTCGAGTGCCACCGACAGCAGCGCGGCAGCGAGCAGCTCGGTCGTGTAGGTCTTGGTCGCGGCCGTCGCCTGTTCCGGTCCGGCGCACAGATCGATCACGTGGTCGGCCGTCTCGGCCAACGGGGAATCCGTGTCGTTGGTCAGCGCGATGGTCAGCGCGCCCTGCCTCCGCGCCTCCGCGACGACGGCGACGATGTCCGGTGAACGGCCCGACTGCGATATGCCGACGACCAGCGCGCCGGTCATGTCCGGACGCGCCCCGTAGAGAGTGATCGTCGACGGCGCCGCCAGAGCGACGACCAAGCCGTTTCTGATCGCCAGCAGGTACTGAGCGTAGATGCCGGCATTATCAGAGGTGCCGCGGGCGGCGATGGCGACGAACCGCGGCCGACGAGCCGTGACCGCGGCAGAGATCGGGGCGAAGGCCGCCGGCGCAGAGTCGAGTAGCCGCTGGACGGCGGCCGGCTGCTCCAGGATCTCGTCTCTCAGCCCCATGCCGTGAGCCCGTGACCGCGTGGGTAGACACCGGCGATGTCAACGGGCAACCGGCCGACGAACGACGCCTCGCCCAGCAGCGCGGCCGCCAGGGCCTCCATCGATGGCGGCAGGATGCCGTAGCTGCAGACATGTGTTCGGGCGGACGGGTAACGGAGCAGATCCCACGGCGTGCGCAGAGCGACCGTGACCGTCGGCTTGCCGCACGCCAGGACCGCGGCAGCCAGGACTGACTGCGCCGACTGGAGGTGCGCGGAGAACGTCCCGACGACGACGAGGTCGAAGGCCGCCAGCCGGTCGCCGAGACCGGCGATGTCAGCCTCGCCTGGCGACGCCGGCAAGAGGATCTCCTCCACGCCTGCGATCCGGCGGAGGAGGGCCGATGCCAGCGTCGGCGGCACCATCGAAGACGTGTCGGCCGGCGTCAGGTCGGCGGGCATCGACTGGACGACCGCGATCCGCGCGTCGGCGGCCGGCCTCAGCGGCAACAGCCGGTCGTCGTTGCGAACGAGGGTGATCGAACGCCGGGCCAGCTCGGCGGCGAGTGCCCGATGTTCGCCGCACCCGACGACGTCGAGCGGCGGCTGGTCGTAGCTTCCCAGCCAGCGGCGCAACTCTCCCAGTCGGCGCTGCGCCGCAGCATCGTCGTCGGAATCGATCAGACCTCGCCGCTGAGCCTGCGCGAGGCCTTCATCGAGCCGTTGCAACGCTGCCTCGTCCGCTGCTCCGAGCAGCACGTCTTCGCCAGCACGGAGAGCGGCGACGGCATCGACGATCTGCGCCGAGCCCTGAGCGAGGGCGCGCATGTCCAGGGCATCGGTGACGGTCACCCCATCGAATCGAAGCTGCCCGCGCAGCAGGTCACGCAGGACCGCGGCGGACAGGCTGGTCGGGAGTTCGTCGCCCCCGCCGGGTAGGGCGAAGTGGCCGGTCATGACCATCCGCGCGCCCGCCTCCAATGCCGCTCGAAACGGGACGAGCTCCCGTTCGGCCAGCTCGGCGCTCGTCCGGGGCACCAGCGGCAGCTCGAGGTGCGGATCCGCGGTCGTGTCGCCCGCACCCGGAAAGTGCTTGACGGTCGCGGCCACGCCGGCAGCTTGCAGGCCACGGACGGTCGCTGCGGCGAGCTTTCCGACGGCCACGGGATCGTCGCCGAAGCTGCGGATCCCGAG
>Ga0075021_10000778_pt1 | contig 16358 bp, 20 predicted proteins | sample ColStrG_CSR_2012_FD_72749 | JGI IMG/M metagenome (GOLD analysis project Ga0075021, IMG submission 72749) | Freshwater sediment microbial communities in response to fracking from Pennsylvania, USA - Cold Stream Run_MetaG_CSR_2012 | ecosystem: Environmental > Aquatic > Freshwater > Creek >...
CGGACGGCCAGTTCGGCCGAGAGGCGGGCCGAGGGCTCGGGCGGGCGGATGGACGCCCGCACGGCATCGACCACCCGGCTCTCATCGAGGGAGGAGCTGATCCGCTCGACCCAACGCTCGCGCAGGGCCGTCACCCGTTGGGTGAGGCTGGTCTTGAGGGAAGCGAGCATCTCGGCACCCTCGTTGTCGAGGGTAACGGTCGAAGCCGAGGCCACGATGGAGCGCAGCTCGCGCAGCGGGGTGTCCTTTCCGGCGCTGCGGGCGACAGAGGCCCGGTCCTTCCATGTGGCCAGATTGATGATCGGACGCAGTTCTTCAGCCATGGCCATCAACGGCGCCTCGGTGACCTCGGGGCGTCCCTCGGCCTTGGCCCGGGTATTTTGCTCAAGGATGGCCTGGCGGACCGACGGGATGCCGCCCTTGATCAGCTGTTCGGCCACCGGGATCTGCTCTGGTCGGAGGTCGGCCAGCGCCGCGTTGCGAAAGACGGTTGAAGTGGCAGGTCGACGGTCACCGCGATCGCCACGATCCCGTCCGGCACCGTCGCGCCCACCGGGACGGGTCGGTCCCGAACGGCGTGAACCACCGGGACTTCCAGATCCTCCAGGGCCACCGGATGCACCGGACCCGCCGGGGCCCGACGAACCGCTCTGGCGGGGCTTGCTGTCGTCACGTGGACCACGGGGGCCGGCGCCCTCGGTGCGGGGGCCGCGTCCGGAAGGCCGCCGTGAGCCGTCACGGCCGTCATCGCCGTACTCGTCACGGCGTCGTTTTCCTTTGCCGGCCAGGACCACGTTGACGTCGGGGCCCTTCTGGGGCGTGCCGATGACCTCGATACGGTCGATCGGCTTTGGCACGCTCTTCCCTTTGAGGGCGAGCAGCGCGGTGACGGTGGTGCCGTCGAGTGTGGTCTCCACTTCGGCCCGCAGCACGGACCCCACCGTGGTGCCTGAGGGGACCAGCTCAGCGGACACCGTGCCGCGGGGTTGCTTGGCCCCCGCTGCTCGCCACGTCCACGTGGTCTCGTCCGACTGACTGGTGAGTTCGACTTCGATTCGATGGCCCATACCGGGCGACAGGCTACTGCCGAAGACACCCCGGCGCGAACGGCTGCCTGAGCTCCCATGATGGTGGCCGGCCGACGGCGGGTCGCCGGGGCGGTACAACCTGGTGAGGACAGGTCCGCTGCGGCCCGCAGAAGGCGGTCGAACCTCTACGCTGCTCGTGTCGGCGAGACGGAAAGGCCCACACGTATGGATCGGAACGACGACGCTCCCGGTGACCACGGGGCGGACGACACGACACCGGTGCCACTTGCCGACCCGACCTGGGTCAGGCGCTTGGCGGCAGTTCGACCGGAACCCGACCCTGAAGGCCAGGCCCCGAAAGCGGAGGACCTAGAGCGGATCCTGGCCACGGCCACGACCGTGCCCGACCATGGCGGACTAGCGCCCTGGCGGTTCGCCGTATGCAGCGGGACGGGACGGGACCGGTTCGCCGATGCCCTGGTGGCCGGGCTCCACGAGGCAAAGGGATTCGACCTTCCCGAAGCGGTGGTGGCCAAGATGCGGGGAAAGGCATTTGCTGCGCCCTGCTCGGTGATGTTGATCGCCTCGCCCGACCCCACCAACAATGTGGAGGTGTGGGAGCAGGTGACCTCTGCTTCGTGCACGGGATACGCGATGGTGCTGGCCGCCACCGGCTTGGGCTACGGCGCCATCTGGAAGAGTGCTGGCGTGCTGAGCACCGGGCCGATGCGGGCACTCTTCGGGCTGAGCGGGCACGAGTCGTTGCTCGGTTGGGTGAACGTCGGCACGGCGGCGCCACTGAGCCGGAAGAAGTCGGGGCGGCCTGCGGGCGACCTACTGGTGGGACGGGTACTCCGGCTGGACGTCTGAGCCGTTACCAGCCGAATCGGGCCAGGGGCGGACCGAGCCCGGACTCATCGGCGCACACCCCGCACAGGTCCATCCGTCGGGCCCCGGGACGGTCGGAAGCGGCCACCCGGCGCCAGCCATAACGTCGGGCTTCTTCCAAGCAGGCCGACTCGGACCACCGGGGCTGGGTCCGGGCGCCACACCTGCCGCACGTGCGGTAGTAGGCGTCCTCGGCGTCGTACCTGTCCTCGAAAGAGAAGTCGTCGGTGTCGTTGTCCATGGTGGTCGCTCCCAAGAGAGGATACCGGGGGAGAGGCGACCGTCGGATTCGTCGCCGTCTACCCGGATCCTCTCAAATCACCTCCATTTCCGCCAGGGTGAGGGTGCCGATGACCGGTTCTGGACGGTCACCCACCGAACGGGGTTCACGGCGTACCGTCGGGAGGTGGCGACGCACAATGAAAGGCTGAGGTGCGGATGGTGCCATCGGCCACTCGACGTCCGACCGGGTGTCGGGCGGCCCCGGCTGTTCTGTAGCCCGTCCCACCGCCAACGGGCCTACGAGGCCCGGCGGCGGGCTGACAAGCTCCACATCCCCGATGGTCAATGCATCGTGTCGGTAGCCGACCTCAACCGCCTACACGACCTGCTGTACCGACTTGAGGCGGCGGTAGACGACGTCACGGCTGACCTGGCGGCGACCAACACCTCCGCCGCCTACCGCCAGGCCTACGCCCACCTGATGGACGCGGTGGGCGACCTGGTCGGGACGGTCGTCGAACCGGTACGTCGCTGAGGACGCAATGCGGAGTTATCCCGATCGGGGAGCACGCCCGATAGCGGCGGCCACCCGGTGACCCGAGCGGATCGCACTCTCCATGTATCCGGCCAATGCTTCGGTGTGCTCGCCGGCGAACCACATGGGACCGTGGGCCTGGCGGAGCACCGGCCAGAACCGGGTCATCTGGCCCGGGCCGTAGACGGCGTAGCCACCTCCGGTGAAGCGTTCGTTGGCCCAGGCCACGGTCGTGGCGACCCCCGACCGCTCGGCCATACCCTCGGGATAGACCGAGTCGAGCTGTTGCTGGAACGTGGCAATGCGAGCGTTGTCGGCCTGTGAGGCGCCGACGGCCGCGGCGTCGCCGGTCACGAACTGAGTGAGCACGCCGGGGTGTTCACTCCCTCCGGGCACAGAGTCGGTGGAGTCCCAGCCGATGCCGAAGGGTAGGTCGGTGATGGTGAAGCCGGAAAGGCCCTCGGCCATCCAGAAGCGCTTCCGGTACTGGGTGGAGACCTTGAGGGCATGACCGAGGTTCAACTCGGCGATCATGGCTGCGGCCTCGGTCGGAAGCGAGGGATCAAACGTGATGCCACGCAGTGCCGGCGGTGGTGCGGCCAACACCAACCGGGCACCGTCGTAGGGGGTGGTGGTGCCATTGGCAAGCGCGTGGACCCGGACACCCCAGCTGAACTGCTCGATCTTTGTGACCGGCGAGCTGAGGTGGACGATCGGCCCCAGATCCTTGGCCATTGCCTCGGGCAAGGCGCTGTTGCCGGAAGCGATGCGCATGTGCTCGGTCCCGGCCTCGGTCAACGAGGCGTCGGCCACGGTTTGTTGGAGGGCGAAGAGGAGGGATACTTCTCGCATCTGGGCATTGAAGTTTCCCCGGTAGTTGGACTGGACGAGGAGTTCTGCCGCCGGATCGAGGGTCTGAGTGTCGGCGTAGTCCTGCAGGGTCTGGCTGTCCCATACCTGCGCCTGGGCCGACGACTCCGGATGGGCAGGATCGAGATCGCCGGCCAGAGCCATGAGCCCGGCTCCGAAGTTGGCGTAACCCACGAGCATGGCCGGGTCGGCCGCGGTCATGGTTTGAAGCACGGACCGCTTCCCGTCGAGTACCACGGCGGCCTGCAGCAGTTTGTCGGGCGGTCGATTGGCCAGGGCCAGCCCGTACCGGCGCGCCATGGCCTGGATCTGGACGTGGTTGTCGTCGATCGACTCACCGCCGGCCTCGACGTGGAGTCCGTCGGTGAATGGTGCGTGAAGGGTATGTACTCGACCACCCACACGCCCCCGGGCCTCCAGAACGGTGACATCCCAGCCGTTCGCCCGCAAGGCCAGGGCGGCGGTCAGTCCCGACAGTCCGCCGCCCACGACCACTGCCTTCTGGCTGGTGGCCGCCTCGGGCCGCGCCGAAGTCGAGCATGCGGCCAGCAAGGTTGCTGCCGCGGCGGATCCGGCGGCTCCTAGGAGCTGGCGACGGGATAGTCGATCAGGTAGTCCCACGGGAATACCGTACTGGTATCGATGCCCAGATCAGGGTTGGGTGGGTGGCCAGAATTGGCCATTTAGGAGAAGTCCTTCTCCGATGCGAAGGTCTTCGCCGTGCCGTACGGCTCACCCTTCCTCTCCCGTGGGGAGCGAGGCGGCGGCACTCAGACGAGTCCGACTCCTTGAAGGACATCACGTACGTTTCGGACGCCGGCCACATGCTCGGCCTGGAACCCGAGCGACCGGGCCGACTCGACGTTGGCCAGGTTGTCGTCGACGAAAAGAACCCTGTCTGGGGCTACCGGCAGCAACTCGGCCACTTTCTCGAACGCGGCGACGTCTGGCTTCACCTCGCCCAGGCGGTGGGAAACGAACTGGTAGGCGAAGTGACCGATCAGCGGCCAGAGCTCGACGTTGCCGTCCCAGTGCACGGTGTTGGTGTTGGAGAAGCATCCAATCGCCGTATTCGCAGCTGTCGCCCGGACCAGATCCTCGGCGCCGTCCAGGGGTCCGGTCGGCCAGGCGGTGAAGATCCTGAGGAACTCGTCCGATCCGACTGGCAGCCCCCAATCATTCACCACACCCTGGGCGAAGTCGTCCGGTCCGCAATGGCCGGCCTCGAAGGTACGGACCCACCGGCAGTCGAGCCAGCGCCGCCACAGTTCATCTTCGTCGTCGATGCCGGCCAACTCGGCCATGGTCGCCACACCGCGCAGTTCGATCAACACCCCGCCGAGGTCGAATAAGACCAGCTCAGGCGGAAGCACCATGATGCACCCTATCCGGCTCGATACCTGCGCCCGAAGTAGTGCCGGCCATCGGGCCGGTTCTGGGTTTCCCGCATCCCGAATGGATCGACATGGCCGAGCTTCGCTGGCGAACCGTGGCCGAAGGCCAGAATCCGTTCGGCACGGGCGAGGTCCCGGGCCTGCCGCCGGCCGACCAGATCACCGCCGAGGTGATCGCATCGTGCGACGGGCTCACGTCCGACTAGACGTCAGACGTAGGCGGCCGCCTGTGGGCGGATTGCCGGACTCCGGACGCGACAGGAGGGAGGCCCGAAGGCCTCCCTCCTGTGCGTGACGGGGGCGGGATCCCACTACCGCTCCCGTCGATCCGGTCCCACACCTGCCAGCGGGACCGGGACCCAGGTCAGACAGCCGATCCGAAGAAGGGCAGTCCGTCGCCGGGCGAACCGTAGGTGAAGACACCTCCGTCCGAAGCCACCAAGTAGTAGCCGTCGTAGGAGTTGTTGTTGAATCCGCCCACCACCGGCTGGTTCAGCTGAATGTTGCCGGCTGATCCATAGAACGGAGCCCCGTAGGAGAAGACCCCGCCGTCCGAGGCCGCCAACCGGTAGCCCGAACCGTCCGACGTCGGCATGATGCCGACCACCGGCTTGTTGAGGTGAGTTCCACCGGTCGACCCGAGGAACGGTGCGTCGTAAGCGAACACACCTCCGTCAGCGGCCACGAGCCAGTACCCACCGGTCATGCGGTCGAGCCCCATGCCGACGACCGGCTGGTTGAGGTGAATGCCACCGGTCGACCCGAGGAACGGTGCGTTATAGGCGAACACACCTCCGTCCGAAGCGACGAGTCGGTAGCCACTGCCATCCAGGGTCGGATTGATACCGACGACCGGACGGTTCAGGTGGATTGCTCCTGTCGACCCGAGGAACGGGGCGTTGAAGGCGAAGACGCCGCCATCAGCCGCCACCAACCAGTAGCCCCCGGTCGCCCGGTCGACGGCCATGCCGACGACCGGCTGGTTGAGGTGAGCACCGGTCAGCGAGCCGTAGCAAGTGGCGGCGCCGAAAGCGGCGACATTGCCGGCGCCGTCGACCTGGTAGTAGCCGGTACCGTCATCGAGGGCAGCACCGCCGACCACTGAGCCAGAGGTGAGGTGCTGAACGCAGGTAGAAGCAACCGGACCAGGCGTGACCGTACCGGCACCAGGAAGGGTCTGGAACCACAGGTAGGCATTGGTCGGCACCTCGGGGGCACCGGTCACGCCGACGCCGCTTCCGGCAATCGTCTCGAGCGCCTTGACGGCGGTGTAGTCCTTGGACTGCTCGACCGCAGCCAGGCCCTTGGCGGAGGTCACCGGAATGACGATGACGTTCCACCACTCCGGCTGGTCACCGTTCCGGGTGGTCAACAAGTGGTCGTGGCTCGGTAGTGGCACGTTGTTCAGCGACGAGGCGTCGGCAACCCCCAGGGTGGGGGCCAACAGCGACAAGTCGATGGTGGCCGGATGGTCGATGCAAGTGATCACACCCGGGCACTGGGTGTAGGCCACCGGAGGACTGGTATAGAGCGGCACCGGAATGTACAAGGGGTCGATCTGGCTGTTGGTGACCGTCGGGGTGGGAGGCGTGATATCGGCCACACCGGGCGGCACCGAGGTGGGATTGGCCCCGGCCTCACAACCGGTGGCCGAGTGCACGGTTGACCCTGAAGTGCCGCAGTAGAAGGGCTCGGAGTAGAGCGCTTGGACATCCTGTCCCTGAATCCAGTCATGACTTTGACCGATGTTCTGGCAATTGGGGGCAGTAGCCCCACAGTCGTTCATCAGATTGTCGAACGTGGTGCCGGGTTCGACCTGGCTGGCCGGAGGGGCAGCGGGAGCGGAAGGGACAGCCGGTGCGGGAGGCGAGGTCGCCGTGAGGTTGGCAGCCACTGATGCCGGCACGGTACCGGGTAGGACTTGGAAGAACAGATAGGTATTGGTGGGCGCAGTTATGGCCTTGTTCGCAGTGACGGCCGCGTTGATGGCCGACACGCTGGTCAGCGTCGAGAAGGTGGCCGGGTCCGTGGTGGCCACGACCTTGACGTTCCACCACTCGGGCAGGCTGTTGTTGCGGGTGCCGACCACGTGGTTATGGGAAGGAATAGGCACGTTGTTGAGAGATGCCGGCGGCGGATTGCCCGGCAGTGCGCCGGCAATTCGAGACAGGTCGATGGTCGACGGATGATCGATGCAGGTGGCGGAACCGACACACTGGGTCGGGGGCGGCCCGGAAAAGAGCGGTACTGGAATGTAGAGGGTGTCACCGTGGGTGGTGTTGCCGAGCGACGTCCCGTTGAGCGACGGTGCGGTGGGGTTGGGCGACGATGGCGCGGCTCCGACCTCGCATCCGGTGGTTGCGTTCGAGGTCACTGCCGTGTCGCAGTAGTAGGCCTCCGAGTAGAGGAGATTGACGTTGGCTCCGTTGTAGTACCCGAAGGATTCGCCGACCTGCCCGCAGCTCCCTGCGGCGTTACCACAGTTGTAGCGAAGCGGGTCGATCGAAGTGCCGCTGTCGCCGTTCGGGGTGGTGGCAGAATGATGGTTGATCGCCGCGTTCGAAGACGACGCGGATGCAGGTCCGGTAGCGAGTCCTCCGGCCAATGTGAGCAGGAGCACCAGCGCACCCAGCAGCAATGTTGCCGCCCTGGGTAGTCGGGAACGTGAATGGACAGTCAAATGGATCACCCTTTCCGAACGGGCCGTCGGCGACAGACCCGGGTTGAATAGGAAATACGTCCGTCGCATCCCCCTGCGCACGGCCGCTCAGCAGGGTTTGCCTCCTCGAGCCATCGCGCATCTGGTCTTCGGAGTGAACAACCTCCCAGATGAAGAAAAGATAAAGACCTGCGCCAGGCTGGGCCTTTACGGAAAGAGGCACCGGCAACGGCACTCGTCGCCACCCGCCTGACACCGTAGAAGTGCCGTCGATCCGAAATTCGAGTCGCTCCGAACTGGTGAGGCGGGGCCGCACCGTACTGGGGTGAGGAGGAGAAATCTTGATGATGAGCGAACCGCGATCTGGGGTATCTGCGATTCTCGAGGAACAGCCGGGGGAGACTTCAACCGTGGATTCCGGTCGGCGCCATGTGACGCGGCGGAACATTCAAATCGCCCTCGGTGTCACGTGGCTGTTCGACGGAATCCTGCAGTTGCAGCCGTTCATGTTCTCCCGTGGTTTTGCCACCAAGGTGATAGGACCGTCGCTCTCGTGCCGCCCGGACGGCAGTGGTGTGTTTCGTAGTTTGGGCCGGCGGCATGTGGTTGATGGGCGAGGGTCTCGGCGGCCTGGCCGGGGGGTCGTCCTCGATGTTGGCGGGTGCACCGGGTGCCGCATCCCTGTGCGCCGTGCTGGCCTTGGCCGACTGGCCCGCTCGTGTGGGTGGATCCGTGACGACCGACCAGTCCTACGGTGAGGGAGTAGCTGGGTGGTTCCCATTGGCTTGGGCCGCTATCTGGTTGGACCTGGCACTTCTGGCCCTTCTGCCGGCCAACCGGTCGGTATCGGCGGTGTCGGGTCAGATCAATGGCGCAATTGGTCAGGTGCCCGGTCGGCTGGGGCACATCGACCATCTGGCTTCGAGTTTCTGCGCACGGTGAGTGACATTCGGGGTCGACAGGCAGAGTGAAGGGTTCGAGGGCGGCACAGCCGCCCTCACTTGGGAAATCGGGAACAGTGTTGTGGGCAGGGGCCGATTACTTGAGTGTGGCTGCGTTTTCCACACGCTCTCATGTACCCCAGTGGGTCTCCTAGCCGGTGATAGGGGGGCACCCTCTGCGCTCAACCGCAGTGGATGACTTCAGTCAGGTACCAACCCGGTGTCGTGGCTGGTGCCACGGTGAACACGGCCTCGCCCGGTGGGTAGTTCATTGGGTTGGGATAGGTCGTTGACGAGTTCGACACAGCGATGTCATGGCTGAAGTAGCACGTATAGTCACCGGCCGGATTTTGGGAGCAGGAGTTGAACCGGAGGTTCACCATCTGAGCGGCCATCGAGTCCATCTGTTGGCGTCCCGCAGGGTCAGTCACATAGTCGACCTCTTGCACGTTGCCCGAGTTCCACGCTGCGGCGAGATAGTTCATCGCATTGTCGGGGGTTGCGAAATGGGGACTGCCGACCCCAGAGCACACGTTGCTAACTGGGACCGTCACCGAAGAGCCTGAGGTGCTTGACAGTGGACACGAAGTGGTCGTAGTTGTCGTTGGAATGGTCGTCGTAGTTTGCTCAACAGGAGCCGTGGTCGCCGTGGTCGCCGTGGTCGGCGGGGCTGTCGATGCAGTACTGCTGCACGCCGTAGCGAGGAATCCAGTCGTGGTGACGGCTGCTACACGGAGGATCCGGTTTGTTCTCACTCCCGAATCGTAGCCAGGACCTGGTGCGAGAATCTGATCAAACTTCTCTGGCGCAATGCATCGCTGGGTGTCCCATAGATCCGGCGATCAGGGTCGAGGTTCATTTTGAAGGAAGCACCGGTCATCTCCGGGAGTGCGCCGCATGCCAGTTGTCGTGCTCGTCTCTACGGCAACGTCTGGATGATGTCAATGATCTCGTCACGTTGGTAGCCGCGTCGCCGGGCAAAGTCGACAAACTCACGGGCCTTGCTCAGAACGGCACTCTTCTCCGGGGTTCCGGCAACGGTCACGCTGCGGCCGCGACGGAATTCCAGGACGCCCTCGTCCCGAAGAAGCCTCAGCGCCCGGAACACGGTGTTGGGATGGACACCCAGGACTGCGGCCATGTCCTTCGCGGGCGGAAGGCGCTGGCCGATGCGCACATCGCCGTTTGCGATGTCGCGGCGTATCTCGGCGGCGACCTGATCGTGGAGTGGGAGGCCCGCATTGCGTCTCGCCTTGACACTTCTCATAGTGATAGGCAGAGTATCACCATCATGTTGGAGGGTTCGACTGCACCGAAGACAAAGGCCTCTCCGCCCACGCCGCCTGAGGCAGTAATCCGCGAGGCCCGCCGGCGGCAATGGCGACGATGGACCAATGCCGCAATCGTGGTTGTCGTGCTCGCCACAGTGGTCACGATCGTCGTGGCTGTCATCGGGTCCCCTGCACCTCCGTCGCCCGCTTCTGGTACCAAGACCCGTCCCCTCGTAAGACAGATACCTCCTGGTGGGGTGACCAAGAGCACAGAGCCCGTACAGCCGGGTCCTCTCGCCGTAGGACCCGACGGCACCCTGTACGTCGCTGACGAAGCGCGCAACCAGATCTTGGCCAGCCTGCCCTCCGGTCGATTCGGGTTGCCCTCGGGTCGGTTCCGCGTAGTCGCTGGAAACGGAAGGGTGGGTTTTTCGGGCGACGGTAAGGCCGCCGCAGATGCCGAACTCAATGGACCACAAGGCATGGCCGTAGGCGCCAGTGGCACCATCTACATTGCTGATCGAGGCAACGACCGAATTCGAGCCATTGCGCCCGACGGCACGATCACGACGGTTGCGGGCAATGGACAGCTTCGCACTCCCGGCGCACCGATCATGACAGGCGTCCCAGCCGTCCAGGTCCCGATCGGGCAAGTGACGGCGATAACCATTGGACCACAAGGCTCCGCATTCTTCACCTCGGAGGATGCCGTCCTAAGCATTGAGCCCGATGGGACCCTAGCGACCATCGATGACGGCGCTGCCTTCGACGCGGCTGATCCGGGCGTGATGTTCTACCAGGAGTGTTATCCGGCCTCCCTGGCCTTTGATGCATCGGCCAACAGTCTGTACATCGGATGTTCGAGTCCTTGGGTGCTGTTCGTGCGGACGGCGGACGGGACGCTTCAAGATCTGGGGAAGCTCCGACCCCACGACGCGTGGGCCGCCATCACCCCAGCCCCGGGAGGTGGCGTGTTTGCGGTCGCAGGTGCCACCGTCGTGACCTATGGTTCCGGGCCGACGATCGGTCGACGGGCCTACGGCTACCTGGACTATCGGTTACCGGGCGGCGGATTCTTCTGGCCGCAAGGCATCGCCGCGACTGGCAATGGGCTGTACCTGGATGCCGACGGCATTTCGGCCATCGGCCCAGCTGCGATCGTGACCGGTGGCCCACCGGGCCCGGTGACCGTTTTGTGGAAGCAGTCGCAACATGGCGGATCAACTCGGTGACGAGCGATGAGCAGTTGTCGAACAATCGCGTATTCGAATAGCATAGGGGGCCGCCGAGCCGTTGTTGGGAGACACAGACATATCAGACATCACAGGGGCAAATGGGAATCCAAGAGGGTGGCTAGCTCGACCGGTCGACTCAACGGAAGCAAATGTCCCCCGTCGAGAAACTCTGGTGTCGTTCCGAGACGGTCCTTCGAAATACGTGTCTGGAACTCTGCTGGGAAGAATCGGTCGTCCCGGCCCACGATGACGTGCGTAGGTATGTCTGGCCAAGTCGGCAATGCCCAAGGTGATGCAAATGGTCCGTTCGATTGCAAACTGTTGTGACCACCTGCATCGAGGGTGATGTCGGCAGGAACATCGTGGAAGAAGATGTCCATCGGGTCGAAATCTGCATCGGGGTCACGGCCGTCCCGCCGATCGTTGGCGACTTTGGCTTCAGCTTGCCCAGTCGCCTCCCACCATTCGCCTGGCGTTTCTCCCGGTAGCGGAATCATCCCATTGACAAAGACCAACGCAGTCGTAGGGATCTGAAGGCACACGAGAGCGGCTGTGAATGAACCGAGGGAATGCCCAACCACAAGGGGCTCCCGTCGACTGCTGACCGCTGAGAGTGCGAACTCTGCATATTCCTCGATCCCAGCGGCCTCGACATCGGCTGGCAGGTCAACCGAGATGGCATCGTGTCCCATGGCGACAAGCTCGGCCTCGACTCGATGCCAGATCCAGGCTTCGCCACCAGCTCCGGGGATCAACAGAATGGTCATGGTCCCGCTACTTTGTCACTTCCGGAGCGATCCCTCTTGGTGTTCGGGGACAGTGGCGGCAACGGTTGGCACTAGCATGCGATGGCCGTTATCCCTGCAAGTCCCTGGCCGCCGAGACTGCCGTCGAAGGGCTCGTCGAAGGCGAACACACCTCCATCTCTGGCTGCCAGCCAGTAGCCCGTTCCGTCAGGAGCCGGTAGCAATCCCACTACTGGCTCGGCGAGTTGGCTCGATCCAGTCGATCCGTGGATTCCGAAGCCCATGTTGACCGTGCCCCCGGAAGGGACGCCATTTCCATAGTCGTGTCCTGCAGTAAGAGTCTTCCCTGGAGGAGGACTGATCGTGAGGCCCGTAAATGTGTCTTCAGCGAACTGGCTGGAAATCAAGTTGGGAGATGTCGCGGCGCTAATCGGTATACCGATCTCGAATGGGCGAGTTGGGTCAGTTGACCCAGGTGCATCAGCATAGATATATGCGTTGGACAATGGAACGAGCGTGGACATCGGTCTGGGACGAAGCTGATACAACAGCGGATGGCATGCCAAGCAGACATGCCATCAGGAGTGCAACCGTTCCGGGTATTCCGAGTTTGCGCACGATCCGACCTTCCAAGCCCGTTGGTGAATCGAAGTACTGCAACGGTACTCTGACCTACATCCATGGCGACGGGTTCAAGCTGGATGGACCCCCAACCTGGGTCGGTGGCCGCTGGCTCGTCAGGTCGTCAAATGCCGCTTAGATTTGAAGATTCTGGCAATGGTGTTAGTCCTCTTCGCGGGCCTCGTGGACGAGACGTGAGGCGAGTTGCCGAGAAATGCCCAAGGTGCGAGCGATTGCGCCGATCGACATGCCTTCGTCAAGACTTGGGAGCATGAAGGCAAGGCGCATCTTGTGCCGACAGAGCTCGAAGTCGGCGAGCAGCTCCAGCGTGGAGCTTCTGACCTTGGCGGGGTCAAGTCCCGAGGCGGCGACGCTGGTCGATATGGGCAAGCCATCCTTGATGTGCTTGATCATTGTTTCACCGATGCTCTCACCGAAGAGTAGGCCCTGGCGAAGCCGGACTGAGGCGGCCATGGTCGCCTCAATTGCCTTGATTGCCCGATCCTGGTTGGCTTGGTTGGCCATGTTTATTGATACACGCGCGATGCGTGCGAATGGTGGATTGCTGGCATTCGGGAATATTGCCTGACACGAATTCGTGTTCGTGTTCGAGTGAGCCACCGGTCGAGGGGACGCCACCCCCGGGCGGACCTACAAAGCGATTCAAGATGTCCGTTGCAGCCACCTACGACACGTTGGAAAGTTGAATTCGCGGGGCTCACGAACGAACTGGATGTGCTCCTCGTGGCCGAGCTGGCCGATAGGGCGAACCGGGGGATACCCCTGACGGGATCCGCTCAGGTGGTCCGGGAGCGGTGGGAGGCCATCGGCCGGGCCGAATACCGCCAGGTATACGGCCGAGCGCGGCGGCGGACGGTGGCTTCCATGTGCCTCCGGCGCTACTGAGTCGAAAACGTCACAGTGATGGAATAGACCCGGCAGCGGTTGGTCGGGAATTGGCGCATTAGATGGGTCCGAGAGGGCAACCTGTGGCGGTTTACCCGTCGAGATCGTGAAAGGAAATGTCGTCATAGAACGAAACCGGCCACCCCGAAGGGCGGCCAGTCCGTGGTGGCAACGGTGTTTGCGCACCGAGGCCGGTGAGGAAACGGTTAGGAAAACGCCGATGGAGTAATCGATAGTGCTTGGCTCTGAGAATTGCAGCGCTGCCTGGACTGAACGCCGATAATGTATATTATGTCAGGTACAGAGAACAGGTGTCCCAGGGTGAGACAGGCGAGGCTCTCCTTTCCGAGGAACCAGTCTCAGAGCGGTACAATGGGACCGCACATCAAGGCGAGGCACGGGTCGGCAACGGCTTGGAGGGCCTGGTAGGAACTCCGCTAAGTGCTTCGCGAGGGAATGGATCCGGACCAGGTGACAGGTCCCGCGGAAGTTCGCGAGGGGTCCGGTTAATCGACGTAGGACCAGACGCGTCGGAGGTTTCTCACTCCGAGGTGGTCCGTATGTCCGATGTACCCCCGAATGACGCCCAGCGGGCGCTTGACCGTTTCTATCGGGATCTGCTCCATGAGTTGGGTCTCTTCGGCATGCGGCCCACCGCGACCGCTCTCGGCGCTGCGGTAGTCGCCAAGCGAGTTGCAAAGCAGCACGGCATTTCTGCTGCCGACCGGCTCCCCCTCCCCCGATTGAGTCGGGGTGAACGTGAAGCCGGGCTAGAGGCAGTTTGGCGGGACAGCCAATGACCGCCCTCGGGGATCTGGAGGCGCTCGTCTTAGCCAGGCGGCTGCTCGACGAGCAGGTGGAACTCGTCGCCGCACGAGCTCTCGTTGACGGTACCTGTCGCTCAGAGGTTGCGAGGTGCCTGGGCATCTCCCGTGCGGGCCTCTACCGGAAGTTCCTGGCCGGTGCACCTGAGGTTCTGTTGCCTGAGTCTGATGAAGCGTGAGTGTCCGGCGCACACACTCCGTTGGCGGCACCGGGAGGGACGCCGTAGGCGCACTCCCGGGGGTCGGCATCGGTGTGGCGCCGGCGCCCCGCTCATCGGTTCACGGTACGGGCCCAGGCGGGCCGAGCAGAGCGAGGGGGTGCGTGCTTGGCTCACCGACGACTTCGGTAGCGGCAAATGGCACAGGGCCGAGGTGGTTCACACTGCTCCCCTCCCCCTTCGTGGCGACGATGCCAACTCGGTAGCACTCGTCGGCGCAGACGATGAGTGAAGCACTCGCCGGGCCTGAATCCATGGTCCCGACGACGGAGCGGCCATTCCCGGGCCAATGCTGCGGTGATCCGACCTTTGTTCGTGTCGGCTTCATCGGGGATGGTTTCGAGGTGGTTCGGGACTGCGTCCGGCCTTGCTATGTGTACTGCGGATCGTGTTGGGCGGAGGGTTTCATGAGATGTGGAACATCACGAGGCTCCATGTGCGCTGGTTGCGCCGGTCGGTACAGAGGGCGGGTGCGGGACAAGGCGAGCAGCGGAATCGACGGGCTGCGGAGAGGCGCCGCCCTCTTCGTGACGCTCACCGGTCCTGGGGAATCGCAACACTGCATGGTCCATCAGTACCGGGGCCGTGGGTGCCTCATGGGTGGATTGGGTGATGACTGTGAGTGGTGCCCCTGCACACCGGAGGGTGGAATCGATCGCTCGGAGTTCAACAGGACGTTGACTGCGAGGGTCAACAGGTTTCTCGAAGGGATCAAACGGGGAGAGGCGAGTCCCATGGTGCGGTACAGGCGTGCCAAGGTGCCGCTGACGTACTTTCAGGCTCGTGAAGTCCACCGGGGCGGCCTCCTCCATTTGCATCTGATTCTGTGTCGGTCTGATGGGAAGCCGTTGATGTTGAAGCAGAAGGATCTCAAGCACCTTGCGTTGGCGCATGGCTTCGGGCACTCCTTCAAGTCCCGCAGAATCGATAGCCATGTGCTTGCAAGCGAGTACGTGGCGAAGTACGTGGCGAAATCGGTGGATTCCCGGGCGGCCGTCGATTGGCGGGACGATGAAGGCAGGCGTGTTCCCGGGCGTTTCAGGGCGTGGACAAGTGCTCGGAACTACGGGCTGACCATGCGAGAGATCAAAGCGAAGGCCCGAGACAGATTCCGGCAGGCAGAAACCGAGGCGCCGAAGGCGCCCGCGGTTTCTCTTGATCTTTATAGAGACCGTTACGCAGAGAATCTGGCGCTCTGGAAGATCCGGAACCTCGAGAGGGCTGTTCGGAGCGCTTTCTGGCCCTCTGACACTGCTCCGAGTCCCCCGTCATCGAAGGATGCCGCTGGAGGGTTGGTACAGTCCGTCATGTTCGGCCCAGAGGTGGGCCAAGGGAGTCACAGTTGGTTCGGGCGATGACGCCCCTTACCCGGTGATCGGGGGCACTGCGCCGGTGATTTACAGTTCGGGTGCCTGTTCGTCCGATGAGGTGATGTGCCAACTGGTCGGGAGCTGAGGTGAAGACGGTCGTTCTCAGTGCCTTTGCCGTCAACGGTGCGCTAGTCCTTGCGGTGGTCTATTCATACGGAAGAGCGATCAAGGCGGAGAACCAACGGCAGGGCTCGGATCAGGTCGTCGTGGTCGACGCCATTCGACGCTCCCGCAACCGTCAGCATTGGAAGCAGGTCAATCGACAGGCTATGGCCGCAGACCTGCGACTGCAGAGTTGGCTACTGCGTGGCCTCCAGATGATCGTCGTCGGGGTGGGCATCACCGTCGTCGCCCTTGGTGTTGGATCGTCCGACTCCGCTTCTCAGGCGATTGCAGTCGCTGGCCAGGTTGTCCTGGCCTCTGGCCTGATTCTCTTGATCGCCTGGTCCCGTCTGCTGGGCACCCAGCTCAAGGTTCTGAGTAAGCCGTAGATGGCCAGAGATTGCACGAGTTATCCACACGCCCGGAAGTGTCGGTAGGTGGCATCCGGTATTTCCGCTCTCTGATCCGTAACGGTCCGTAACGGTGTGTAACGAACCGTAACGATGTACGGTCCCCCTGTGCCTGAAT
>Ga0075021_10000779_pt1 | contig 16340 bp, 12 predicted proteins | sample ColStrG_CSR_2012_FD_72749 | JGI IMG/M metagenome (GOLD analysis project Ga0075021, IMG submission 72749) | Freshwater sediment microbial communities in response to fracking from Pennsylvania, USA - Cold Stream Run_MetaG_CSR_2012 | ecosystem: Environmental > Aquatic > Freshwater > Creek >...
GGCCGGTCCACAGGAACCTCGGCCTCGTCACTGAAACGAAACCTGAACGTACGAACGGCGACTTTAAGAGTCGGCCACCTCGCGCGTGGAATGTATGCTACAGTCACTACCAGAATTCATATTTGACTGGACCACCTCCTTTTTCAGTGATGCCTTGATTGTATAAATTGTCTACGACCCTGTCAATGAATCTTGAAGAGGAAATCGAAGAAAGTATCGGCTACACGGAACGCTCCCCGGTTTGGTTGAGCGGATTCCTGCCGCTGGGAGTTCTCATCGGGCTGCTGGGCTCGCTGGTGGTGGCCTGGCACTATCACATTGATGTAGAGGGGCAGATCATCGGGCTGCATTTCCTGGCGCTAAGCGTCGGGTACGTGCTGGCCGCCACGATCGGGCAAAAATGGGTCCGCTGGATGCCGTTGCGCAAGCTGGCCTTGCTGTCGTGTGCTTTGGCGGTGGTCAGCTTAGCGGCGCTCGGCATGCTGGGGCCGCCCGTTTTGCCGATCTATCGCATCGCAGGCGCCGGGCTCATCGGCATGGCGGCGGGCGGACTCTCTACCGCTCTGCTCTATGCCTCCGAACCTTATTTCGCGGACGCACCGGCGGCGGCGGCGAATGTCGCTGGCTCCCTTCTTGGTTGCGGCTGTCTATTAGCGACGCTGCTCACGGCGGCGACTTATTCCATTGGACCCGTTGAAATACTGGGCCTCACCGTCGGGCCGCTGCAGTTGGAGATGGCGGCTCTCGCCGTCTTCCCCGCCCTGTTCTTCCTGCTCTTCCTGGTGAACAAGTTTGCTTTAGCAAGGCAACCGGTGGGCGAACGGGAAGAAGACTTCCACCGGGAGATGCTGCGCGACCTGCGCAGTATCGCCACCGTGTTGTTCAGCCTGTTGCTGTTCTTTCAGTTTGGCAATGAATGGGCGATCGCCGGCTGGCTGCCGTTGTTTCTCATTCACCGCTTTGGCCTCAATCCCGCGTATGCCATCAGCATTCTTGGCTTCTATTTTTTTGCTCTGATATTCGGCCGCTTAGTGGCGCAAGCGCTGCTCGAATGGTTCAATCACCGCAAGCTCTTATTGGGCAGCATTATTTTGGCGATGCTCGGCTATCTCGTGTTGAGCTTTGCCCAGACAGCGCTTGGATCTGTGGTGGCGGTCGCCTTGATCGGCGCGGGCTATGCGCCGATTTATCCGCTGATTGCCGAAAGGCTGGACGACCGCTTTTCCTATCATCCGGGCTTTTGGAATGGCACCATTTCGATCGCCATCACTGGGGCCATGTGCGCGCCGTGGGTTTTAGGTTACGTGGATGAGTTCCTCGGCATCCAATATGTAATGTTCGTCCCGGCCCTTGGCTCAGTAGCCGTGTTCATACTCATAGTGCTGTTGATGTTTGAAGCGCGTCTCATGGGCGAGAAGAAGCGCGGGCAAGGGCCAGAGCCGTTGATCACGGCTGACGACGTCTAGCGCTTCCCGTATGGAAGTCTTATTCAGGGAAAGCGGAATTTACCTGCCGGAGATCGACCTCTGGCTGGACAACACCGAGCCGTGCGAGTGTACCTGGATTTCGCATGGCCATAGCGACCACGCGCGCGGTTGCCACGGGAAAGTGATCGGCACGCCGGTGACTTTGCGTTTCTATCGCATGCGCCTTTGGCTGGGCGAAGACGACAGCGAGCCGAAGCAGCGGCGTCTCGAATTTGGCGAGAGCATGGATTGGCATGGAGCGCGGCTGACGGCGTATCCCGCCAGCCACATTCTGGGCGCGGCGCAACTACTGATCGAATACAAGGGCGAGCGGCTGGTTTACACCGGCGACATCAAATTACGCCAGCCGCTGGCGGGCGAAACTACGCAGCCATTGCAATGCGACAGGCTGATTATCGAATCGACCTTTGGCTTGCCGATCTACAAACTGTTGGAGCGCAATGCCGCCGTGAGCGCAATTGTGCGCTTTGCGCGCGAGTGCCTGACAGACGAGGTGACTCCGGTTTTCATTGGTTACGCATTGGGGCGCGGCCAAGAGATTGTGCATGTGCTCTGTGAAGCGGGGATGCCCACGGCTGTGCATGGAGCGATTGCCAAGTTCATCCCCGTCTACCAAGAATGCGGTTACGGATTCAACGGTTGGGAACCGTACGATGCGCGCGCGACCGCTGGCAAGGCGCTGGTGGTGGTTCCATCGCACAGTTCCGCGCTCGAAGTCAGCGGCAAGGCGGTTCGTATCGCCTACGTTTCCGGTTGGGCAGCGTTAGACAACGCGCGGACACGGTCGGGCGCGGAGGAACTCATCCCTTACTCCGACCATGCCGACTTCGACGAGTTGTTGAGTCTGGTAACGCATTCCGGGGCCAAGCATGTGGATGTGGTACATGGCTACACGGAACCGTTCGCGCACATCTTGCGCACGCGCGGGTATTCAGCAGCCGCGCCACAACGCGCGGGAGACCGGACGAGCGTTGAGGCGGAGGGTTGATGGACCAACTGGCGGCGGCGTGCGAGGATATCCAACGCCACGCTAGCAGGCTGAAGAAGGTGAGTATTCTGGCCGAGTACTTCAAAACACTCGACGCCAAGGAACGAGCACTCGCCGTGCAGCTTTTGAGCAGCGGCCCGCTGGGGCGTGGAAATCCCACTCTGTTTGAAACCGGTGAGAAGTTGGAGTTGAAAATCGGGCGCAGCGTGTTGCGCGAGGCGCTACGCGCGGCAACCGGCTGGGACAAAGAGACATTGAGCGTGTGTCACGCGCAGGTAGGCGACACAGGTGAGACCGTGGGGTTGATGATGCGCCGGCATCAGCGCGGGGGAACCGCTGGGGATCCTGGCAGCCGACGATCTCTATCAAGGTCTGTTCAGGGCGCGCACCACGGCGCGGCGCGTGGAATTGCTGGCGGCGATATTTCGCAAATACCAGCCACTCACGCTGAAGTATTTCGTAAAGATGATGACGCGCGGCTTGCGAATCGGCCTGATGGCGCGGCAGGTGCAAGAGGCGCTGGCTGCGGCGGGTGGAGAAGCGGCGAAAGTGGAAGCACGGCTATTTCAACCGCTGGACTTGATGCTCGCCAAGCCGCTTGAACGCGTGGAAGACCTGGCCGACCCAGCCGAGTGGCTGATTGAAGACAAGTACGATGGCATGCGCGCGCAGGTCCATTTCGACCATGAGGCGGGAGTAGTGCGGATCTTCTCGCGAAACATGGAAGAGACCACGCAAGCGTTTCCCGAACTGATGCACCAGTTCGGTCAACTACCAGGGAATGGCCTACTCGATGGCGAGATACTGGCATGGCGCGACGGGCGGGCGCTGAACTTCAACGTTCTGCAGCGGCGCTTATCCGTAAGGCGCGCGCGAGCAACGCTGGTGGCGGAGGTGCCGGTGATCTTCATGGCCTATGATCTGCTGTTGCGGAACGGCAAGATGTTGCTGGACGAGCCTCTGTCGCGCAGACGCGAGAAGTTGGAGGAACTGCGGCCCTCCATGATTTCGCGGCAATACCGGGTTGGCTCGCACGCTCAAGTGGACCGGCTGTTTGCCGAGGCGCGGGCGCGCGGCAACGAAGGATTGCTGCTGAAAAAACCGGATAGCGTCTACGAACCCGGCAGGCGCGGCGGCGCGTGGCTCAAGTTAAAGCGGCCGTATGGCACCTTGGACGTGGTGATCACGGCGGCGGAACAAGGCAGCGGCCGGCGAGCAACGGTGTTCTCAGACTATACGTTCGCGGTGCGCGCGGCGCAAGGATTTGTAAATGTCGGCAAGGCGTACTCCGGATTGACAGACGGGGAGATCAAAGATCTTACCCGGCAACTGCGCGCGGCGTCGGTCGAGAAGTTCGGGCGAATGATGCTCGTGAAACCGGAGATTGTTTTGGAGGTGGCGTTCGACGGCGTACAGCGCAGCACACGCCACAAAGGCGGCTATGCGCTGCGCTTCCCGCGGATTCTGCGCTGGCGCAAGGACAAAAAACCGGAGGAGTGCGATGATCTCGGGCGGGTTGAAGCGCTCTACCAAGCGTCAGTCGAGTGAACTAGCCGGCTTGCATCCGCGTTTGCGCTCGTGGTTCAGCGAAAAGTACACAACGCTGAGCGATATTCAGCGGCGCGCCCTGCCGCACACGCTACGCGGCGAAAACACTCTCATTCTGGCGCCCACCGGCAGCGGCAAAACACTGGCGGCGTTTCTCTCGGTGCTTTCGAAACTGGCGGCGCTCGCGCACGGCAACAACCTGCCCAATGCCGTGGTGGCGATCTATGTCTCGCCGTTGAAAGCGCTCGACAACGACATTCACCGCAATTTGCAGCCGGCGCTCGAAGCGTTGAACCGCGATCTTGACGGCGCGCACCAAATCCGCATGGAGGTTCGCACGGGCGACACGGCGTTCGAAGATCGCAACCGCCAGCGGCGGCAACGGCCGCACTTGCTGCTGACAACGCCGGAGACGCTCAGTTCCATCCTTTCGCAAAAAGAATGGCGGGAGAAAGGGTTTGATCCCGCCACCGTGGTTGTGGACGAAATCCACTCGTTCGCGGAGAACAAGCGTGGGTCCTTGATGGCGCTGTGCCTGGAGAGGTTGGAACATCGCGTCAAACGGCCGGTGCAGCGAATTGGCGTGTCGGCAACGGCGTGGCCGGTAGAGGCGATGGCGCGGCTCCTTTGCGGGAGGCGCGATTGCGCTTTGGCGAGCGTGGATATTCGCAAAGCTCACCGGTTGGAGATCGAACCGCCTGAACCGGGAGCGTGGCTGCCGCCCGCCGGGTACAACCCTTTTCGCATTGCGCCCACCGCGGCGAAATTGGTAGCGCAAGCGCAGTGCAGCCTCATCTTTCTGACCACGCGCTCCGGCGTGGAACGGCTGGCGCTGGCCTTAGGCATTTTGTTGCCCGAGTTGGAAGAAAAAATCGCCGTGCATCACGGCTCGGTGGACCGCGAGCGCAGACTGTCTATCGAAGATGGTTTGAAAGCGGGCGAGTGGCGGGCAGTGGTGGCGTCAAGCAGCCTGGAAATGGGCGTCGACTTTTCGAGCGTGGATCAAGTGTTGCTCATCGGCACGCCGCGCGGCGTCAGCCGGGCTTTGCAACGGCTCGGGCGCAGTGGGCATCGCGTAGACGGAGTGGCGCAGGGAGCCCTGGTGCCGCTGAGTTTGCCCGATTTAGTGGAATGCGTGGCGCTGAGGGAATCGGCGCACTCTGGGAATTTGGATGCGTTGCGAATTCCATCTGCTCCGCTCGACGTGCTGGCCCAGATACTGCTCGGCATGAGCATCGAACAGGAGTGGGAGTGTGGCGAAGCGTTCGAATTAGTGAGGAGAGCGGGCCCGTACCTCGATCTATCGCGGACGGACTTCGACGAAGTCCTGCGCTATCTGGCGGGGCAAGGGAAAGTGTTGGGACCCTATGGGACATACGGCAAGATCGTCCTGGAAGAGGGAAAGTTTCGCGTGGCTAAAGGAAGGACCACGCGCAACTACTACATGAACGTGGGAGTGATCAGCTCCGACGTGGAAATGAAGGTCGTATCGGCGCGGCACCGCATGCTGGGTGCGGTTGAGGAATCGTTCATCACCTCTTTGCAACCGAATGAGGCGTTCATCATGGGCGGCAAGCCGGTGAGAGTGAAACAGATTCACCAAAACACCGCCGTCGTGGAACCGGCGCAAGGCGAGCATGTGAAAACGCCGCGCTGGGCGGGAAGCAAAATGGCGTTGACCACCCAACTCGCCAACGAGGAGTTGCGGCTGCGGCGCGAGTTGCGTAGCGCGTGGCAAAGCGGCGGCGCGGAGGCGTGCGTGAAGATGCTGAAAGACACGTATCGCGTCGGTGAGAATGCGGGGCGGCGCATCGCGCAGTTTCTGGCGCACCACACCAAGGCGTTGCCCGTGCCGACGGACTCGCCGGTACTGGCTGAACGGGTCGTCAGCGGGCACAGCATGATTGTGCTGGTTCACATCGTGGGCGGCCGCGCGGTGAACCGTTCGCTGGCTTGGGTTGCGGCCGCGCGAATTGCCAAGGGGCAGAGCGTAGTGGCGAACTTCGACGACCACAGTTTCCTGCTGGCGATGGACACGCGCGTTGAACTGGACGCCGGCATCTTGCATGAAGCATTCAATCCCGAACACTGGATGGAAGAGCTACGCGCCACGCTATCGACTACCGAGACGCTAGGCACCAGCTTCCGGCGCATCGCGGAGATCGGTCAACTGCTGCCCAGGCGTACACCGCGCGGCGACGTGCCGGTGCGTACCGCCACTTGGAACGGAAGCCTCTTATACAAGACGCTGCTGGAGCATGAACCGGATCATCCGCTAGTGCGCGAGGCCGTGCGCGAAGTGCTGGAAGACCAATGCGATGCGCCGCGGGCTTTCGCCGAAGCGCAGCGGATCTACAGCGAACCTTTGGAGTTATATGATCTTCCCCGCCCTTCGCCCTTCGCTCTGCCGCTCTTTACGGCCTTCAATCGCGAGGTCTTGCTGGCGGCGGATCCCGAGCGTGCGTTGGACGATTTGGTGGCGCGGATTTATGGCGAGTGGGGAAACGGTGAAGATATACTCAACATTCAATGACGGAGAAACGAAGTTATCTGGCTTTGGATTTGGGTGCGGAAAGTGGCCGCGCCATGTTAGGCCATCTGGCCGACCACCGCTTGGAACTGACCGAATTGCACCGCTTTCCCAATATCCCGGTGCGCTTGCAGAACGGCCTGTATTGGGACACGCTGCGTTTGTTTCACGAAATGTGCGAAGGCATCCGTATCGCCGGCAAGACCGTCGACCAGTTGGACGGCATCGCGGTGGACACCTGGGGCGTGGATTTCGGGCTGCTGAGCGAGGAAGGACTGCTGCTCGATAACCCGCGCCACTACCGGGACGCGCGCACCAACGGCACGTTGAAAGACGTCTTCGCGAAAGTATCGCGTGCTGAGATCTTCAAGAACACCGGCGTGCAATTCATGGAGATCAACTCGCTCTACCAGCTTTTCGCGGCGCAGCGCGACATGCCCAAGGCGTTGGAGAAGGCATCGCACCTGTTGTTTATGCCCGACCTATTCAACTATTTTTTGACAGGGGCCTTCCGCGCGGAGAGAACCATCGCGAGCACGTCGCAGTTTTACGATCCGGCGAAGAAGGAATTCGCCACCGACATGCTGCGCAAACTGGGGCTGCACGCGGGCTACCTGGCGGCGCTGGTGGATCCGGGTACCGACCTGGGCCCGCTTCTGCCCTACGTCGCGGAACGCTGCGACCTGCAACATGAGACCACGGTTTTCGCCACTGGCTCGCATGACACCGCCTCGGCCGTGGCGGCGGTTCCGGCGCGTGCCGGCGAAGACTGGTGTTACATCAGTTCGGGCACTTGGTCGTTGATGGGAGTGGAGTTGAATGAGCCGGTGATCAATGAGGCATCGCTTGCAGCCAACTTTACGAATGAAGTGGGCGTACAGAACCGCATACGGTTTCTGAAAAATATTCCGGGTCTGTGGGTCTTGCAGGAGTGCAAGCGGGCATGGGCGCGCGAAGGGCAGGAGTTTTCGTACACGGAGCTGACAGAACGCGCCGAGCAGGCCAAGCCCATCGACACGGTACTCGACTTAGATGAGTTTGTTTCTCCCGGCAATCACCCGCAGAGAATTAAAGAGTTTTGCCGAAAGACGGGCCAGGAAGAGCCGGCCGACGCGGGGTCGATGACCCGGGTGATTTTGCACAGTCTCGCGGTGCGCTACAAGCAAGTGTTGGAATCACTGGAGAGCTTGACCGGACGCAAGCTGGAGGTGATTCACATTATTGGAGGCGGCTCTAAGAATTCATTCCTGAATCAGTTGACGGCGGAAGTGACGGGTCGGCGAGTCATGGCTGGACCGGCGGAGGCGACGGCGGCGGGCAATGCGTTGACTCAGGCGATGGGGACGGGCCATGTCGGATCGCTAGAAGAGTTGCGGGCCGTGGTCAGAAATTCGTTCGACGTAGAAGAGTTTCGGGGCAAGGGGTAGAACCAGAAGCGTGGCGTTTTTTCCGCCTCCTTAGACTTTACTTCCCTGCTCTGCTGGATACAGATTCTCCGTAAAACCCTTTTCAAACCCCAAAAATTCAAATTGGCCAGCGAAGTGCTCTTAGAAATAGAATGACTACCCAAACGCGTAACGACCTAACGCCCGCTATCCGCCAAAAAGTGGCGCACACGCTGCTGCAGCATGTAGCGGACGGAATCGATCTTTATTCACAGATCAAGCATGCCCACTGGAATGTGCGCGGCCCGCACTTCATCGCAATCCATGAGTTTCTCGACAAGGTCGCCGAGGCCGTGGAAGACCATACGGACGAAATGGCCGAACGCGCCGTGCAACTGGGAACCAGCGTTCCGGGCACCATCCGCGCAGCCTCCGAAGCGTCGTCCCTGAAAAAATATCCGCTGATGGCCTTCGCCGATGCCCTCGATCATTTGGCCGCCGTCTGCGATGCGCTAGCCGATTTTGGCGCAAAGATTCGCACGTCGATTGAAACAACCTCCGTCGCCGGCGATGCCGATACGGCCGATTTATTGACGGGGATGTCGCGGACTTCCGACAAATTTCTTTGGATGGCGGAAGCGCATCTGGATCACTCTAAGGCGGCGTCCGCGACTGCCGGCCGCAAATCGGCTTAGTTTCAGCAATGACTAGTGCCGGCGTAAAACTCGCCAACGACGGGACAGCGGACGATCTCCTGCTCTCCATCATCATGACATTCGCGCGCATCTCCGCAAGTCGGCGACTCGCGCTCAAATGATGGAGAAGCAGTCGGCTTCGTCCCGTTCGCCCGAATTGCAAGGGCACTTGGCTGAGATTCTAACCTCGGGCCGCGAAATGGATGCGCTAACCCGAAGACTTCTACCTCTGTCCACCGCAGCAGAATGGCAGACATTTGCGGATGTTGACAGTGAGGACAGAGCCTTCTTGCGTGGGTGGAGACAAAGGGGAGACCGCAAGACGGACAAATCTGTCCACCGTTGCGGGATGGCAGACGTTTCCGGATGTTGAAGGTGGGTACAGATTAGTCCGCCCGCTTGCTATCGGTTAGCGAGGCTTGGGGGTGAGGTAGCGGAACAGATCGTCGTCGGAGACTACGATGCGAATGCCACGGCCTTCCATAGGGCCGCGCGAAAGATGGATGGTGCCGGAGGGCGCTTGTTTACCGGGCGGCAAGGGCGTTACCGGCACTATAACCAGCAGCATGTCTCCCGACGGTAAATCGCGCAGCAGGAACGATCCTTCCTTGGTGGTGATGGCGCTTTTTTCGCCGGCCCGCACTTGAACACCGGGTACCGGCTCCGGTTGGTCGTGGCCCTTGATAGTGTGCAAGACGACGCCTTGTATGGAGCGCAACGCGACCAGCGGAATATCCATGGTGACGGTGTGGGCAGACTGCACTACGACCTCGCCTCCGGTGAGCTTGCCCATTTGGTAGTTATCGGGTATGGTGGCGGGGTCAATCGAAAGCTGGTAAGCGCCGGGATCGACATTGTTGAACTCGAATTCGCCGGATGCGTCGCAGACTTGTTCCCATTCGCGCTTGCCGTCGCTCAGCAGGATGCGGACATCGGCGATGCCGGGCGCATCGGGCTCGCGGAAACCGCCGCCCAGGTAATCGTTGTAAACGCTCCCTTGAACGCGCGAGAAATCAATGACGCCAAAATCAGACTGCGCCGTGCGGAAGAGCCGCAGATCTATCTTGCGGTCGGCGGGGGTTGTCAGGCGGACGGGCTTGGCGAACTGCGCAAAGGGAAGGCGGACGGTGTATTCGGCCAGCGGGAGCTTTTCAAATCGATAGCGGCCTTCGGCATCGGTGTAGGTCTCGGCGCCGTTGCTCAGAACGATGTGCAGGCCGGAGAAGCCGGCTTTGCCCGCGTGGAAAACGCCGTTTTCGTCGGTATCGCGGAAGACACGGCCCAGGATGGTCCCGCGCGAGCCGGCCACGCCCGCAATCCAACGGGGCAGCCCATACAAGGTCTGATTCAGCCCGAAAGAAAAGACCGAGGCGCGCGTAAGGTCTCCGGGCATGCTAGCGAACAGGAAGGAGTTGGTAAGAGTGGCATGAAGGCTGGTGCGCTGCGTTAGAGAGTAGTTGGCGTTGAAGCCGAAGGTGGGGGCGTAGGAGCGCGCGAAAACGCTCTCTACAGCCCGCAGATAGTTGAGCGAAAGCGAAAAATTGAGTTTGGAACCCACAGAAAACTGGCCGTCGAATTCGAACGAAAGGCTGGAAGGCCGCAAGTTGTCGAGGAGGCTGAGCAGGGCGGGCGGCAGGTTTTGCTGTTGCAGAAAACCCGCGGGATCGAGGTAATAGGCTTGCTGTAGCGCGGGAGACAGCAGTTCGAGATCCTGGATCAATTTGGCGGCGAGCGACGGATTGGAGCGATTGTAGGAGAAAAGGAACGAGAGACCCTGGATATTGCTTTCGCGGCGCGGCCGCCAATTCACGGCCTCGTGGATGGAAAAATCATCGCGGGAATTTGTCTCAAACGGATCGCTCAGCGCGCCTTTGCTCAGGCGCAAGGTCTGGTTGAAAGACTCACGGAACTGCGACGACCATTCGGCGTCCAGGCGGTTGCCGGTGGATCGGTTGGTGGATTGCAGAGTGCCGCTGGTGCGGTCAAAAACGTAGTTCAGAGTCAAGCGGTTCTTCGAAGTCAGAAGATAACTGACGCTAGGGTTGAGGTGTTGAGTCGTCCCCTGGGCGTTAAGCACCGGGCCATTCTCCGTGGTTGCGTCCTGCAGGAAAAGGGTTGCGCTGAGTTTTGGGGTGATCAGAATGTTGGCCCCCCCCGAAGCGGTGAGGCGCCCGGAGGGCAGCAGACGAAGCTGATTGAGCGGGAAGCTGGATGCCGAATAGGTAGCGGTGGCGAAGGCCGTGACAGACTGGGTGGCGTACGAGATGGCGCCTTGGACCAATCCGCCGCGATTGCTTATGCCCGCGACCGCTTCCACCTCCAGGCTCTTGGCGGGCCGCGCCTCAACCGCTGCGATGGCGTAAACGCTGGAAGTTCGCGTGAAGCGCCCGGCGGCGGAGCGGATGGGGATGCTGGTGAAAGCGGCGGTGGTGGAGTAGCGGAAACGGCCCGCGAAAGCGCTCTGCCACGAAACGCCCACGATGTCACGGGTGCCGCCATAGTAAAGAAAGCGCGGCGGAAGGGTGGCGCCGGCAAACAGGTTCAAGGCGCCGCTGGCCAGCTTGGTTTGCAGGCTGGCTCCGCGCAGCAGAATCATGCTCGAACTGAGATAAGGTGTCGTTTGGTTGCGAATCCCGCCGCTGACATCCACCGTGGAGTCGAGCAACGTCAGCCCGTAGTGGGCGGTGATGTATTGGACGGAAGCGGTTCTGATGTTGTAGGCCGCGCTGGTGGTTTGCAGAGAAGGCTCGGTTTCGCCTTGAATCTGGAGGTGGAGGCGGCCGGCGCCGGTCTGCTCGTTCCAATCCAGATGATTCGAAAGCAAAAGCTGGCGCAGGCGGCTGCTTTGGCTGGATTGCTGGACGTTGGTGGCGAGCAGGCCGCTCGATTTGCCTTCCTCGCGGCGTTGCAGCGAGGCATTGCCGGGCTTTTCCTCTTCCTCGACAACGTGAATGACAACGGTGTTTTGCTTGTCGCCTTGCCAAATGAAGGCGGGGGTATCGCCGCGGGCGAGTCCCTCGAATTGGATGTGATCGCCGATGATTTCGGCGTGGCAAATGGACTCTTCGAAGACCACCACTTTGGTGACGTTTGGAATGGTGGCCGTGACGATGTGGCGCCAGACAATGGTGAAGGGCGCGAAATCGTCGGCGATGAGCGCGGGCGCGGCCGCACAAACGAGCAAAGGCGCCAGACAGCGGAACGGTCCGCCGCGGGGGCGCGCATCCGGGCCTCCTGGGTTATTGGGAAACGGCGGTTGCGTGGGCGTTCTCCTGATCGCCATTGGGCACCGTGAAAGGCACGCGTTTGGTGATGGTTTTGTCGTCGCCGTAAACGAACGTCAGGACCGCTTCGTAATCGCCGGATTTGAGACCGCCACTCCAGGGCACCGACAAGCCTTTGCGTTCGCCCGGCATGAACCGCTTGATTTCGCCCTGCGCCTTGGCTAACACATGGCTGTCTTTGTCGAGGATGAGCAATGCCGGCCGCGGGAAAATGTGCGTGTTGCTGAGATTGGCAAGCTGCACTTCGAGATTGAAACTGGTGTCCCGGCTCGGTGGCGTGATCTTAACGTCGGATAGCTCAACCGCGTACTTTTGTGACTTTTCGGCGGCGAAGAGCAGCAGGGTTCCGAGCCGGATATTGGTGAACAAGGCTTTTCTGCCATCGCGCGCGGGTTCGGTAAGCTCCGGCCTGGATTCGAGGAAGGCGACGGAGTAGAAGCTGCCTTCCGCTTTCAGGGGCGGCGTCACAATCAAGCGAATTCTGGCTGAGCCGTTGGCGGGGACAACGACTTGGGGCGGTACGAACTCAAGCCAGTTCGAGGCCGACTGGGGATAAGTTCCAGGCGGGCCGAAGACGTTCTTGTTCTTATCGTCGTACCAGAAGTCCATGGCCAACCCGCGCATGGGTACCGGTGCGTTGTTGCCATTCGTGACCTCCAGTTCGACCGCGAACGGTTCACCGGGCTTGAATTCCTGGACAACCATAGCGGGGGTCAGGCCAAATTGAATTTTGTTCTGCGCCAGAAGAGGAATGCAGAAAAAACCCCACAATAGATAGGAAAAGTCTTTAAGACAATGCAGGCGAGCCCTTCCGAAAGGAGCGCAGGTGAGCATTAAGTCTCTCACTCAAGGGAGATAGAGGCTCAAGGGAGGGAATCTTCTCAGCCCATTTGCCCAGTGCTGAGAGTTTACTGGACGGTTAACGTGAAGGTAACGGTGGCCGAATCGGCGCCCGTGAACGACGACCCGCCGTTGGAATTGGCGACCGTTAAGGATATGGCGCGAGATAAGGACGTTCCGCTGGATGTGGCGGGAATCGATACGGTGGAGCCGCTGGAGGGCAGCGCGGTGAATGGCCCGGCAGTGGTGGCGGCCTCACCAAGGGTTAACAGGCTGGAATGGGTGAAACCGGGCGTGGTGACGACAACTGTTGTTCCGCTAAACGAGCTAAAGCCCGCGTACGAGGCTGTCAACTGATAAGAAGTGGCGTAGGTGGCATTGGACGCGGTGGACGCGACCGTTCCGCAAGTGGGTGTACCCACACCGAGGCCGTTTACATTACCGAAAGACATATTGTAATCGCCGCCGCCACCGGCGGAAATGCTGCAAGGCGAGCCCGAGCTTCCAGTAGCCAATGTCAGGCTTACCGCCGACTGAACCGTCGCATTGACAACCAAAGTGGGAGCCACGGTGTTGGTGTTGGTAGCCGTGGTAGTGGCTTTCGCGCAAAATACGCCGAGAATGCCAAAACACAAGAGTCCCTTGAACGCTGCCTTGCCTGATCTTAATCCGAACATCGCCTGTTGCTAAGCTCCTCACTCTCTTTATCGATAAAGCATAGGCAAGTCTTAGCACTTTTTACAGGCGATCTAGTTTGGTTCGAGCCGCCGCGAGACTGAATCCTCTACTGAACTGTCAGCGTGAAAGTGATGGTGGCGGAATCGGCGCCGGTGAACGCCGAGCCGCCGTTGGTGTTGGCCACCGTGAGCCCCAAATATCGGGTAATGGCCGAACCGCTGGTGGTTGTGGCGATGGATAAGGTGGTGCCACTCGAGGGAATACTCGTATAGGTGCCACCCGAGGTGCTCGCCTCGCCAAGCGTCAGCAAAGCGGAGTGCGTGAAGCCGGCGGTGGTCAGTGTCACGGCAGTGGAACTTGTGGTTGTGAAGCCCGCAAAGGACGCGGTTAACTGATAGGAAGTGATGTATTGAGCGTTCGATGCGGTGATGGTGTTGACCGAGCCGCAGGTGGGCGTGCCGACGCCCAAGCCGTTGACGTTGCCGAAGGAAATTTGATAGTCGGTGCCCGATCCGGCGGAAATGGCGCACCCGCCGCTTCCGGTCGCAAGCGTCAATTGGACTGCCGATTGAATGGTGGCGTTCACCTTTAGCGTCGGAGCTACGGTGTTTGTTCCCGTGGCCGAGGTGGAAGCTAGCAGCGAAACGGAGGCCCACAACGCGCATACGGCTGCTATTGGTATCTTTCTTGCGATTCTGGAATTCATGGTCTCAGTGGAATCGTCGTCAGTCCACGTAGAAACCTTTAGGCAATCGCTACGGAATAAGCTAAGGTTCGATAGGCTTCTCGTTTTCTTTTTGACCGGTGCGCAATCGTCGAAAGTATACCTGTACGCGAAATCGGGGTACGTTGCGTAACGTACCCCGAGATCTTTAAGAAGACGGACTTGAGAAGCGGACTGTCCGTCTATTGTTCGCCGGCAATTAGCACCGGTATTGCGCTAGCAGCGGATATACCGGAGGTACCCCAAGCGGCGGAGGTACCCCACGCGGCGGATGTGGCCCACGCAGCAGAGGTTCCCCCTGCGGCGGATGTACCCCAAGCAGCAGAAGTTGCCCAGGCGGCCGAAGTGCCCGCCAAGGATTTGTCAGAATTGAATGCGGAAGTACCCCAAGCGGCCGAGGTACCCCACGCGGCGCTGGTGCCCCAGGTCGAAGAGGCATCGAAGGCCAACGTTACTTTTCCGGAGCTTGGCGTGTAGACGGCAACAGGCGAAAGTGCCGTTCCGGCGGCAATGTCGGAGTTGGCTAGCGCGGCCGCCAAGTCAAGGTACCCCGCGCCTATCGTAAAAATGTCGTATAAGCTCGTGAAGGTAGCCCCGGTAGTCGGGTCGATCGCCACGCTTGATGCCGGAAAAGTCTTTGAGGCTGTTTTCATTAGACGGGCTTTCACTTGGTCAGGGGTAAGGCTCGGGTGGGCTTGCAGTAAATCCGCCACCGCTCCACTTACCACGCCAGCAGCCATGCTGGTACCGCTCAGGGTAAAGTATTTGTCCGAGCGGCCAGGGTTTCCAACGGAGTGGAAGAAGCGGTTGTTAACGTCATTCTGTGGATACAGTGTGCTTAGAGTTGGCCCGCCTTTTCCCGTACCGCCCGGCGCCATTACGGAAACAACGAGATTGCCTGGAGCGACGAGGTCGGGCTTCACTACTCCGTCCAATACTGTTGGCCCTTTGGAGCTGTAACTGGCGATCAAATCATCGGTGCGCGTATACGTGCCCATGGTCTTCATCGCGCCCACGGTAAGCACGTATGGATCGTTACCGGGAGAGTTGATCGTTCCATAACCCTGATTCTTAAAAGAATTGTTCCGGCCATCGTTGCCGGCGGCAACAACCACAACGATTCCGGCCTTCCAAGCAGCTTCGGCGGCCTGGCAGAGCGGATCCACCTTGTAGCTTTCGAACACTGGCCTGCCGAGCGACAAATTGATCACGCGGATATTGTATTTTGATTTGAGCGCAATCGCCTGGTCGATCGCCGCCACCACAGCGCTTTCCGTCGATTGGCCATTCTGGTCAAGCACTCGCAAGTTGAGGAGGTTTGCGCCTGGGGCTATTCCCTTAAACGTACGTACGCAGTCGCCACAGGTGGATCCATGACCATTTGCGCCAACGATACCTGCAATGTGAGACCCGTGGCCATACGCGTCCTTTCCATCTTTAGCAATAAAGTCTTGTTTGTAGACCACGCGAGATCCATCCAGATCCCCGCCGCCTTGAAAACCGCTGTCGATGATGGCGACCCCGATCCCTGTCCCGTCAACGCCGTAAGACTGCCAAGCAGTGGGCGCGTTGATGGCCGCTGCCACTGTGTCGAGATGAGCGGAGACCTTATGATCGATCGAGACGTGGACTACGTTGGGATCTTTCTCCAAGTCGGCCAGTGCGGACGCCGGAATCGTGTACGCGCCGCCTTTAATGCCATGCAGCCTATAGTGGTGCGTTCCGCCCTTGCTGAGCGTGCGTTGATGATCGGCGTCGCTGGGATCTTGCTTGAACTGGACGATCACACGAACATTAGAGTCCGCTGGCGGCTCTTGCAAATCCTTTGAGAGTTTCGAGTTTTCCTTCCCGAAAGCCAGGCCGGCTATGAGAGGAACGTGCATAAGCGAGATCAATGCTAATTGCGGGATACGCTTCTTATTTGATTTGACGAGTTTTGCCATTGTTATTGCAGTTTCTGGTTGACGCCAGAGGTTCAACCACCTTCAAATGGCTTATCGGGACGATTGTGAACTATTCGAGGTTTGTGTGGACCTATGCCGTTCAGGCTTATGTAAGCGCTTCCCGTCCGCTCACTTACTCTTGCTTATCACGTTACGTATCGCTCTAAACTGTGAGATCTTGCGCGACTGTTCCGCTGCCGTTAATATTCGAATGGAAGTAGCCGATAAACTACTATGA
>Ga0075021_10000780_pt1 | contig 16332 bp, 15 predicted proteins | sample ColStrG_CSR_2012_FD_72749 | JGI IMG/M metagenome (GOLD analysis project Ga0075021, IMG submission 72749) | Freshwater sediment microbial communities in response to fracking from Pennsylvania, USA - Cold Stream Run_MetaG_CSR_2012 | ecosystem: Environmental > Aquatic > Freshwater > Creek >...
AAGTGTGTTCGTCCACGGCTCTCCTTCACACAAGCCCGGCGATGTCCCGGTTGTGAACCTAGGCGAACCGGGCGACGGGCGTCGGCTGCGCCTGCCGGTTCTCCCGGGTCGGCCTACCACTCAGAGGGTGAGACCTCCAGAGCTGAGCGTCAGGTGCGCCACGGCTCGACTCGCTCGGGCGTGCTCAATGCCCGAGAGCGCGCTCAGGCGTCACGCTTCACCATCCGCCAGGCACCCAGAGCCGTCCAGCCGACCAGCCAGGCGGCAATGACCAAGCCGGCCGCCGCCCGCGACTCGGGCACCAGGAGGGAGGTGCCTCGGCCGCCGTCGGGACCTCCGCCCCCTCCGAAGACGAATCCGAGGCCGGCAGGTTCCAGATGGGCCACTGCCAGCCCGACCACCGAGCGCTGGAGATTGATCATGTGAGGGATGTTGGCCCGCGACAGGATCGGAGTCAGGACGATCTCCAGCACGATCATCAGGATCACGGCGACGGTCCGCTGCCCGAGCAGAGATCCCAGACCGAGCCCCACGATGAAGCCGACGATGACCTCGAGCTCGATCCAGAGGCCGGTACGGACCATGAGCCCGACCGACGGGGAGAGGAAGATGTTGGAGTAGCCCGAATAGTCCCGCGCCGCGATCTGTACCGCCGCGGCCCTGATCATCGCCGGTGTCGGTGTAGTGGAATCGGTCGGAGGACCGTTGCGGACGATTCCAGGCCCACCTCCGGGTCCATTGCAAGGGGCGTTGCTGATGACGTTGTCGATGTTGTTGGACCCGGACCCCTGGTACGGGAAATTGCAAACCACTTCGTTCGCGTGGTCAGCTGCCCAGTGCTGAAGGCCGGCTTCGGACAGCCCGGCGGGAAGGTTGACGCCCTGATAGTTGATCTGGGTGGGTGCGGCGAACACGCACACCGCGCAGACGATGGTGAACCCGATGGCCACCAGCGGTACCACGATGGCCAAGCCTGCCGGTATCCGCGCCAGGTACAGCGCCAACCGCGAACGGCCGGTCACCACGAGATGCCGGAACATTCCCTCGGTGAGGTCGACCGATCCGGCCGTGCAGCCCAAGGTGGCGGCCACGATGAAGCCGAAGACATAGAGCACCCCGGCCACCAGGGCGTTGAAGATGTCCTCCCCGCCGGCCGGACCGTAGGACTTTGGTGCAAAGGCGTGGGCCAGGAGGCGGACGGTGAGGAAGAGGGTGGGAATGCCGATCGTCACGACGATCAGGGCCATCATGAGACCGCGCCGCTTCCGCAACTCCATAAACCGGGTGGTGATCATCCCCCCGGTCGGGAGCCACGACCCCCGGCGGTCGGGGGTGCGGCCGAGGAGGATCGGGGCCGGCCCCGAGGCGATCACATCAGAGGCAGTGGTCATTCGGGCTCCCCCAATCGGCTGGTGACCTGTAGGAACCACGACTCGAGCGAGGTCTGTACCTCCTGGAGGCGGTACACCGAGATTCCGCCTGCCACCAGTACCCGGTTGATCTCGGCGATGATGGCGCGCCCCGTTCCCGCCGGCAGTGTGACCCCCATGCCCAGGGGGCCGATCTCGATGTCTTCACCGAAGGCAGCGCCCCTGATCAGTTCGCCGGCCCGGGACGGCTCGGTGCATTCGACTTCCACGACAAAGGACGACCCGGCCAGCAATTCGGTGATCGCTCCCTGGCGAATGACCTTCCCCCGGTCCACGATGGCCACCGCATCACACGTCCTCTCGACCTCGTCCAGCAGGTGGGAAGAGAGGACGACCGTTCGGCCCTCGGCCACCAGGGACAGGATCATGTCCCGCATGTCCTGCATCCCGGCCGGGTCCAGCCCGTTCATCGGCTCGTCCAGGATCAGCAGCTGCGGGTCGCCGATCAGGCATGCGGCTACCCCGAGACGCTGCCGCATGCCCATCGAGTACTTCGAGACCCTGTCGTCAGCCCGGTGCAGTATTCCGACGCGCTCGAGGGAAGGCCCGATCCGCTGCTTGGCTTCCGGCTCCCGGGCCGCGGCCAGGATCTGGAGGTTCTGCCTACCGGTCAGATGCCCGTGGAACCGGGGCTCGTCGACAATCGCCCCGACACGGGCCAGGGCGGCGGCACGATGCCGGGGAACGGAGTGCCCGAGCAGTCGCATCGTGCCGGCGTCAGCATGGGTCAGTCCCAGCAGTACCCGGATGAGAGTCGTCTTCCCGGCGCCATTGGGCCCCAGGTAGCCGAATGCGCAGCCTCGAGGCACCAACAGCTCGACGCCGTTCATCGCGATGTTCTCGCCGAACCGCTTGGTGAGCCCATGGGTCTCGACGGCCCACTGACCTTCCGAATCCTGGCGGCCTTCCGAGACTGTGGACAGAGTGAGGCTCATCGGGCACATCCCGTTGTGATCATGCAGCCAGGGTAGGACGGCCCATCCGTAGATGGAATACGGCTAGCCGGTGAGTCCAGGTGGGGAAATCCCCCGATCAGGCGCACCGGTGACCAACGGCAGTGCCGAAGGATCGACCACCCGATCGGTCCGGAGACGAACGGTCAGGTGTCGAGGTAGCGGAGCACAGCCAGGACCCGTCGGTGGTCTGACTGGGAGGCGGGCAGATCCAACTTGGAGAAGATGTTGGTGACATGCTTCTCGACCGCCCCTTCGGAGACGCAGAGGGACTCGGCGATGGCCGCGTTGGTCCGTCCCTCCGCCATAAGGGAGAGCACGTCCCTCTCTCGAGTCGTCAGCACGGAGATCGAATCTCGGCGCCGGGAGGCACCCATGAACTGGGTGACGACTTCGGGATCCAAGGCGGTTCCCCCCGAGGCCACACGCTCCAGGGCCTCGACGAACTGGCTCACGTCGGCCACACGATCCTTCAGGAGGTAGCCGATTCCTGCAGCGTCGTTGCCCAGCAGCTCCTCGGCATAGCGGGTCTCGATGTACTGGGAGAACATCAGGATTGCCAATCCCCGGTGTTCACGGCGGAGTTCGATCGCCGCCCGGAGTCCCTCGTCCGTGAACGACGGCGGCATCCGGATGTCGACGACCGCCACGTCCGGTCTCTCCCGTTCGATAGCAAGCCGGAGCCCACCGGCGTCAGCGACCGCGGCAGTGACCTCGAATCCTCGGTCGAGGAGCAGTTGGACGAGTCCATCTCGGAGGATGACCGAATCCTCGGCGATGGCGACTCGGAGCGGCACGGCCGCTAGACCCGAAGGGGGAGATCGACAGTCACGACTGTGGGACCCCGTGGCGGACTTGTGAGCTCGAGGTTTCCGTCGACGGTTCGGACCCGGTCGGCCAGCCCACACAGCCCACTCGAGGTGGAACCGGTGTTGACCGCCTGCGCCCCTCCGATGCCGTCGTCTCGGACCACAAGACGCAGCCAACGACCCTGCTGGGCACAGGAGACGCTTGCCCGGGAGGCGAGGGCATGCTGGGCGATGTTGGCCATGAGTTCGGCCACGCAGAAATAGGCGATGGCCTCGATGGCCGGGCTCGGCCGCTCGTCGATGCTGACGGTCAGCTCGGTCGGGATGGTGCTCCGCGCCGCCAGTGTGGCCAGAGCACCCTCGAGCCCCACGTCGAGGGCCGGCGGGTGGATACCCCGAGCAAGGTCCCGCAACTCGACGATCGCCTCTTTGGCTCCTCTGTGGGCGTCGCTGACGAGGTCCCTGATCTGGTCGACGTCGAGATGGTCCGGGTCAGCGAGCTTCTCCTTCGCCATCCCCAACCGCATCGCCAGCGCGACGAGCTGTGCCTGGGTGCCGTCATGGAGGTCCCGCTCGATCCTCCGGAGGGTGGCGGCCGAGGCGTCGACGGTATGTGCCCTGGCCTGCTCGAGGTTGCGAACCCTGACGGTCATGGCATCGGGTGCGAGAAGTGACCGCATGAGCAGACGGTCGAGATAGTCGAAGAACCGCACCGGCCACGGGGCGGCGAAGAAGAAGATGGCTCCGGTGATCACCGTGGCGACTGCGACCAACGGACCGCCGCTCCCGGGGGATAGGTAGCCGGGCTGGAACACGAGTTGGACCGTTCCCCATTCTGGCAGTCCCCCATGATTTCCCCAGAAGGGATAGGTGAGGCACCTGAATGCATCCCACCACAGGCTGAAGGCGGTGACAAAGGCCACGAGAGCAAGCGGCACCTTGATGGCCAGGTAGGCGATCGCCTTCCAGCCGGTCCGATCCCGAAGAGCAGTCTGCAGCCACCCCAGGTAGCCCGGCCGTGGCGAGAACGGCTCCGGCTCGTCGATGGTCTCGTCGAGCAGCGCGCCGGCCAGCCTTCGCTGCATTCCCCCGATGCCTCGGGCCCCCCGCACAGCCAGGCCGATGAGGGCGACCCCGATGAACGTGATGGCCAGCACCAAACCGGACGCCATCGTGACACCCACGAAGGCGATCCCGATGAACGCAATCGGCATTCCCGCCATCATGAAGACCAGCTCTGACCAGGTGCGCCGGGTGAATGGGGTCTCGATGACCGTTCGGGCGATCTCTTCCAGCCGGGAGTTGGGCTCCGAACCCCAGGTGATCAGCATGCAGTCCCGACACTGGAACCCGTGATATCGCCATGCCCGCATCCGCGAGTGCCGCACATCGGGTTCGACAGCGCGCCTGGCTCCACACGGCAACCATAGAGAGAATTGGCGGCGGCGGGAATGCGGGCAGCCGGATTCGTCCCGTAGGGGTAGCCCCCCTTGCCGGCGCGTCCCGACCGCCATGTGGGCAGTGCGAACCGAGGTCTCGACAGCCGTTGCGTCGGAGCCACTCGGACCGGCATGCCGCCAGGGCTCCGCCATCCGGGTGGACCGGAGGTCGCGGGCGCCCACCTGGCCCCGGTGTTACCTTGCCAACGTAGGCCACAGCGGAGGAGGGCGAGATGCGAGCCACAGTCCGGCCGCGCCAAGCCTGGGGAGCTTGGCTCGGGACCCTCTCCGGCCGAGCCGTGGCCAGTGTGGCGGTCGCCCTCTGCCTGGCCATGACCATGTGGTCACCGACTGGCGCCGCTACCCGTCCTGCTCAGCTCCGTCCTCCACAACGAGGTGGGGCTACCCAGTCGGGTCGCCCGGGACCGGTCGCCGCCGACGGTACCGGACCGAGCAGCCAGTACGACTGTGCGTTCAATCTGGCCACCGACGCCTTCACGGGCGCCAACGGCACAGCCTCGGAGATCGGCTGGGAGGGAAACCGGCAGGGCGTCGTGACCTGCCTGGGTGGGGCATTCGTCGTTCAAGACCGGCTCCCGCACGACTACGGGTTCGGGATCTACCGCGGTGGGCGGACGACCTGGGATGACGCAGATGGCTACCTGCCGGCGCAGGTCACCTCCTTTGGTCGTAGCGGGGCACTCGTGACCATCACCGAGTTCGCGGACCGGCTCGTCCTGGGTGGTGACGCCTACGTCGCCGTCTACGCCCGGGTGGCGGTGGAGAACGCCGGCGGTCACGTCGTCCGTGCCGATCCGGAGGCGTCACCCGGGCTTGTGCCCCTCGCCTCCGGTCCGGATCTGGTCGCTCCCCACTCAGGGTCAGTCCACGACTACGTCATTGCCGCGGACCGCTTCGGGGGCAGCTACCCGTGGCCCACGGCCCAGTCCCTGGCCCATGCCGGCAGCTTTGATCGGCACTACGGCCACATGAAGGCCTACTGGACAGGCCAGCTGAGCCAGATCGCCGCGATCGACGTTCCTGACGCATCCCTGGAAGACGGGTATCGGAGCGGGTTCATCTACACCCAGATTGCCCGTAGCGGCGACATGCTGGACACCGGCGTCAACGGCTATGAGAGCGAGTTCAGCCACGATGTGGTGGGCATCCTCACCAACCTGTTCACCCAGGGCTACTTCACCGATGCCTGGGGATTTCTTCTCGAGCTCAGCAACGTCGTCGGATCGCAGGGTCAGTACGTGGACGGTGTCTGGACCTACGCAGTGCCCTGGGCGGTCTATCTGCTGAAGACCGGCGACCTCGCCTTCGTGCGGCACCACTTCGCCTCGGAAGGGCCGCTGGGCGGAGCTCAACCGAGCCTCGAGGACACGGCCCACCAGCTGGCGGCCGACCGTACCGGCCCCCTCGGAACCATGGAGGCCACAGATGACATCGACACCCAGGGATACTGGACCACCGACGACTACGAGGCCCTGCTGGGTCTGGCGGCGTACCGCTATCTCGCTTCGGCGGTGGGAAATACCCCGGAGGCGACCTGGGCCGCGGACGAGTATGGGCAGCTGCTGACGTCGACCAACTCGGTGTTGGTCGCCACCATTGCCCGCTACGGCCTCGACTACCTGCCCTGTTCCATCGTCCAGCCCAACACGGCCAATCGGTGTAGCAATCCCGAGGACGCCAACTGGACCTCACCATTCGGCAACTGGGCGTGGGAGGGCTCCTGTTCGGGGCCAGGCTCACCGGGCCGGGTATCTCTCTGATCGATGCCACCTACGACTACGGCTTCCGCTGCCTCCACGGGCTCCTTCCTCCGAACACCACCGGTGGGTTTCCCGACGACTTCTACTCCTCGGGCTACAACGCAGCGCAGGGGTCGGCCGGGCTGGCCAGCCAAGACCACCGGGACCAGGGGATACTCGGGTATGAGTTCATGATCCAGAACAGTCAGAGCGGTCCGATGTCGTGGTGGGAGAGCTCGACCGCACCCTCGCCGACGACACCCTGGGTGGGAAGGCATCCCTCCGCCGGTCAGGGGTCGTCTCCCCACGCCTGGGGGATCGCCGGCGCCAACAAGGTGCTCCTCGACTCGCTCGTCGCCGAGCGATCGGATGGCGAGCTCATCGTCGGGCGCGGGGTGCCGGACAGCTGGCTGGGCCACGACGGGCCGCTCACCGTCACCAACTTTCCGACCATCGACGGCGGGCGTCTGAGCCTGGCCATCTCGTCGTCCGATCGGTCGGTGTCACTCTCATTCCGGGGCCGGCTGCCCGATCGACCGGTCAAATTTCAGTTGCCGGCGTTCGTTCGGAACGTGGAGGAGGTCTCCACGGGAGCCGTCGACCAGTCGACGGGGACGGTGGCCCTCGGTCCCGGTACGAGGAAGGTCACGGTCGAGCTCCGACGTCCGCCGGGGCCGGGATGATCGGCAGAGGACCTCGTGCGGATGAGGCGGGGCCGCCTCCCGCCCCGATCAGCACAGAGCCATTGGCCGTCGAGCCCGAGCTGTGCGTCTCGACAAGAATGTGAAGGTGAGTAGATACACCTTCGGGGACGATCGGTCAGCCTCGGATCGGCTTCTTCTTGTTTCTGAGCCTACGAGCCTGTTTCGCGGACCTTCCTCACAACCCGCGCGCCCAGGCAGGGGAGGGTGGCCCTCGACCTTGGGTGCGGACCTGGCTTCAGTACCCAGCTCCTGAAGGAGATCTGCCGTCCCGAGATCCTCCTCGGTGTCGATTCTTCAGCAGTCTTCGTCCAATCGGCCCGGGGCAGGTTGCCAGGAGTCCGGTTCGAGACCCACGACGTCACCGTCAATCCTCTCCCGGGTGCTCCGGCCGACCTGATCTACTCGAGGCTTCTGCTTGCCCACCTCGCGGATCCTCTGGCGGTTGCTCGAGATTGGGCGAGTCAGCTGCGTCCTGGTGGAGCGCTCTTGATCGAGGATCTCGAGGGAGTCATCGATCCCCCTGGGCCTCTTCGAGAGTATGAATCCGTTTCCGAACAGATCGTTCGCTCCGGAGGCGGGCTCATGTACGCGGGCGCGGTCCTTGCCGATCTGGGCGGGGACGCCCAGCGCGTCACCGTGCCCGGCGGCTTGGCCGCTCGGATATATCTGTTCAATGTCCGACGCTGGCGTCAGACCCCGAACCTCCCTGTCAGCGAGGGTCATCTGGGAGAGCTGGAGGCGGGCCTGGTCGAGATGGCGGCGGATGATGGCGGCACCGACGTCTCTTGGATAGTGCGGCAACTCGTCATGACCGCTTGATGCCCCCCGTTCCTCGAGGAGCGGTACCGCCAGGTCCGAGATGCGGGCCGAATTTGCCCTTCTGGGCGCGCTGAAGACCCGGTTGCAGCTCCGGGGTTTGCTACCGGCCCGCCGAGCTGACACTCAGACACACCTCGGCTCGTAGGCTACGACCAACCACCGAAGGAGCGGACATGAACTTCACCCGATTGAACGAAACCGACGAGTACCGGCGCCGGCGCGAGGAGCTCCGGGTCGCCGAGGTCGAACTCATCGATCACGTGGAGCGGGTGGCGGCCCTCCGGCGGGGACTGCCCGCCGACACCGTGGTCGACGACTATGAGCTGGTCGACGTTTCGAGCGGCAGCCAGGTTCAGCTGTCCCAACTCTTCAGCGCCCCGGACCGGGCTCTGGTGCTGTATCACTTCATGTACGGCAAGTCCCAGACGGATCCCTGTCCGCTGTGCACGATGTGGATCGACGGGTACGACGCAGTTGCTCCGCATCTCTCGCAGAACATTGACTTCGCGGTTGTCGCCGCTGCCGAGCCTGCCGCCCTCACCGCCCATGCCGCCGCACGGGGCTGGAACAACTTGCGCCTTCTCAGTGCGGGAGACACGTCCTTCAAGTACGACCTCGGTAGTGAGGAGGTCGACGGTTCCCAGACCGAGTGGATCTCGGTGTTCACACTCGACGACGACGGTTCGGTCGTTCACCGGTACTCCAAGGGAGCGCAGATGGCCGGCGACCGACGCGAGCGCGGCATCGACCTGCTCACCCCCGTGTGGCACATCTTGGATCTCACGTCGACCGGCCGGGGAGACTGGTACCCGTCATTCCGATATTGACGCGTGGCCAAACGGTCGTCTGCCAGCTGCCGGTGCCGTCCCCCCTACGCTGGGACTGGAGCGGTCGGGGAGCATCCTCCGGATACATGGCGGCCTGGCATTCCGGCAATCCCGGGTGTAAGACACTGTAAGTCGACCCGGACATTGGAGGCGGGAAGTGGCGAGGACCGAGCCTGTTGCTGATTGGACGTCGGATTTCGACGTCCTCGACCAGTCCTATGTGCTGAACCCGTTCCCGCAATGGGACGAGTTGCGCCAAGTGTGTCCGATCGCCCACACGCACCGCCGGGGACGTGCCTGGCTGCCCACGACGTATGCGGACGTCACTGCCATGGCGAAGGACATCGACCACTTCAGCTCGGCCAACACGAGCGTCATCGATTCCATTGACGAGGGCGATACCCCGATCCTCACCTACGGACTCCCGCCGATCACTGCCGACCCACCGCTCCATACGTGGACACGACGACTCCTGCTCCCGTGGTTCTCCCATGCCAGGGTGGAGTCCTACGAACCGATGACGAGATCGCTGTGCGGATCATTGATCGACGCTCACCTCGACGCAGGTCGGGCCGACGCCGCAGCCGACTATGCCCAGCAGATTCCCGTTCGGGTCATCGGCTCGATCCTCGGGATCCCGGAGGACCTTGCCGACACATTCACCGGCTGGGTTCGCGATGCCCTCGAGTTCGCGGATGACGCCGAGCGGGTTCAACGCGGGATGTTCGGGATCGGCTACTACCTATGGGATCGGATCAACGAGCGGCGCGACGCCGAGGGCGACGATTTGCTGACCTACCTGCTCCACACCGATGTCGACGGAGGTTCGGTCGACGACATGGTCGTCCTGGGAATGGCGATATTGACGATGATCGCCGGCATCGACACCACTTGGAGTGCGATCGGCTCCTCGCTCTGGCACCTGGCCACCAACGATCAGGACCGCGAGCGGCTGGTGGTCGAACCTGCACTCATGGACTCGGCTGTCGAGGAGCTCCTCCGTGCCTACTCGCCGGTGACGATGGCCCGCGTCGTCACCGAGGACGTCGAATTCAACGGCTGTCCCATGAAGCGGGGCGACAAGCTCCTCTTGAACTTCCCAGCGGCGAACCGGGACCCTGCCGTCTTCGATCGGGCCGACGAGGTGCTCTTCGACCGCCGGGAGAACCGGCACGTGGCCTTCGGTTCGGGGATCCATCGGTGTGCCGGTTCCAACCTGGCGAGGATGGAGCTACGGGTGGCCCTCGAGGAGTGGCTGGCACGTGTTCCCGACTTTCATCTGGCCGAGGGCGCTGAGGTCCTGTGGGCCGGCGGACAGGTCAGAGGACCGCGCCAGTTGGAAGTCGTGTTCCGGTAGGGATCGGGTCGTCCGGACAGCAGATACGAGCGCCGGGGCCAGCCGTGCCTCTTCCTTCGATCAACCCAGTCACCGTCTTCCGGGGTAGCGGACGAATCAGCCCCCGAGGTGATGGTGGGACACCAGTTCGATCCAGGTGACACTGGAAGGCGGTCCCGTGACTCCGCCCTTGACCAGCGCCCCACCAAGTCGGTCCTCCATGAACCTGGCCTGGTGCTCAGGTGAGTCCCAGACTTCGATCACGACGAGATGCCCAGCGTCATTGAGGCCGGCCGAATGGGCCACCAAGCCGTCCGGCCAGTCGCCTGCTCCGGTCTCCGGATCGATGCCGAGTTCCCTGTTTACGGCGTGGTACTCCTTGGTCGTGACGCCCTCAAATTCCAGAATCAACTCCGCGGGCATGGTGTCCGCCTCCTTTTCTCGGTGCCTGTCGACACCTTGTGGCAGCATCCCAGATCTGCGCTGTTCCCGCCACCGACCGGCGTCCGTCCAGCCGGCTCACGAAGGATGGGGCGACCCGTTTCCGCTCAGATCCGGGAGGTCGAGTCCCGCCACCAGGCCGAGGCGCTGTGCACTGCGGATCCGGCCCAGTCCGGGGAGCGTCACGCTCCGGATGCCGAGCACCTGGATCCACATCGGGAGCGAGGCGGCCGGGTAGCCGACCGCCAGGAGTTCCTCCGGACGGGCGACCTGGCAGAGTCGGGACGCAAGGTTCGTGGGTCGGCCGATGTAGTCGTCTCCGTCCATGATCAGTGCCTGACCGTGGGCGAATCCACCACGAAGGGGCAGCGTCGACCCGTCGTAGCGCCCGATCAGCTCGACCGCCGTCGCCAGGGTCGGTCCCACTTCGACGCCGACGATCATGGCGCCGTCGCCCAGCCATTTGGCCACCAGCACGCCCCGCCGCACGGCGATGTCACGGGCCAGCGACCGGAATTGGGTCAGTGTGTCGATGGCCGCGTGCTCCCCGCGGGTCGCCATGAACCGGGTGAAGCCGCAGAGATCCACGAATGCGAACGCCCGATCGACCAGGGCGATGGACTGGGCGATCTCGCTGGGCTCCTCGATGCCGCGGCTGGGGGGTGCTGTACCCACGGTTCCCGGGCGCGCGCTCCCGTCGCCCGCCGCCACCAGGGGGGCGCTGTGCCTGATCATGTCGTGAGCCGTTCTCCGGGTGCGGTCGACCAGACCACCGGGCGGCGGGACTGGCGGCTCGCCCCGGTACTTGGGTCGTGAGCTCATCACGTCCTGTTCTCGAGTCGTTCCGGGTCAAGTGTGGGACAGATCGGTCCCCGGGCGGTGGACCACGCCGTTCAACGGCTGCAGTACGACGCCCGGACGGGTGGCTCCGCCGCCCCGTCGAGTTGCACCGGCGCGGCGACCGCATCACTGATCCCCGCCGACGGTTCACGCCGATGCGAATGTCCCGAGGACCGGTCCCGACGTTAGCAATCCACCGTTTGAACGATCGGTGAACTTCGAGATACGGGCCGGGAGCGGGGTCAGCGCTGGCGTGGTTCGGTGGCCAGTGGCCGGTGGGGAACGTCGGCCGCCTGCTCCGGCGGAAGTCCTACAGCACCAACTCGGCGAGCCGGTCCATGGACCGGATCCACTCGTCGGGATCCCGCTGCCAGGGTGCGGCGACCACGTGCTGGATGCCGGCCTCGGCAAAGGCAGCCGCCTCGTCCCGGATCCGGCCGGGATCCATTCCCTGGGGGTCCCAGCCGGTGCGGAGCGAGATCGGAAAGCTGAGATCAGGGTGATCGCGCCGGATCCGCTCGACGACCGGGCCCGCCTCTTCGATCGACAGGCCCACGGCCTGGTATCCGTCGCCGAGGGCTCCGGCCCGCCGGTAGGCCGGCTCGGAACTGCCGCCGATCCAGACCGGGATCCGGTGGCTCGGCTTGGGCAGTATCCGCAGGTCGTCGAAGGAGGTGAACACCCCGTGGAACGAAACCGGATCCTCGGACCAGGCCCGCCTGAACAGGCCGATCGCTTCGTCGAGGCGCTCCCCCCGGTTGTGAAAGTCGTACCCGAGCGCCACGTACTCCGCTTCGGACCACCCGACGCCCACGGCGATGGTCAGGCGGCCCCCGGACAGGGCATCGAGGCTGGCTAGCGCATTGGCCAGCTCGAGTGGATTGTGCATCGGCACGACCAGGACGCTTGTGCCGAGCCCGATGCGCTCGGTGGCGGCCGCCGCCCAGGTGAGCGTGACCAGCGGATCGAACAGGTAGGGCGACGGGTAGTCCTGGGCCGCTGGATGGACGATGTGGTCGCTGACCCAGACATCGAGGAATCCGAGCTCCTCCGCGTGTCTGGCCGACCGTTTGATCGCATCGGCGCCGGCCACTCTTCCGTATTGGGGCAGGTGGACTCCGATTCTCATCGGTCTACTGTTTCACGCTCCGGCGGCGTCGACGAGCACGAGGGTTCCCGGCCCTTTGGTCACCGCCGGGTACGCCGGCGGGGTGGGACGGGCACGGGTTCCACCCGGCGAAGGCGGGCACCGCCCTTCCCCCCGCTCACCGGTGGAGTAGCCCCGCACCCCTGTCAGTGGGTGATGTCCGAGGACCATCGGATGGACGTCTGGCCCGTGATCGGCTGGATGGCGCTCAGGAGCGAGACATAGCCGGTTCGCGGGCTGTAGCCGTTGGCCGTGTTGGCCAAGACCCCGAATACGGTGAGGACCCGCCCACGGGACTTGGCATAGGAGACGAGCGAAGCCCACGTCGAGATCTCGGAAGCGAAGTAGGCCTCCGGTACGGCGACATCGGGTGCGAATCCATCGGCGACCTGCAGCAGCTGATCGTTGGACCAGAAGCCCGGTTCGGCCGAGCCGAAGTCGACCATGGCCGGCTGGAAGCCGCCCACCGCATCGGCGTATCCGGCCAGGAGGTCATGGGTGTTCTGATATTCCGGATCGAAGGCGGGCTCGGCATCGTCCCCGGCGACCACTGTCACCAGGTCGGTATAGCCCGAACGCTTCCGGAGCGAGTTGACCGCCGATTGGGTCTGCTCGACCGCCGCCGCCAGCTGAGCGCCCCACGCCACGAAGCTGGGCGGTTCGAACTTGCAGCCGCACACGATGGTTCCGCAGGGTTGGCCCGTTCCACAGCTGTTGTTCGTCCCGAGGGCCACTTCCAGGTGCAGAGCCTGCGGGGCACTGGCGAAGTACCCTCGGACATAGTTCACCGTGGCGGAGGAGATGGAGCCCAGCGAGATGAAGTTGCCGCCGAAGTCCATCGTTCCGAAAGTGGAGCCGTTGACCGCCGGTCGCCCGAAGTCCAGGATCGCCAGTCCTCCGGCACCGGTCCTTCCCGCCGCCCTCCCCTGGCCGACCAGGGTGGACGGATCGACACTCGCCTCGTAGTGCGAGACGGTCGTCGGCGGCATGGTGGTCACGCCGGCAGCGGTGACGGGGAATGAGACCGCGGCCGCGAGGACCAGCACCAGGAGGCCGCAGGCCGAGGCCACCCGCACCGTGTTCCGCCGGGAGACCACTCGTGTGAGCCATCCGGAGTTGACGGGCACTCGATGCGCACCGCTCGCACTCTTCGGACCTCGGCCCGGTGAATGGCGGGATTCTTCGTAGGCCATCGTCAACCTCTTGCTCGACCTGCTCGAGACGTAGCCCTGCTCCCGTATTCAGTTATCGACCTCGATGGCGAGCAGCTTGAGGCCGAAACGGGTGCTTCGCTTGATGCCCAGGACAACCGGCGGATCGGCGCCGACTCCGGGCGGGCGGATCATCATCTCGTTCAGAAGATGCCGTCATCGGGGCGGAGACCATCCGCCGATGGTCAGAATCCACTCTTAGAATGACCGGACACCAGATCGGCGGAGACCCGGGGAGGTCCATGACTACGTCGCTCCTGTTCTTCGGCGCCCTCGGCATCATCAGCACAGGCATCGCGTTCGTGGCCAACCGGCGGATCTTCGCCGGTGGCACCGGGGGAACCTCCGTCCTCGAGGCCGTCTACTACCTGATCGGACTCGCATCGCTGGGCCTCGGTTGGTACTTCAACGTCCGCTACACGCACCAGTACGGCCACCAGGCCAGCTACATCAACTACACCAAGGCCCTGTTCTCCAACTGGGCCGCGGACTCGGCGGCCCAGGACTACATCATCGTCAACGTGCTGCTCTTCCCGTTGTGGTCGATCACCGACGGGCGAAGGCGGGGAATCCGATTCCCGTGGATCTTCTTCGTGATGAGCCTCTTCACCAGCCTGGCCTTCTCGGTGGCCTTGTACCTGGCGTTCGTCGAGCGCCAGATCCGCTACAACCGGGTCGAGCCGGCCGACTCGAGCACCTCGTATCCGCAGTTGTAGCCCGGGATGAAGGTGACCCCGGGGCCGCCGTGGCATCCCGCTCCGCACAGGTAGAGGCCCTCGACGGGGACCGGGGCGTCGGGCCAACCGCGGGGTCCGGGCCGAAACGGGCCCATGAACTCGGGCTGGAGGAGCCCGTGGGTGAAGTCGCCGCCGGTGCATCCGAACATCAGCTCGTAGGCGTAGGCCGGATAGTTGAACTGACGATCGATGAGGTCCGGGAAGTTGGGCGCCTTTGAGGTGATCTTCGCCACGATGCGGGCGGCCATCTCGTCGCGCAGCCGTCCCTGGTCGGCGTGGACGGCGGCAATCGGCGAGTAGAAGGCGAAGCTGCTGGCCACGTGCTTCCCGTCGGGTGCGAGCGCCGGGTCGCGCAGGGTAGGGATCGACAGGTTGAAAGAGGGGGAGTCGGGGACCAGCCCACGGACCGATCCGTCGAAGTCGCGTTGCATCTGCTCGGCGGTGCCGAAGAAGGTCACGTTGTTCCGGAGATCGCCCTGGTTGAGGACGTCGTACGGGCCGGCGTACTCGGGCAGGCCATTGAGGGCGAAGTGGACCTGGAAGTAGGCGGCCCGGTGGTCGATAGCGTCGACCCGCTGGGCAAAGGGCTCGGGCAGCCCATCCCGGTCGAGCAGCTGGGTGAAGGTGGCGGTGGGGTCCAGATTCGACACCACCACCGGGGCGGTGACCACCTCGTCGTCGGCCATGACCACCCCTTCCACCCGCCCGCCGTCGGTGACGATCCTGGCCACCTTGACGTGCCGCCGCAGCTCGCCGCCGCTCTGCTCGAACAGCCCGAGCAGGTGGTCGGACATGGTGCCGATGCCGCCATGCACTTTGGACATCGTCGCTTCACCCGGCGATGCCAGGGCGAAGGCTAGGCAGAGGGCGCTCCCGGCCGAATAGGGACCCCGGAACGTGGAATTGACGGACAGGAAAGCCAGCATGCTGCGGACCTGGGCATGCTTCTGGCGATCGGGGAGGAACTGGTCGACGACGTCCATCACGCTGCCGAACAGCGCGGTCCGGATGGCCAGGCGCTCCTTTTCGGTCGTGGCGCCTGCCCACATCTCGTCAAGCGACTTCGGCGGCTTGCGGACGTCGAACCGCCCGATGGCCCGGGCCGGCGCCTCCGCCCAGGCCGCCACCTCGGCCATGCCGAGCACGGCCTCGATGCCGAGGGCGTCGTTCAGATGGTCGAGGAGGCGGGTCGGATCGCTGTAGAGCAGGATCGGCGGCTCGCCCGCGGCCCCGATGCTGGCCGACTGCACCTCGGGCTCGTAGATGGGGCACGAGGCGAATCCCAGGTCGTCGAAGATCTCGGTCGGCACCGGAAACTGGATGGACCCGGCCAGCTCGAAGCGATAGCCCCGGGCGAGCTCCGTGGTCGTCGCCATCCCGCCGATGAAATGGTTCTTCTCCAGGCACAGGACCCGCATCCCGCCCCGGGCCATGATGGCGGACGCGGTCAGGCCGTTGTGGCCGGCCCCAACCACAATGGCGTCGTAGTCCGGCACGCCGGTCACGGTAGCAGTGCCGAGAGGAATCCGAGTGCGCCGCGCCACCTCAACCCGGGCCGGCCGACAGGAGGACGTTGGGGTTCAGGATCCCGTCCGGGTCGAGCGCCCCCTTGATGGACCGGAAGGCCGCCAGCTCGGACGGCGTCCGCGACAGGGAGAGCCACCGCTTCTTGGCCGTGCCGATCCCGTGCTCGGCGCTGATGCTCCCGCCCAGCCCGACCGCCAACCGGAACACCACATCGTCGACACGGTCGTCGTCCGGGGGGAGGCCGGTGACGTTGACGTGGATGTTGCCGTCCCCGACATGGCCGAACAGCCAGGTCCGGACCTCCGGATCGATCGATGCCACCGACCCGGGGACCCGATCGACGAACTCGGCC
>Ga0075021_10000781_pt1 | contig 16291 bp, 11 predicted proteins | sample ColStrG_CSR_2012_FD_72749 | JGI IMG/M metagenome (GOLD analysis project Ga0075021, IMG submission 72749) | Freshwater sediment microbial communities in response to fracking from Pennsylvania, USA - Cold Stream Run_MetaG_CSR_2012 | ecosystem: Environmental > Aquatic > Freshwater > Creek >...
GCATGTCTTCGGCATTGTAGAAACGGCCGAAATCTACCTTCAGGTTCTGAATGTCGGGCATCACGGGAGTGCTGCCCGAGACATTCCAGGTGTAAGAACGGCCTTCGTAGGTGACGCGCGCATCGACAAACGATTCCGGCGCGATTCGCGTGACTTGCGGCACGTTGGTCACGAGGCGGTCCAGGTCATCCCGGGTCAAACGGACATCGGCCCCCGCTTTGCTTCCGCCGGCCTGCATCGAGGTCCGGCCGCCAACAATACCAGCCGACTGCATGCTGGCAAAGGCACTGAAGATGTTGACGATGGCAGTCGAGAAACCCGTTCCATAGGCCAGCAACAAGACCACGGTGGCGATTCCCCATGCCATGCCGAGCATGGTGATCGCGGTGCGCTGGCGATTTTGCCGAAGCGCGCCGTAAGCCTCCGAGAACACATCTTTCGCACGGATCATCAATCACTCCTGGCGAAGCGCTTCGACCGGCGTGAGCAAGGCTGCCCGTCGTGCGGGATACAAGCCCGCGATGATACCGGCCGCGGCCAGAGTTCCCATGGCAAGGGCCGCGCTGGCTGGGTAGATGTGAGGCAATTCGAATCCATCGATAGGCGGTGCAAGTCCGAGGAGCCGGGTCACCGCGTAGGCCCCGGCTACGCCAATGCCGCCGCTGATTGCTGTAAGCATCAGCCCCTCCAGGAAGAACTGGAACAGAATGTTTCGCCGGGTGGCGCCCAGGGCCTTGCGCAGACCGATCTCACGCGTGCGCTCCGCCACCGAGACCAGCATGATGTTCACGACCCCCATTGCTCCCAAAGCCAGTGTCACCAGGCCGACGGCTCCCAGAAATCCGTCCATGGCGTCCGAGATTTTGCCGACCATTTCGACGATGGCGATGGTGTCCATGTCGTCAAACGCATCCGGCGTTTTAGGATCGAAAGCGTGATTTCTGGCCACGATGCGGTGGACAGCATCTCTGGCTTGTTCGTGCTGCTCGCGCGTGCTGGGGCGGTAGGCAACATATTTGATCGCCTTGGCATTGCCTGCTCCCGGCATCGGGAAATATACGGCCATGGTGGCAAAAGGCATGACTAACCGCATGTTCTGGTCACTGTTGTTGCCGTGGCCCGTGCCTTGCATCGTCCCAACCACCTGGAAAGGCACGCCATTGATCAGAATTCTGCCGCCTAGGGCGGGACGGCCGGGGAACAGGATGCGCACGAATTCTTTGCCAATGACGCAGACGTTGTTGCGTTGCTTTTCGTCGTTCCAGTTCAGCCAGCGCCCCTGGTCGATGGGCTGGTATCGAATGTCGTAGAACTGCGGCTCCGAGCCATCCACGTAGCCATTGCTGCTGCCGTACTCGCTCACCAGACGAAGGTCGCCGCGGTAGATCACCGGCGTGGCATCGCGCACGTAGGGCGAGTTGCGAATGTCGACAAAATCCTGATAGTTCAGGTAGTACTGGCGAGAGGAAAGCTGGCTGCTGCCCACGGCCGGCACCCGGCCGTTGTAGATCTGCATGTAATCTTCGCCGAGGAAGCTCGCCAGATTCTTCTCGGTTCCCGCGCGAAAACCCTCACCCAATCCAATCAGGAGCAGCAGCGACCCGACGCCCCAGGCGATTCCGAACATAGTGAGGAAAGAGCGCAGTTTGTGCGCCCACATAGCCGCCAGGACCTGGCCGAAGCTGTCCACAAATCGCCGCATACACTAACCTACGAGAATTGGACGCGCGAAGTTCCTATTTAGGGTCCCAATTCCCCAAAGAATCTGCCAACTAGCTGGTGGGAGACATCTAGACACCCGAGAACAATATGTGGAGGGCGAGCGCGACTTGGGGACAGGTTCCGTTGACCGGTTCGGTGACCCACGCGCATCGCCGGAACACATACTATTCCTTCCCGCTCGACCCGACAACCAATTCGCGTCCGACGCTGACTGATGTTTCACCAGTTGACCGGTTTTCAGGGAACTCCTTCTTGGTTTCTGAAGCCAGCACTCGGATGATCGGTTGCGCGATAAACTATTCTCGAAATCACACAGGAGGGAAAAGCCAGTCATGACTTATTACGGAGCAAAAGAACTCGCGCGATCGTTCCGCACGGTCCGCAACAATACGATCAAAATTGCCGAGGAGATCCCGGAAGAGAAGTACAGTTTTCGTCCGGCAGAGGGATGCCGCTCGATAGCGGAGACGCTGGTGCACATTGCGGTGACGTCGCGCGTGCCAGAGCAGATCCATGTGGTCGAGCACCGCAGCACCCTGGTTGGCTTCGATTTCTTCGAGCTTATGGGCAAACTGCAAGCAGAGGTGAAGGTGGCGCGCACAAAGGCGCAGGTCCTGGAACTGTTATTTTAGCTCCGACTGGCCCCGAGTTCTATAGAACTTGAGGATACTTGTTGTTAACAGGCGATTACATCAACTACGGCCCCCGAGGCTGCCCAGTTGGGAGTTCTGAGTGTAATCGCGATATTACGCCAACAATCCTTTTCAGATATCGCCAACTCCTCAGCTTTCATTGACTTGCCCTCGGACCCAACCTACCATGGCTCGATTCCATGATCGGCCAGACAATCTCGCACTACCGCATCGTCGAGAAGCTGGGCGGCGGCGGGATGGGCGTGGTCTACAAGGCGGAGGACCTAACCCTACACCGCTTTGTCGCCCTGAAGTTTCTGCCCGATGACGTCGCGAAGGACCCCCAAGCCTTGGCCCGCTTCCAGCGGGAGGCGCAGGCGGCCTCCGCTCTCAACCATCCCAATATCTGCACGATCCATGAGATTGGACAGCAAGACGGCCATCCGTTTCTCGTTATGGAGTTTCTGGACGGCTTGACGTTGAAGCATCGCATCGCCGGAAAACCCACGGAGATGGACGTGTTTCTCGGTCTGGCCATCGAGATTGCCGACGCGCTGGACGCGGCTCACGCGAAAGGCATTGTTCACCGGGACATCAAGCCGGCGAACATCTTTGTGACCGAACGAGGGCACGCGAAGGTTCTCGACTTTGGGTTAGCGAAAGTGCCCCCTGCCAGTTCCTCCAGCCAAATTGCATCAGCGAACACGGTGACACGCACAATCGACCAACAGCATCTCACAAGCCCCGGTTCTACGCTCGGCACTGTCGCCTACATGTCACCGGAGCAGGCTCGTGCCAAGGAATTGGACGCCCGAACCGATCTGTTCTCATTTGGGGTCGTGCTGTACGAGATGGCAACCGGGATGTTGCCCTTCCGGGGCGAAAGTTCTGCGGTTATCTTCAAAGCCATTCTGGACGGAATGCCAACGTCAGCGGTGCGGCTGAATCCTGATTTACCAGTTGACTTAGAACGGATCATCAACAAGGCACTGGAGAAAGACCGCAACCTCCGTTACCAGAGCGCAGCGGAAATGCGTGCCGACCTGCAACGGCTGAAACGCGATACCGAATCCACCAGAGCGGTTGCCCCACCAGCATCGCCTGACCAGACTCTCAAACGTCGCAAGCTGTCGGCCGTCTTCGCCGCTTGTATCGCCGCCATTGGGCTGGCAATTGGCGCCTCGTACGTGCGATCTGGCAGGACAGCCCAGATTGATTCCATTGCCGTGCTGCCCTTCACCAATGGGGGTGGAGATGCCAATACCGACTATCTCAGCGACGGTATCACCGAATCGTTGATCGGCAACCTTGCACATGTACCCCAGCTCAAAGTGAAGTCGCGCAACTCCGTCTTCCATTACAAAGGGAAGGATGTGGATGTACAGAGAGCAGGCAATGAGTTGGGCGTGGCAGCGTTGGTGAGCGGGCGGGTGATACCGCACGGGGACAACGTCGAAGTGAGCGCCGAGCTTACCGAAGTTCGGGACAACACCGAAATCTGGGGACAGCACTACAGCGGCAAGAGTACAGAGATCATCTCGCTTCAACAGCAGATTGCGGGCGACATCGCAGCGAAGTTGCGTTCCAATTTAAACAGTTCTGAGAAGGAGCAGGTCACCAAGCAGGGTACACAAAATCCAGAAGCCTATGAGCTGTATTTGAAGGGCCGTTATTTGTGGAACAAACGGACGCCTTCGAACATTGCTCTTGCAATGTCCTATTTCGATCAGGCCATTGCCAAAGACCCCGGCTACGCTCTGGCGTATTCGGGTCTGGCCGATGCCTATGTTGTTTCGATAGGGTGGGCCGGTTCAGGCACTCCCAGCGAACAGTATCTAAAGTCGAATGCTGCCGTCCGCAAAGCACTGGAGTTGGACGCGACCTTGGCTCGACCCCATGCCGTTCTGGGCAACAACCAGATGGAGTACAACTGGGATTTTGCGGGAGGAGAGTCTGAGTACAAAAAGGCTCTCGAACTCGACCCCAACGATGCCACGGCACACCAGTGGTACGCGTTTGATATTAGCAGGATTGGTGGCAGAGAGCAGGAAGCCCTTACTGAAATCAATCGTGCCCACCTGCTCGATCCTCTTTCACCGGTCATCAGCGTGGACGCCGGATACCTTGCTCTCTGGGCACGACATTATGACGAGGCCATTCGCATCTGCAAGCAGGTGGCAATTGAGAACCCGACATTCCCCGGGGCACACAATTGTTTATTCTTTGCGTATTGGGCAAAGCGCATGTACCCGCAGGTCATTGAACAATGGAAGGTCTACGGCCAGCTTTCCGGCGACCGAAACGAAGCGGAGTTTGCTTCAGCTCTGGAACAGGGCTTTCGTTCCGCAGGCTGGAGGGGTGCCCTCACGAGAGGCATTGAAGCCAGGCAAGCACAACGCAAGATTGGTTACTCATCTGCGTACATAATTGCCGACCTTTATGCCGACGTCGGAGACAAAGATCAGGCTTTCCGGTGGCTCGACACTGCTCGGGAGGAGCGCGATTACCTGTTGACGGGTCTGAAAACTGACTTCTCACTCGACCCCATACGTTCCGATCCACGGTTTGCCGAGCTGGTGCGGAAGGTGGGGCTGCCGCAGTAGCGAGACTCGCCATCGAATCTCTTCTCTGGAAAGACGGCCAGATCTCGACATCCCCGTCGCGAGGGAAGCCAAGGCGGAGTACGCGACGTTGCAATAGCAGGGTCGGCTATTCCCATCCCATTGCTTGGTTCGCTTGCGCTTAGAGATTCTTAACTTCGGCTATTCCCATCCCATTGCTTGGTTCGCTTGCGCTTAGAGATTCTTAACTGGTGTAACCAGGCGATTACACTCATTGAGAAATTGGCCGATTCGGGTCAATAAATGTAATGGCGATGTTACGTCAATTGAACGCTGGAAGCACCGCTGGCACGGCTTTGGGCTATTTTCCTGAATGAGTCCCAGAAGTCGCCGTCAGAATCACGCTGCGAATGGCGTTGACGACCGCATCCGGTGCATATAGCTGAATCTCGTGTCCGGAGTCAGGGACTATCACTTGTCTGGCTTGAGTGGACAATTGCGCCATTCGGGTTTGTTGCTCCTTATGTTCTTTTGTCAACAAGGCAGAGTTCGGCCCCGGATCAAGACAAGAAGACCAGTATTGCGAATCGCCGCATGTTTCTCTCCTTCGTTCTCATGGAATGCCAACCACAACGCCGCCGAGCGATCATTCTGCAGTTTCAGACTTGCACTCCGCCGGATCTACCTAGGGGCATCACTGCTCAACTGAGACGACGGTTACAGATTTAGGCTCCAATTTCAAAGTCAGCTTGCCACCCTGAACCTTCGCTGAGATCGGCTTCGGCGTGACTGTGCTAGCGGCGTCGAAAGTATTGACACTGTCGACCTTCGGCGCTGTCAGCGTTTCTCCGCTCGCTGATTTGGCCGTAATGCCCGCCAAAGCTGCCTCGATTTCGACCGGTTCGTTGGGGTCGAGATTGGTGATCTCCAGCCACAACCTGCCGTTCGCGTCTTTCGCTGCGATCGCATCCAGCCGTGGTATGGCCACGGCGCCATGCGTGTACCACCCGGCGTCGAATGTCACCGGTACGAAGGTAGCGTCCTGGAACGGCACATACATTTTGAAGACGTAATAGGTTGGAGTCAGGACCATCTTCTCTTTGTCTGTGATGATCATTGCCTGCAGCACATTGATCATCTGTGCGATGTTAGCGCCGCGTACCCGGTCCGCATGGCGTGCGAAGATGTTGAGGTTCAGCGCCGCTAGAATGGCGTCGCGCAGGCTATTCTGCTGGACCAGAAACCCCGGATTGCTGCCCGGAAAGGGCGCGTACCAGCCTCCCCATTCGTCGACAATAAGTGCTACCTTCTTGTCGGGGTCATACTTGTCCATGATCGCCGAGTGCTTGCTGATGAGACCTTCCATCTCCAACGTGGATTTGAGGATTTGACTGTACTCAGTTTCTCCAAATCCCACCGACGTATAGGAAGGCGGCCAGTGCACCACCGTGTAGTTGTGCATGGAGAGTCCGTTGATGTCCCAGCTCCACGTGTGTTGCTGATAGGCCTTCATAACGGTTTCCGTCCAATCGGTCCATCGCGGCCCGTCGCCACCCGGACCCACAGCGATCTTTAACATCTGCTCCTTATCCTGTTGCGCGGGATTGAAGTTCCTTACGAAGCGGCTGTAGATCTTCATCTGACTAACGTAATAGTCGGGCGTCATGTTGCCGCCACAGTCCCAGCTCTCGTTACCGATGCCGAGCAAGGCCACCTTGTATGGAGCTGGATGCCCGTTGGTGGCACGTTCTTTTACCAGCGTCGTCGGTGCTGCGGCCGTCATGTATTCCAGCCACTCGGCCGCCTCCTGCGGAGTGCCGGAACCGACATTGACAGAGATATACGCTTCCGCCCCGATCTGATCGATGAAGTCCATGAACTCATGCGTTCCAAACGTGTTTGCCTCAGTCACTCCACCCCAGTTGGGGTTGAGAGTCACTGATCGTTGAGGGCCGATGCTCTTGCGCCAGTGATATTCATCGGCGAAGCAGCCACCGGGCCAACGAACATTCGGCACCTTGATCGCTTTCAGTGCACCCACAACATCGTTGCGAATGCCACGAGTGTTCGGGATCTTGGAATCGGGCCCGACCCAAATACCTTCGTAAATGCCGTGCCCGAGATGCTCTGCGAACTGCCCGAAAATGTTACGGTCGATCTTCGCACCGGTTTTGGAAGCGTCAATCGATAATTCAACTTTCTGGGCAGCCACCATCGGCACAGTGATAGCCATAAGGATCATTGTGAAGACGACAAGAGGTGAACGCATAGAAGTGATGTCCTTTGAAACAGAGGTAATGATTCAACGGCACTCGAAGTTGGCTGCGTCTTCCGTATCTCCTTGCCCCTTGTAGTGAGCATGCTTCGGATAAGGACACAGCGGTCGGCCGCGCCCAGGGAAGGCCTTGCCAGTCGCGATTACTGATGTGGGCGTTGTTCCCTTTTCGACCCAGTCAACCATTGCGCCCAACAAATCAAACTGATCCAGCGCCTGACCTCCTCCACAATGGCTCATCCCTGGAACGAAATAGAACTGACTCCACTTCGACGCGGCGTCGAGGCTCCCGTTTGCAGCCGCCATATTCTTGTAGTATTCGAACGTGTCGAGAGGCGAGAACCACGGATCGCTATTGCCGTGGTAGAAAATCAATTTCCCTCCGTGCGCGGAGAAGGTGGTCAGATTCGTGGACATCGAATCCACGAGGGGCTGGCTGGCCGCCAGAGCTTCCCTATCAACATCCATTGTCATGTCTGTCGTCGCAGGCCCGAAAATGCCGGGTCCCGGTGAGAGCAATCCTCGGAACGGCGGACCGTTCGTGATGCCTGTGTCGTAAAGGAATGCAGCATAGACTTGGGTTCCACTCGACGTCTTCGGGCCTCCCAGGGCCTTCTTGATGGCAGCCGCTTTTTCCGGAGGCAAGCAGGAGTTATTCGTTTCGCCCTTGCACGCCAACATCTCAGGGTCGAAGTCACATCCGAGAGGATCGGAGATCAACCCGTCGGCGATCCCATCTTTCGCGTCGCACCTCTTGATGAGCTCATCTTTGATCAACCGGCGGTCGTTGTCAGTAATGGCTTGCTCGATGATTGGTTTCCCATTCGCATCTTTCGGAGCAATTTGATTGAAGGCAATGGGGATCCATCGGCCGATCGCAAGATTGGAAAGCCCAGTGCGCATCGCGGGGTCACCGGAGATGATGCCGTTGAAAACCGTGGGATAACGCTGCGAAAGAATCATGCCTTCGCGCCCGCCGGTGGAGCATCCAGAGAAATATGAAAAGGCAGCCGGTTTGCCGTAGTGTTGCGCGATGAGTTGTTTGGCTAATGCAGCGACCTCAGCATTCGCGAGGTAAGCAAAGTCCAGATACGCCTGCTGATCTCGCATGAAACCGAAATCAAATCCTGGATGGCGGCTTTTGTGACCCGAATCCGTGCTTACAACGGCGAATCCGCGTATGAGCCCAGGCGTGTCTGCGGCGGCGTTCAATCCAAGCGGCGGCATTACGATACCGTTGCTTCCAGCCCCGCCTTGCATCAGAAAATCGCCATTCCATCGGTCGGGCATGGCCAAGGCGAACGTGATTCCAAACTCTTCTCCGTCAATTCCGGCGCGTCGGTTCATTACACCTTCCACTCGGCAATATGCCGGCAAAGGTGCGGTGCGAGTCTGGTTCCAGGGAATAGCCTCGGTGGTTCCGGCAGCAATGGCCCACGCCTTGGTAATTTCAACATTCTCGGCTTTGAAGTTGGTCAGCGTCGCGCAGGAGTTCGGTTCCTGCGCCCAGGCATAACCAGTCGAGACAAATACCAAAAGCATGTTTCTTAAGAATTTGGAATGCATATCGCCTCAATCTCTTAACCTAAAAACTATTCCGGCAGAATGACTTGTCCTTTGACCTCAAAATTGCCGTTCACTGAAGGAACTCCGCTTCCGGGTTGACCGCTCCCGATCGAGACCGTGTACTTGCCTTGCGCCACGATGATGTCTCCCAGATCGGTGACCATGCTGAGGTCGCGAGAGTTCAACTGGAATTCCACTTTCTGGCTCGCTCCTGGGTCCAGATGGACACGTTGAAATCCGCGGAGTGCGCGCCGCGGCGCACCGGACACGTCCGGAAACTGCAGGTACAGCTCGACGACTTCGTCTCCGGCAACCTTTCCAGTGTTAGCGACAGTGACAGAGGCGTGCAGTGGATCACCAGCGTTGACGGGAGCGTCCGGCAGCATGAGATTGCTGTAAGTGAACGTTGTGTAGCTGAGGCCGAATCCGAACGGCCAGAGTGGCTCGCCCTCGAAGTAGCGGTAGGTGCGTCCTTTCATTGAGTAATCTTCGAAATGCGGAAGCTGATGAACATCTTTGTAGAAGGTGACCGGAAGGCGTCCAGCGGGGTTGTTCTTGCCGCTGAGTGTTTCGGCAATAGCGGCTCCTCCTTCTTCGCCGGAGTACCAGGATTCGAGGATGGCGTTGGCGTGCTCCTTCGCCCAGTTCACGCTAAGAGCGCTGCCGTTCATCAACACGACGACGAGAGGCTTGCCACTCGCGGCGAGTGCCTCAATCAGATCTTCTTCAGGCATCGGTAAATCGAGGCTAGTGCGGTCGCCCCCGGAAAAGCCGGGCTGACTCACAGGCATCTCTTCGCCCTCGAGGCGACTGGTGATACCGACGACGGCGACAACGACGTCGGCATTTTTCGCAGCCGTTACTGCCGCGGGATCGGGCACGTTGTTCACGCGAGTCCACAGAAGCTGCGCTGCTGGCTTGCCCTCTCCGCTGCGGCTGTAACGGACCTCAAGCTGTGCGCGGTGACCTTTTTCGAGGTGCACGGGGCTCAGATTAATGTTCTTGCCCCAGAGCTCCGTAATCTCCCTGCCATCGACTGACAGGCGACCGTGGCCGTCGACGCTGAGTCCCAAGAGATAGTCGCCGGTCGCCGTGGGTTCGAGAGAACCAGTCCACTGCACCGAAAGGCCGGAAATTCCTTTCGCTTGTTCGGGGACACTACTCTCGTTCAGATTCACGGCGGACTCGACCCGCGAGGTGAGAGGAGTCGGCTTGGCATCGGAGGTGGGGCGCGAACTGTATTCAGCTTTGAGGCCGGGCTTGCCATCCGGAGTAGTCAGGACGGACGCGGGCACGAGATCTGCCTGATTGGAAAGAAATTGAGTGGCGGGTACGTATGTGATCTTCGCCTCCGGGAATTCGGCTTTCATTCCTTCCAGCACAGTCACTGTGTGCGAGGTGCTGCCGCTGTAGTTGCCGAGAAGGACGGCGGTTTGGTCGGCGAGCGGGCCGACCAGGGCGATGCGCTTGCCAGATTTCAGTGGGAGGATGCCATCGTTCTTGAGCAGAACCATCGATTCGTTAGCGATCCGACGCGCAAGCTCGCGGTGTGCTGGACTGTCGAGTTGCTTCTCGTCGATGTTCAGGTACGGCACGGTCGACGGCGGATCGAACATGCCGAGACGGATGCGGGCTGTGAATAGACGAATAAGAGCAGTGTCGGCCGAGCTTTCCGGGAGGTATCCCTGCTGCACGGCCTCGATGTACGGCCTGTAGTCGTGGTCGTCGCTCACTTTTGCGAAGTCGATGCACTCGTTATCCATGCCGCGAATCACAGAAATTGCCGACGCCTGCGGCTGCGTCGGGCGATAGTGATGTCCGTTGAAGATGTTGCGCACGGCGTCGCAGTCAGAGACTACATAACCCTGGAAGTCCCATGCGCCGCGAAGAGTGTGCTGCAGCAGGAATTGACTCGCGCATGCGGGCTCGCCATTGATCGCGTTGTAAGCGCACATAACGGATCCCGCCTTGCCCTCGACGACGGCCGCGCGAAACGCGGGTAAGTACGTGTCTTCCTCGTCGTGCTTGCTGACGTCCACGTCAGTGAAGTGGCGAGTGGGCTCGGGACCACTGTGAACGGCGTAGTGTTTGGGCGTAGAGATAGCACGGTAATAGTGGGGATCATCGCCTTGCATACCAGTGACAAACGCGACGGCTAAGCGAGCGCTCAGGAAGGGATCTTCACCGTAGGTTTCCTGGCCGCGTCCCCAGCGGGGATCGCGAAAGATGTTGACATTGGGAGCCCAGAAATCGAGGCCCTCGAAAATGTTGGAGTGCCCAGCGCGCTCGTGCTGAGCGTGTTTGATTCGCCCTTCAATGCCGATGGCCGTTGCCATCTCATGAATGCGGGGCACATCGAACGTGGCGGCAAGACCGACGGGTTCGGGAAATTCGGTTACGCCGTCGGAAATGACGCCATGCAAGGCCTCGCTCCACCAATCGTAAGAAGGAACGTTCAAGCGCGGGACGGCGCGTGCCTGATTGACCAGCTGTGAGGCCTTCTCTTCGAGCGTCATGCGGTGGACGAGATCGGCCGCGCGCTCTTCAGGAGAGAGCTTGGGATTCATGTATGGCAGGCTGGAAGTGTCCTGCGCCATTGAGGTGGAGGCGAGAATGACAATGATGGCTGCGGCCAGTGCGAAAATTCTGTAATTGTTCATTTCTACTCCTGGAACTCTCGATACGTCCTTAGCTGCTTCGCGCGATTCTTACCGCGCTTGAACCGAAATTGATTGTCCGTTGTAAACAACGAGCTTGTCCGGGTTCGCGGTCGGTTCAAGTCCTGTTCCGTGTCTGGCAGATACCCAAAAACCGAGTGATCCATGGAACCGAAGGTGGAGGCAGTCTGTTTCTATTTCCCCGCCCTGCGTGGAAGAAGGCTTGGATATTGTGCAGTGTTGAACGCCCAGACGGCCATAAGCTGTGCAGACTGTATAAGACCCGGTTCGGAACCCTTGTCGAAAGTATCGGATTGAGTGTGTTGCGTTTCAGAATATTCCGGTGCGTCTCCAATGCACGAGAACCCTGGAACGCCCGCCGCGTTGAAGGGCGCGTAATCACTTCCGAAGGTACGAGAGAGCTTCGGTTCCAAAAGGCGAAGCTGCGATGAGACGGGGGCAAGAATTTCTTGTAGGGGTCCGATGTCGTCGTAGTTCTCATGCACCCCAATCGTAACAATCCTTCCGGTTCCAGTGTCGTTCACCAGAATTGCGGAGATTTTGGGAAGCTCTTGCTTGTGTTCGGACACATAAAATTTGGAGCCGGCCTCACCTTGTTCCTCACCGGAAAACAACACAAACCGGATCGTCCTTTTTGGCGTCAGTTTGAGCTCGTGCAGAGCCCTCGCAACTTCCAGGATCGCGACGACACCGGTTCCGTTGTCGGTTGAGCCCGAAGCCAAGTCCCACGAATCAATGTGGGCACCCAAAATCACGACCTCGTCGGGTTTTTCGGTTCCTCGGAGTTCGGCGACCGTGTTCGAGGTCTCGACTGGGGCGGTACTAAAAGTGTTTGTGATTGCCAATTGCAAACGTACGTCTCCACGCTTCAGTAGTCGCCAGATGAGGGTGTAATCCTCGTGAGAAAGAAAGGCAGTCGGTATAATCCCAGGCTCGTAGTTGCCTTTGGAAGCGTTGGACATCCGCATCAGGTTATAAGGATTCGCGGAGTCCCTTAGGATGGCACGAACCCCCTGAGCCTCGAAGAAGTTTGTCCGGGTTTGATAGAAGGCCCTGGCCGAAGAAACGTCTGTTCCAGGCTCTGCATACGGTGCCTGAAGCTGGAATTGCGATGAGGGATGGCCCACTTCATAAGGAGGGGTAACAGGATGGGGCTCCTCCAAAATCACGATAGCGCCGGTCAGCTTCGCTTTGTATCTATCAAGCTCAGAAGCGGATTGGGCGCTGACGTACACGACTAACCCTTGGACCTCACCGTTCGTGCCCGGAGACCACCCGGCCGAAACAATCGCAAGACGGCGTGAGACGGGGGCAATCACACGAGCCTCTGCGGTCCCCCTTGTCCAAGAATGAGCAATTGTCCATTTTTCCTGGTGGACGTTATTCAGGTTGTATCGGCGGAACTCGCGTTCTGCCCATTCGCTCGCCATATTCTGCTGCGGCGATCCTGTTAATCTCGGTCCAATGACATCCGAGAGGTATTCGAGATTTGTCATGAGTTCGCTGTGTTGACCAATCTCGGAGAGGATCTGCCCGTCAGCCAGAGAGACTCCGACCTCCTGCTGAGCGGTCAGGACACCGGGAAACGCAAGAGTGACGAACAGACCGCAAAGAATTTGGCGAGTTTGAATCATTCACTTAAGAAAGCATATCGTAGCCACGTTAAGCGCGAAAATCCAATGGAAGCAGGAAACCTGCGCGGACAGGTGTTGTAAACAGGCGATTAACACTCGTTGAGCCGGGACGGGGCCGGGTGCCCCTCAATGAGCGCTATTCGGAGCACGAGTAATCTGGACTACCTAAGAAGTGCATGACTCGGCAAGGCGTCACCTTTGGAGTGCTCGACCGCTGTGGCATTGTCTTCCCGATGTCGGCATTGAAGCAGCAACCATCGTCTGCTACCACACGAACATGCGGGCACCACAGCCGGAGGAGCGGAACCTGCCAACTTGGACAGAGCTATTGCGACCGAGAGCCAATTGGTCATCGCGGTGGGTGCCGGGGAGGTGCGGTTCCAAGGCACCGAGCTCTTCGATCTCTACAGCACGATGGCGGTTCATAATCTCAACCGCCCTGTCTGCCTTCTCGCCCGAACCCGTTGCGAAAAGCATAGCTCCTCCGCGCCGTACGCCCTCGACGTAAGCTTCCGCGTCCGCTTCGGCGGCCCCGATCGTCCTGAGCTCCCGGATCAAGTCCACTTCAAAATCAGTGTGTGGGATACTCATGAGTCCGCTTCCCACCATCTCCTCTGGCTCACGCAAAATACGGATGTCATCCGGAGGAAAACCGATGGCCACGAGATCGCGAACGACTTCATCAACCGAGCCCAGATTCTCAAACAAACCAACAGCGGTTTTTGCCATATTGCCTCCCCCAATCTAATCTGCAGCACTCGGCAAACCCTTTGGCCGAAATCGAAACTATCTAGACTGGTGCCCCCCATCCTCATGGTGATGGTGGTGTTTTCTAACCTTGAAAACGCCGGTAGCGAGGGCGACTGTGACCAACCACCATGCGGCGAGAGCGACTATTGTCAGGGACAATGTCACAGGCCACCTCCTCAGTCACATACTACGAAACCAGGAACGGCCCTGCAGTGAGCCAAATCACCGGTACGCGTAAGCGTTGAGCAAAGGCGCCAGCCCCCCGAAATGAATTTCAGCGGCGAATGCCACGCTGTCTTCGCGGCGCCTTTGCCTGCCTCTCTTAACGTCTTCCCGATCAAAGCCCCAGAACGTGAAAATCAGCCTCCGCGGCCGCGCGAAAGAGAATTTTCTCCTTTTTGGAACTTTCGAACGGCAAGAGCGAGAAACGTCTTGTCCGACTATGCCGCCTTGATCGGCTAGCCTTCTTAACCAACAACCGTCAGGACAGGGCACTTAGCCTGACTAATTACATCGTGGGTGAGAGTCCAAGGGACGTGCGACACCACGCGCGGTGAGGCCACACGGTTCGCTCCCATGACGATCAAGTCGGCATTGTGTGCCGCGGCCGTGCCCAAGATACCTTCGGGCAGGAAATCGATTGCGACTAAGTATTCGGGTTGGCTGGCCAGCTTCGCGCCTGACGGAATCAATTTCCTCAATCTCTGTCCGCTCTCTTCCGTCACTGCTGTCTGCCATTCTGTCAATTCCGGGGCGACGTAGACTCCGGGGCAATATGCGCCCGGGCCGACCACAGCGACTGGCATAGGCGGCACCATGTGCAACAGAATGAGCTTCGCTCGATAGTCCTCCGCCAGGGACAAGGCATGTGGAAGAGCTCCGGTCGAAGCGGGTCCAAAGTCTGTAGCAAACAGAATCGTTCTAACCTCGGTTCTCTGACTGTCCACCGGCGGAACATTGGGGCCGATGGTGAGCACCGGGCACGGAGCCAGGTGCAAAGCCTCTTCTGCAACCGATCCCAGGGCCAGTTTTTTCAGCCCGCCACGTCCGTGAGTGCCCAGAACCAGAAGATCAGTGTTCTCGCGCTGAACTATTGACGAAAGCACGTCCCATACAGGACCTTGCTCAAGCACCATGTGAGGATTCAGGTCTTTGACGCGCGCTTCTTCGGTGAGGTGCCCCATCTGCTGCTCTGCCTCAAGTCGCTGCCGATCGAGCTCCCGTGGCAGTGGGTCCCAGGTTATTGACTCCCTCGTCTCCGGGAGGATCGCATGCACGATAAACACCATAGAACCATATCGGCGGACCATAGGAAGTGCATAGGCGAGGGCCCGCTCGGAAGCAGCTGAGAAATCTGTGGCAATGAGAACGCGTTTGAAACCCACACCCTGTTTCTGCTCATGGATCTGGGTAATAGCTGACATAAATGCCTCCAACCGACACTTCACGTTAGTACGAACTCCGGCGCACTGCCGTGATCGGCCTTACTGTGGCATGTGATGTCCGTCACCGCACAACCATGAGTGGAATGTAATGGTTAGAAACCCGGGAGAACAATATTGAGCTAATCGAGCCGGGAACCGTCGTGTCCGGCCATCGTTTCATTCACACGCTCGACTGCAAATCGCAGGAATGCAACCGCATCAGCTTGCCGCCTCATCTCGCCGCCATGCCCCCATCGTTCGGCTTCTTCTATCAAGTTTTTCCACTGTGGATACTTGGCTTTGGCCCACTGACCAGCGACCTTCTTAGAACCCGGCTCACCGTAAATAACGGTGTGCAGGATGCGGCACAAATTCAGAACCAGATATGACTGATAATGGCTATTCGAGAGCCACGCGCCATCATCAATTTTCGGCACCCATTCTTGAAACAAATCTCTGGCACTGGCTTGCCGCACCAGTTGGATGTCGATCGGCGGTATCAGCTTGTTGAAATCAGGTCCCTCAAGCGCAAGGCCATGCTTGGAAAGAAGGTAATGATTGACGATCCATTCATTCCCGGCTGGCGCCTCGGCATACAATGTGCCGAATCCCCACCACGGTCGCGGTGTTGGGGGAGGCATCAATTCGCGCATGAGTGCAAGAGGAACATAGGAGCACTCAACGCGGTTTGCCCATTCGGGATACCTTTGCTCTATCTCTCGGTGCAACCGTTCGACCGATCCGAGTTCACCTTTCGTCAGCCGACTCCGAACGACTGCCTGCAAATCTATGTCACTTCTATCCGGCACGAAATCTCCGTAGGCGAGCGAGCCGGATAGATACAGACCGACAACCTGTTTGCCGAGCAACCGTTTCAAGCCCTCCACCCACTCGGTCAGGATAGTGTTGATCGCAGGATATGGCGTTGCCTCGTTCATGCGCGGACTCTTCCCTACGAATCTTAGCCGGAATCGACCTAGGGTCAATGAGTGTAATGGCGATTTCTCGCCAACTGATTGCCTGGGTCAGTCATGCGGGGCTTCGGACAA